>Ga0302140_10003199_pt1 | contig 21075 bp, 14 predicted proteins | sample I_Bog_E1_1_FD_202095 | JGI IMG/M metagenome (GOLD analysis project Ga0302140, IMG submission 202095) | Peat permafrost microbial communities from Stordalen Mire near Abisko, Sweden - I_Bog_E1_1 | ecosystem: Environmental > Terrestrial > Soil > Wetlands > Peat | place: Sweden: Abisko, Stordalen... | reverse complement strand
GCTTCGCCCTGCTCTCGGACTGGACGGATTCTCCCAGCGAGAGCGTACCGGGTGACGAGGCGTTGCTTGCAACGGCTGCAAACGGAATCGCCGCCTTGAACCGGCGCTACGGGCCGGGTCCCGATGGTGATCGGTTCATGCTGCTGCACCGCCGCCGAATATGGAACCCTGGGCAGCGCACCTATATCGGATGGGAACGCAAGCGCGGGAAGCTGCACGAGCTGAACCGATTGCTTCGCGGTGCCACCGACACGTCGTTTGCTTCCGTCGGCGGGCGCGCTCCGGCTGTGCCGGGCGGCGTCCGCTACGTCATTGTTCTCGATGCGGACACGCGGCTGCCGCGGGGAGCCGCGAAACGCCTGATCGGGAAGATGGCCCATCCGCTGAACCGTCCCAAACTGGACCCGCACGCCTGCCGCGTCATCGATGGCTACGCCATTATGCAGCCAAGGGTCACCCCGTCGATGCCGACCGGCGGTGAAGGCTCGCTGTTCCAGCGCGTGTTCTCGAACACCAACGGCATGGATCCGTATGCCTGCGCCGTCTCCGACGTTTACCAGGACCTGTTTGGTGAAGGATCGTACTGCGGCAAGGGGATCTACGATGTGGATCTTTTCGAGGCGGCCCTCGCCGGGCGGATTCCCGAAAACACGCTCCTAAGTCATGACCTGCTGGAGGGTATCTTCGCGCGGGCCGGTCTGGTGACGGACATCGAGGTGATCGACGAATTTCCGGCCCGCTACGATGTCGCGGTGTCGCGGCAATACCGGTGGGCGCGCGGTGACTGGCAGTTGCTGCCGTGGATCCTTGGCCGCGCGCAGGCACCGAACGGACGCGGATCGCGCACCATACCGGCCGTTGGCCGATGGAAGATGATCGACAATCTGCGCCGGTCCGTGTCGGCGCCCGCGACGTTTCTGGCTTTGGTCGGCGGCTGGGCATTGCCGGCCGGCTCCGCGGCACTGTGGAGCGCGTTCATCGTGGGCACGGTTTCGGTGCAGGCGCTTCTTCCCTTAGTGACCGGAATTCTGCCACGCCGCCTGGGGCTTTCGAAGCGAATCCATCTTCGGGCAATCGGCGCAGACGTCAAGCTGGCGCTGTCGCAAGTTGTGCTCCTGGTTGCATTTCTCCCCCATCAGGCGTGGGCTATGGCTGAAGCGATCGTACGGACGTTGTACCGTCTGGTCGTCTCGCGCCGGAACCTGCTGGAATGGGTGACCGCCGCCCAGGCGAAGGTCAGCCCGAGGCTCGATGTGCTTGGATTCTATCGCAAGATGGCCGGGGGTATTGCGCTGGCGGTCGGAGCAGCAGCGTTCGTCGCTTGGGCTGCGCAGGATGCGTGGCCTGTCGCGGCGCCTTTTATCATTCTTTGGCTTGTCTCCCCTGCCGTCGCGCGCTGGGTCAGCCTGCCGCCGGAATCGGCTCTGCCGCCGGTCTCCGCCGCGGACGCGCACTCGCTGCGCCTGATCGCGCGCAGGACCTGGCATTTCTTCGAGACCTTCGTCACGGCGGAGGACCACATGCTCCCGCCGGACAATTTCCAGGAAGACCCGGCGCCGGTGCTCGCGCATCGTACATCGCCCACAAATATCGGCCTGTATCTTCTGTCGGTCGCCGCCGCCCAGGATTTCGGCTGGCTCGGTCTGCTGGACACCACCGAACGGCTGGAGGCGACACTCCAAACGATGGCCCGGCTGGAACGCTTCCGCGGTCATTTTTACAATTGGTACGACACAAGCGATCTCAGTCCATTGGAGCCCCAATACATCTCGTCGGTCGATAGCGGGAATCTTGCGGGACATCTCATCACGCTCAACAATGTTGTCGGCGAGATGGGGAGGCGCCCCATCATCCACTCGCGGTGGCGCGTTGGGATCGGCGATGCGGTGGATCTTCTGCGCGAGACCCTAAGTGGGGTTACGGACGACGCGGGGGTGACCCGCAAGCCTCTGGACGAGGCAATCGGCGACCTTGCCACGTCGCTTCGAATGGCGCCGTCCACGCCGGTTGGTATTGCCGGGCAATTGAAGGAGCTCGCGTCCAAAGCCAGGACGGTTGCCGACCGTGCCCTTTCGCTTGCCAAACAGCGCGGAGACGGCGGGGTGGAAACGCTGGAATGGGCGGACACGATCTGCGTGGCCGTCCAGGGCTATCAGCGGGACCTGGACGAATTGATGCCGTGGGCGGGACTTATCGCCGGCGACGCAGCGACGGACTCCGGGCATAGGTCCATAGCAGCCATGCCGACGCTGGCCGGTCTGCCGGGGCTCTGCGACAATTCTATCTCCGACGTTACCGGCGAAGATGCCGCAACATCCGGAACGGCCGCTCTGATCGACGCCTTCCGGCAGTCCGCCGTCGCGGCCGCCTCGCTTTCCGCCCGCCTTGCGGCGCTGGGCGAGCGCGCCCGGACGCTGGCCGATGCGATGGAGTTCGGCTTTCTGTTCGACCCGGAGCGGGAGCTGCTATCGATCGGATATCGGGTCTCCGATGGCAGGCTCGACCCCAGCTATTACGATCTGCTCGCGTCGGAAGCGCGTCTTGCGAGCTTCGTGGCCATCGCCAAGGGCGACCTCCCGACCCGCCATTGGTTCCGACTTGGCCGCCCGCTGATCCCCGTTGGATACCGGGCGTCGCTGATCTCCTGGTCCGGGTCGATGTTCGAATACCTGATGCCGTCGCTGATCATGCGCGCCCCCGCGGGCAGCCTGCTGGAGCAGACGAGCCACGTGGTCGTGGATCAGCAGATGAAATACGGTGTCGCGCGGGGCGTTCCGTGGGGCACGTCGGAATCCGCGTACAACGCGCGCGATCTGGAATTCACCTATCAGTACGGCAGCTTTGGCATTCCCGACCTGGGGTTCAAGCGAGGCCTCGGCGACAACACCGTCATCGCCCCATACGCAACCGCGCTCGCGGCGATGGTGGACCCTTCGGCCGCATTGCATAATCTGGCCCGTCTCGCCGGGGTCGGCGCTCGTGGCCGTTACGGCTGGTATGACGCGCTGGACTATACAACGGTCCGTCTTTCTGAGGGGAGGGATGTTGCCATCATCCGCGCCTACATGGCACATCATCAGGGCATGACCGTCATCGCGATCGCCGACGCGCTGCACGACGGTTCGATGCGCCGGCGCTTCCATGGCGAGCCGATGATCCAGGCGACCGAGCTCTTGTTGCAGGAGCGGATGCCGCGCGATGTGGCGATGTCCGAACCGAAGACCGAGGCCGCCGACGCCGTCGCCACCGTCGGGGAGTTGACGTCGGCAACGCAGCGCAGGTTCGATACCGCGCACGCCGCCTCGCCGCGCACACATCTGCTCTCCAACGGCAGTTATGCGGTGATGATCACCGCCGCGGGCTCGGGGTACAGCCGCTGGCGTGATATGGCCGTGACGCGATGGAAGGAAGATGTGACGCTGGATGGCTGGGGCTCCTACGTGTTCATTCGCGATACGCGCAGCGGCGAGGTGTGGTCGGCGGCCTATCAGCCAAGCGGCGCCGAGCCCGACCGCTACGAGGTCGCGTTTTCCGAGGGCCGCGCGGAAATCGTCAGGCATGATGGAACCATTTGCACAACACTGGAAATAGCGGTCTCGTCGGAGGACGATGCCGAGGTTCGCCGCGTTTCGGTCACCAACCTTGGCAGTCAGGAACGGGAGATCGAGCTGACCTCCTATGCGGAAATCGTGTTGGCGCCGCCAGCCACCGACGACGCGCACCCGGCATTCGCGAAACTGTTTGTCGAAACGGAGTTCGTCGCCGGCGTGGGCGCCCTCCTGGCCACAAGGCGCTTGCGAACCGCCGGAGACGGCCAGGCCTGGGCAGCGCATCTTGCCGTCGTGGAAGGCGAGAAAATCGGCGATATGCAGTTCGAGACCGATCGGGCGCGCTTCCTTGGCCGCGCATGCGGCATTCGTACGCCGACTGCCATGGCCAATGGCCTGCCGCTCTCCAACACGGTCGGATCCGTGCTCGATCCGGTCTTCAGCCTTCGTTGCAGTCTGAGGCTCCTGCCAGGGGCAACCGGGCGCGTCGCGTTCTGGACATTGATCGCGCCTTCCCGCGCCGAAGTGCTCAACCTGGTGGACAAGCACCGGAGTGCCATGGCGTTTGACCGCGCAATGACGCTGGCCTGGACACAGGCGCAGGTCCAGCTCTTTCACCTCGGGATTGCCGCCGGCGAAGCAAACGTGTTCCAGCGTCTCGCCAATCGCGTGCTTTATTCTGACCCGGCATTGCGTCCGCCCTCCGGGCAACTCAAACGTGGTGGCGGCCCGGCATCCTTGCTCTGGGCCACCGGGATCTCAGGGGACCTGCCGATCGTCCTGGTTCGCGTCCACGAGAGCAGCGATCTCGAGATTGTCCGGCAACTGCTGCTCGCCCACGAGTACTGGCGGATGAAGCAGTTGGCGGTTGATCTCGTGGTGCTGAATGAAAGCCCGGCGTCCTACACACAGGATCTCCATGTGGCTCTTCAGGCGCTGGTTCGGGCGAAGCCATCGCAACCAAAGCCTGCGTCGGCGGGGGTGAAGGGAGCGATATTCATCCTGCGCGCCGACCTGGTCCCGGCCGAGGTCCGCACGCTGCTGCAGACCGCGGCCCGCGCCGTGCTGATCGGTCATCGCGGGACGCTCTCCGAACAGGTGAGGCGCGTGCCGGACGCCAAACCTTCGGCCCCGCCGCAAAGACGTCTGGCAGCGAGCACCTGGTCGCACGGCAATGCATCACGGCAGGGTCTGGAGTTCGCCAACGGGATCGGTGGCTTCGCCGACGGCGGACGGGAATACGGGGCGGTCCTGGAAGACGGGCAAACGACGCCCGCTCCTTGGATCAATGTCGTCTGCAATCCGTCCTTCGGCTTCCAGACGTCGCTTGAAGGCAGCGGCTATACCTGGTCGCTCAACAGCCAGCAAAATCACATCACCCCGTGGTCGAACGATCCTGTGACCGATGCGCCGGGTGAGGTCATCTACGTCTATGACGAGGACAGCGGCGCGCTATGGGGACCCACGGCGCTTCCGATTCGCGAGCCGGGCTCGTCCTATATCGTTAAACATGGCCCGGGCTATACGAGGTTCGAGCACGTCTCCCAGGGCATCGCGCTTGAGCTGCTGCAATACGTGCCAACCGACGATCCGATCAAGATATCCAGGCTGAAGATCACCGACCATTCGGGGCGATCGCGCCGCCTTTCGGTGACGGCCTACGTCGAATGGGTGCTCGGCGCATCGCGTGCCGCCTCCGCATCGTTCATCGTCACCGCGATTGACGGACGGACCGGGGCGATGCTGGCGCGGAACCCCTGGAATATCGCATTCGGGGAACGCGTGGCGTTTGCCGATCTGGCGGGACGACACCTCTCGTGGACCGGTGACCGCAAGGAGTTCCTGGGCCGTAACGGCACGCTTGAACAGCCGGCCGCTCTCGCCGGCGTCGAGAAACTGTCCAATTGGGTCGGCGCCGGAGCCGATCCCTGCGGGGCGCTGCAGACGCGGCTCCATCTGGAGGCGAATGCCAGCACCGAGATCGTCTTCCTGCTCGGCGAAACGGCGACGGAGGCCGACGCGCAGGCGCTGGTTGCGAAGTACCGCGCCGCCGATCTTGACGCCGTTCTTGCCGAGGTCGCCGCGCTTTGGGACGACACGCTTGGCGCCGTCCAGGTGACGACGCCGGACCGTTCGATGGACATTCTGTTGAACAGTTGGCTGCTGTATCAGACGCTGGCGTGCCGGGTTTGGGCGCGCTCGGCGTTCTACCAGGCAAGCGGCGCGTATGGCTTTCGCGACCAGCTTCAGGACGTGATGGCGCTGTGCGTGGCGAAGCCGGCAGTGACGCGCGAACATTTGCTGCGCGCCGCAGCCAGACAATTCGTCGAGGGCGATGTGCAGCATTGGTGGCTGCCGGAATCGGGTCGCGGCGTGCGGACGCGCGTCTCCGATGATCGCGTCTGGCTGGCCCACGTCGTCGCGCACTACATCGATGTCACGGGCGATGTCCGGGTCCTGAATGAGACGGTTCCCTTCCTGGAAGGCGCGACGCTGCTCGAAGGCGAGAACGAGGCGTTCTTCCAGCCGGCGGTGTCCGATCAACACGGCACGCTGTTCGAGCATTGCGCGCGTGCGCTCGACCAGAGCCTCGAAGTCGGCAGCCATGGTTTGCCCTTGATCGGAACCGGCGATTGGAACGATGGCCTGAACCGGGTTGGGGCAGGGGGAAAGGGCGAGAGCATATGGCTCGGCTGGTTTTTGAGCGCCACCCTGAGCAGCTTCGCGGCCCTGGCCGAGGGACGAGACGACCAAGCGCATGCCACGCGCTGGCGGGGACATTCTAACGCGATCACCCAAGCGCTGGAGCGTGAAGGCTGGGACGGGGATTGGTATCGAAGGGCCTATTACGACGACGGGACGCCGCTCGGTTCAGCATCCAGCAGTGAGTGTCGCATCGACTCCATCGCGCAGTCCTGGGCTGTAATGTCCCGGGCAGGCGATGCAGCCCGGGCCGTGCAAGGTATGGCGGCGGTCGATAAACACCTGGTCCGTCGGGACGACGACCTGGTGCTTCTGTTCACCCCGCCGTTTGACCGGACGCCTCTCGATCCCGGCTATATCAAGGGCTATCCACCCGGCATCCGGGAGAACGGCGGCCAATACACGCATGCCGCGATCTGGTCGGTGATCGCGTTCGCCATGCTCGGCGATGGTGACAAGGCGGCCGAGCTGTTCACGATGCTGAACCCCATCAGTCATTCGAACACGCCCGACGCCGTTCAGCGCTACAAGGTCGAGCCTTATGCGGTCTCCGCCGACGTCTACTCGACGGCGCCGCATGTCGGGCGCGGCGGGTGGACCTGGTACACCGGCTCGGCTGGGTGGATGCATCGCGCCGGCCTTGAGACGATCCTTGGGTTCCGTCTGCAAGGCACGACGCTCCTGTTGGATCCCTGCATTCCGAAGACCTGGCCGGGCTTCAAGATGACGTTCCGGTACCACTCTGCCCGCTACGATATCGAAGTCGAGAACCCGCAGGGCGTTTGCCGCGGAGTCGTGAGAACAGAACTCGACGGCCTGGTGCTGCCCGGAAAGGACGCGCGGGTTGCCCTCGCTGACGACGGGACCGCCCATCGGGTTCGGGTCGTCCTCGGATAGCCGATGAAGACAAGGAGCGCGCACGAAGCATCCGCCTGGACTAGCCGCAGCGACCGAGGCTTCTGAAACGACAGGAGATGATTATGGCCGACGACAAAACCAGGACCGGCGTGAACGACGGGCGCGAAGGCATCATGGAAGAGCAGGCCGGTCAGCAACAAGGACAGGACGTCGACTCGGACCGGTCAGATTGCGAACCCAGGCAGAGCGAAGGGGGTGCGCCGGTTCGGCACGCGGTGCCGGGGCGGAGACCGCTGTTCCGAAGCTGAGTGATTGCATCTCGTGACGGCCAGCGGAAATAGATTTCCGCAGGCGCGTCACGCCGCTATGCGGCCGCAGCAATCCGCCAGGTGGCGATAACGGCCAGAGCCCGGTCGGGCCGCTCGGTCACCGGCACCAGCCGGCCGGCGTGAACCGCACCGCTATTGCCATCCAGCGACAGAAAATCGCCCTCGTTCAGCAGCGTGCCGCCGATCCGGCATTGCCGCCGTGGCAGGTCGATGTCCAGCTCCGGGCAAGCGACAAGGCACACCTTGCCGAGTTGGCGGGCGACCACCGCCGCATGGGATGTTCGCCCGCCCGACCCGGTAAGGATTCCGGCCGCCAGCGCCATGCCCTCGATGTCCGTCGTCACCGTCGCCTGCCGCACCAGAATCACCGGCGTGTCATCCGCCGACAGGCGCTTCACCGCGTCTGAGTCGAGCGCGATCACGCCGCTCGCCACGCCCATGCCCGCCACCAGCGCCATCGCCAGCGTTTTGGGCACTGGCAGCGCGAAGCTGGTGCGGACGACGGCGCTCAGTTCGATGCCGTCGAGCCGCGCGAGCCCTTCCGACGGCGTGAGCACGCCTTCGCCGACCATGTCCACGGCGATCGCCAGCGCCGCCCAATCCGTGCGCTTGGCCCGCCTGGTCTGCAGCAGGAAAAGTGCACCTGATTGGACGGTGAACTCGAAATCCTGCGCATCGCGGAATTGCGCTTCCAGCTCGTGGCAGATGTCGTTCAGCCGCGCCCAGATGGCCGGTAACACCAACCGCAAGCGCTCATTGTCACGCAGCTTCTGGCGCCCGGCCACGACATCCTCGCCTTGCGCATTGAACTGGAAGTCGAAATACAGCTCGCGCGCGCCGGTGGCGGGGTTGCGGGTGAAGCCCACGCCCGCGCCCGATTCGCCCCCGGCATTGCCGTAGACCATGGTCTGGACCGTCACCGCCGTGCCGCCGTCGTTGCTGATGGTGTTCAAGCGGCGATAGGCGGCCGCCTTGGGCGTATCCCAGGAGCGGAACACGGAAGCTGCCGCGGCCGCGAGCTGCTCGTGCGGATCGGCAGGAAAGGCTTGGCCGGTCAGCGTGTGGTAGCAATCGAGCATTACCCGAGTCAGCGCGCGAAGGCTGCGATGATCGAGTTCCCGCTCGTTCTCCGCATCCGCCGACACCAGCGCCGCAGCCACCAGCGTGTCGAACGGCGCGGTCGGCAGTTTCGTCACCACCTCCGCGTAGCCCTGCACCAGCCGCCGGTAGCTGTCCCAGGCGAGCCGCGGATTGCCGGTCAGGCGGATCAGGCCCTCGACCGTATCCGCATTGAGGCCCACATCCAGCACGGTCTCCATCATGCCCGGCATGGACACGGCCGCGCCCGAGCGAACCGAGACGAGCAAAGGCCGGCGCTCTGCGCCAAAGACCAGGCCGGTCGCGGTTTCCAGCCGGGCGATACCCGCCGCCAGCGCCCCGCGCATCAGGGGTTCATCCGATGGCTGGGTACGCCGGCACCAGCTCGTCGGCAGCACGAAAGCAGGCGGCACCGGCAGTCCGGCCTGCGCCATCAGCATCAGGTTCCAGGCCTTGTTGCCAACCTCCGCCGCGCCGCCTTTGGCGGGCGCTGTGCCGGGCAGGATGGGATAGAGATCAGCCATCGATCACATCCTCCAACACATGGTCGCGCAGCATCAGGCTGGCGTGCTTAAGCGCGTCCGCCGCCGCCTCGAACTTGCTCCCGATCGCGGTGAACAGGTGCAACTGTCGGAAATCCTGCGCATGCTGGATGGTGATCGCGGCCAGCGTGCGCTCCGCGTCATCGGCCTTGTGCTCGATGGCGGCGACGCGGTCGATCGCCGTCAGGAAATCCTCCGTCTCGGCCGGACTGGCGGCGCGGCCGATTTGCGTGGCATGTCCTACCGCCTTGATCCATTCCTGCGACGCTTCCGCCAGCAGGTCTGCCAGGACCTGCAATGCCTCCAACGGCTTGCCCTGCAGCGTGCCCAGATTGAGCAGGAAGACGGCGTCCTCCAGCTCGTCCGCCGCATCGTCCGCGCTTTCCAGCAGCGGCAGGAACACCGCATAGTCCGGACGGCGGCGCACGGCCTCGCGCGTGTCAACCACGATCTGGTCCGCATCATGCTCGAACTGGGCGGCATGCCGGGCCCGTTTGCCCGCATCGCCCGATTCGGCCTGCAGCCCGTCACGCACCAGGCTGGCAAGCTCGAAGATCAATCCCGCATGATCGGCAGCGAGGCGCAGCATCTGCCGTTCCTCGTTGCTGAAATGCGCGGCCAGAACCACCCGGATGCGGTCATGGATCAGCGCGTGCGACTGGCCGGACAGCAGGCCCTCAGTCGCGGCCCGGAAAGCGAAGCGCAGAAAATCCAGCGTCGGCGCATCGCCCAGCACGTCGCAGAGGCGGTCGCCGAAATGCATCGATGAGCCGGCGGTGGCCTCGATCGCCTGGTTGACCAGACGCGCACCGCCCAGCTCCAGAAAGCCGCGATGCCCGATTTCATCCTCCGCCGCGGAGCGCAACAGGGCCAGGCGGTCAGACCCGCGCAGGAACCCCCGCAATTGCTTCCGCGCACGGTTCCAGTCGATCAGGAACACCAGACGCGAACCGAGAAAGTCGAGATAGGAGCGGCAAGCGTCGGCATCCTTCGCCTCGACGCGTCCGGTCGCGAGGTAGAATGGCGCGCCGGCGGCCAGCACGGCGGTCCGCTCGGCTTCCCACGTAACCGCGCGGGGCTTCAGCATCTCCTGGAAGAACGCAAGCCGCTCGGGATGCACGTCGGTATAGGTGACGCTGACGGCCAGGTCCTGCACATGGATCACGATCACATGGGCATCCGTGGTGCCGATGTCGTTCTGGATGACCAGCCGGCCACCGGCGCGGGTGGCGGTGGTGGCCAGCCCCGGGTGGCCGAATTTCAGCTTCGCGGTGCGATTGACCCCAGCCATGAACGCCGCGACCATTGGGCGATCCGTCTCGGCCAGGCCGTAAGCGGCGGCGCCATCCAGCGTTTCTTCGGCCAGCGCCGCTTGCATGGCATTGAGCTGCTTGTGCAGGTCCATCACCAGGCGATGCAGGCTGTCCGGGCCATCATGCCCGGCTTGCATCATGGCGGACGTGGCAACGGGATCAAGCAGATCGTCGGCCGTGGCAGGCAGCGCGCCGAGCAGTCCATCGAGCCTGGCCGAGAGCCCGTCCGGTTTCGTGGCCAGCACGGGGGCGGCCATCGACCGCATGTCGTCAGCGATGCGGCCGAGGATCCGTGCAGCGCCGGCCACGCGGCAGGCTTTTCCCACCATGCGCGCTCCCGCCACCACGGTGTCGAGGTCCGGATCATCGATGCCGCAGCCGATCCGCTCTCGCTTGAGCGTGGCCGCCGGCTGCTCGGGATGTTCGGCGTGGGCCAACGCCATCTGTAGCAGGGAGAAGCCATATTTCACGCGGTCATTCGCCGCCAGCGCCGCGTTCAGCGACGCCGCGGGCTGCAATCCATCCTCGCCGATTGCAGCCAGAATCACCGTCTTCATTAGGCGCTCCTGTTTTTGGAAATGCGATCACGATCCGCTTCGGCTGGCGCCTCTGGCGGTTTCGATAGCTTCGCCGGAACCGCCCAGAGGCTGGCACTAGCTTATCGTCCGCCCCCGCGAGAGGTTCGGATAGTACGCAGAGCTGCTACTGGCCACGCGGTTGGATAGCCGCCAGCGCAACGGCCGCTCAAACGATTGTGCCGAACAAGGCCCCCACGCCAGCGGTGATCGCCATCGCCAGCGCACCCCAAAGCGTGACGCGTCCCGCGCCCAGCATCACGTCGGCGCCCCCCGCGCGAGCCGCCAGCGCACCCAGGAACATCAGGAATACCATCGAGGTCACAGCGACCGCGACGGCAAGGCTCGCCGCCGGGGACAGGGCAGCAACCAACAAAGGCATCCCTGCTCCGACGGCGAAGCTGGCGGCGGACGCCGACGCTGCCTGGATCGGCCGGGCTCTCAGCGTCTCGGAGATACCGAGTTCGTCGCGGGCATGCGCGCCAAGGGCATCATGCGCCATGAGCTGGTCGGCGACCTGCTTTGCCAGCGAAGGCTCCAGGCCGCGACCGACGTAGATTGCTGTCAGCTCCGCATGCTCGCCCTTGTCATCGGTTCGGAGTTCGCGGCGCTCCAGCTCAAGGTCCGCCGCTTCAGTGTCTGCCTGCGAGTGGACCGACACGAACTCCCCCGCGGCCATCGACATCGCGCCCGCGACCAGGCCGGCGATGCCCGCGACCAGGATATTGCTGCGGCTGCCGTGCGCCGCTGCGACACCCAGTACCAGGCTGGCGGTCGAGAGAATACCATCGTTGGCGCCCAGCACCGCCGCGCGCAGCCAACCGCTATGTCCCGTGCGGTGGCGCTCCGCATTACCCACCAGCATTCCTGTAGCCCCTGGATCTGTCAGCGTCGCGCCACTGCACGGTAAAAGAAGACCTTGGCGATTTCGACCAGCCCGAGATACGCCCCCGTCGCGCCGATCAGGAAGACAAAGAACAGCGGCGGCGGCGGCACAAACCCGAACCACCGGCCCCACGGCAGCAGCGGAAGCAGGATCGCGACGGCGACCGCCCCAAGGTTCATGCCGACAAGGAACCCGCATGGCCTGCTCCGATAGAACCGCCGGCGCGTGCGGATGCAGAACACGACCAGCGTTTGGGTCGTCATCGACTCGATGAACCAGCCGGTCTGGAACAGCGCCTCGCCGGCGCCAAACAGGCTCAGCAGCGCGTAGAACGTGAGAAAATCGAAGATCGAGCTGACCGGACCGAATATCAGCATGAAGCGTTCCACCAGCCTGATGTCCCACTTCACCGGCCCGACGACAGCCTCCGGATCGACCCGATCGAACGGGATCGCGATCTCGGACACGTTGTAGATCAGGTTGTTGAGCAGGATCTGGATCGGCAGCATCGGCAGGAACGGCAGGAGCAGCGCGGCGCCGGCCATGCTGAACATGTTGCCGAAGTTGGAGCTGGCCCCCATCAGCACGTATTTCGACACGTTCTGCACCGTGCTGCGGCCGGCGAACACGGCTTCGCGCACCACCGACAGGTCGTGTTCCAGCAGGATCAGATCCGCGGCCGCGCGCGCAACATCGGCGGCGCCATCGACCGAGATCCCGACATCGGCGGCGTGCAGCGCCGGCGCGTCGTTGATGCCGTCGCCGAGAAAGCCCACCACATGGCCGAGCCGCTTCAGCGCCAGCAGGATTCGATGCTTCTGTTGCGGATTGACCCGGCAGAACAGGTTGACCCGTGGCAACTGCCCGATCAGCGCCTCTTCCGTCAGGTTCTCCAAAGCGTCGCCCGTCAGGACGCCCGTTACCGGCACACCGATCTCGGCGAAGACGTGGCGTGTGACCAGTTCGTTATCCCCGGTCAGCACCTTCACCGAGACGCCTGCTTCCGCCATCGCGCGGATCGTCTCCCCCGCGCTGGCTTTCGGCGGATCCAGGAAGACCGCAAACCCCGCGAAAACAAGGTCGGCCTCATCGACGATCGCGGCGGTCTGGTGGCTTGAATCGACCAATCGGGTGGCAATGCCAAGCGCGCGGAACCCCTGCGCACCGAATGCCTCCAGTGTGGCTTCGAAAATCCGGCGCGTCTCCGCGTCGAGCGGCTGTTCGATCCCATCGGCGCACTCGTAACGCCCGGACAGCCGCAGCAGGTCCTCCGGCGAACCTTTGACGATCAGCCGGTGCTTGCCGTCGTGCTCGACCAGAACCGAGACCCGCCGACGCTCGAAATCGAACGGCACCTCGTCGATCTTGCGCCATCCGGTCATGTCGAATCGATGGTCGGCGAGGATCGCCTGGTCGAGCGGGCTTTTCATGCCGCTCTCAAACTGGCTGTTGACATAGGCGTAGGAAAATGCTGGCTGGCTCTCGACGCCGCGCCCGTCGACCGCGCGCATCAGCTTGATGGTGGCTTCCGTTAGCGTGCCGGTCTTGTCAGTGCACAGCACGTTCATGGCGCCGAGATCGTGGATCGCGGACAGACGCTTCACGATCACCTTCCGCTTGGCCATCTGCATCGCCGACCGTGCGAGCGTGACGGTGACGATCATCGGCAGCAGCTCGGGGGTCAGCCCAACCGCGAGCGCCACCGCGAACATCAGCGATTCAAGCATTGGCCGATGGAAGAAGATGTTCACGACCAGTACGAACAGCACCATCAACACGGTGAAGCGCATGATCAGCATGCTGAACCGGTGGATGCCGACGGCGAAGGCCGTGGCCGGCGGCTTTTCCGCCAGGCTGGTCGCGAGATGGCCGAGCGCAGTCCTGCTGCCGGTGCGGCAAATCACAATGGTGGCGGTGCCGCTGATCACGGAGGTGCCGGCGAACACCGCGTTCGACGCGCCGGCGGGATTCTCCGCGCCCGACGCGGCATCGCTGGCCAGCTTTTCGGCGGGATAAGGCTCGCCCGTAAGAAGAGCCTGGTTGACGTACAGATCGCGGCTTTCCAGCAAGCGCGAATCCGCGGGGACCAGATCGCCGGCGATCAGCTCGACGATGTCGCCGGGCACCAGTTGATCGATCGGCACCGACAGGCTGGCGCCGTCGCGACGAACGGTTGCCTGGACAGCGACCGAACGGCGCAGAGCCTCGACTGCATTCTGGGCGCGAACCTCCTGCACGAAATCGAGGATGACGCTGAGCGTGACAATGGTGACGATGATGACGAAGCTCGCGACGTCGCCGGTTGCCGCGGATACCGCGCTTGCCACGAGAAGGATGATAATGAGTGGATTGCGAAAGCGGCCGAGGAACTGCAACACAAGCGGCGACCGCTTGACGGTCGAGGCGTCGTTGGGTCCATAGCTCTGCAACCGCGGCTCCACCTCCGCGGTATCTAGTCCTGCGGGTGACGTGCCGAGCCGCTTGAGAATCCGTTTGGCTGGCTCCTGCCAGACCTCTTCGGGGCCGAACTCGCCATCCGCTGGGGCGGTGTCCGGGGTGCGACGGTGCCAGCTTACTTTTCCGCGTTCGCGGACGACCTCGTGGGCTGTCGTTCCCTGTGGCCCAACAGCCGCTACAAACGAACGATCGGGGCTATCGGTCATTCAGCGTCTCCGTTGGCGGCGGCCAGCGACTGCCTTCAGCCGAACCGGCCGGCAAGATAGTTCTGGGTACGCCCCTGACGGGGGGCGGTGAACATCTGCGCCGCCGAGCCGGCCTCGACCATCTCGCCAAGATAGAAGAACGCCACATGGTCGGCACAGCGCGCGGCCTGCTGCATGTTGTGGGTGACGATCGCGATGGTTACGTGCTGCTTCAGCTCGTCGATCAGATGCTCGATCTTTTGCGTGCTGAGTGGATCGAGCGCACTGGTTGGCTCGTCGAGCAGGATCACCTCGGGGCGCGTTGCGAGAGCGCGGGCGATGCAAAGGCGCTGCTGCTGGCCGCCCGAGAGGCGGCCTGCCGGCTCGGCAAGCCGGTCCTTCACCTCGGCCCACAGCGCGGCGCGGGTCAGCGACAGCTCCACGCGCTCATGCATGTCCGCCCGCGATAGGCTCTCGTGCAGCTTTATCCCGAAGGCGATGTTGCTGTAGATGGACATGGGGAACGTCGTCGGTTCCTGGAACACCATGCCGACGCGGCTGCGCAGCCGCTTCACGTCGACATGCGGGCCGAGTATATCTTGGCCGTCGAGCTGTATCTCGCCGGTCGCATGCTGCTTGGGGTAGAGATCATACAGGCGGTTCAGCACCCGCAGCAAGGTTGACTTGCCGCAGCCGGAGGGTCCGATCATGCCGGTCACCTGCTTTTCCGGCAACTCCAGCGACACCCCCTTCAGTGCTCTGGCGCTGCCATAGAAGAAGTCGAGATTGCGTATGGCGATCTTGGTGCGGTTCGTGGGGACGTCGATGCGCATTCGCACCCCGCCCGGACCGCTGACGTCTTGGAGCAGCGGCGCGCTCCTGCCGCGCACGACGATCTTGCTTTCGCCTATTGTGGTGTCCATGGCTGTCGGCCTGCGGGCGGGCTAGGTGGCGCCGTGCCGCCGCTGATCCAACCACCAAACCAGACCGCCGATCGCGATGAGTGCCATCGTGGCCGCGACCAGAAACAGGGCCGACTGGTCAACCCACCCCATGGCCGGCACGGCCAGCAGCAAGATGGCGCCGACCGCGCCGATCCGCCAAACCCGCGCCTGCACACCGGCGACGAACGTGCCAAGTCCGAGCAGGGTCATCAAGGCGAGCGAGCTTGCGTTGGCGTTCAACACCGCCTCCACCCCTGTGTTCGTCAGCACATAGATGGCGACGATCAACGCAAGCCAATCCATCGCCAACGCATAGACCATTTGCCTGCGGGCTTCCCCGGATTCAAATTTGCGCCATCCCGCGACGACGCAGATGACGCCGAACAGCGGCGTCAGCAACAACCAATAGCTGGACGGCAGCCGGAGAATCACGCCGGCGAGAGCCAGAAGCAGCATCGTGATGTAGGGCGAGTCGTGCAGCAGCCAGCTTCGCAGCGCGGATCGCCGGCGTGGACTGGCGACCGACTCGGCTTCAAGCTCCTGCCCGTCGTGGAGATCGTCTTCGAGTGAGACGTCGTGCCTGGCACTGATGCTGTCCATGATCTGAGCCTTTCCATGTGTTCCCGGAGGAGCGAGACCCTGCGATGAGCGCTCCGCCCTGGGCGAAGGGGGTCAGCGCCCGTGGCGGCAATTCCATCACCGCCACCGGGGCCGGGACGCTCAACCGTGCTTGACCATGCCGACGAAGCATCGCCAGAGACAGCCCCGGAAAATACTCAGTTAGCAGATGCAAGACCCGCGGTCGGAGCGGTCGGCGATGCGTTAATCTCGGCTCCGGTCATCCGCGATCGTTCGCGACCGGCGTCGCGAGGGCTCTGCTGGCGTTGCCTTCAGTGAACGTTCGTCATCTCGAGCGCACGGCGCATTGCCCGAACGAGATCCGGCTGCAGAACAGCGTCGGCATGCCATCGATAGCGGGAACGGCGACGCCGTTCGGTGCACGGGCGGCCAGATTGGCGATCGCGCTGCCTGGCATGCCGACGACGCGCCCTCGTTCGATCCGGACTTCCCGTCGCGGCTGCCCGGCGGATCGCCTGTAGGTAGTTTCCGATCCTACCACGCTCGCGTCCGGATCGGTAACGTCGATCGCAGCATCCGGTAACGCCGTCCGATCTCTCCGGAAGGATTGGGCGTGGGCCTCGCCGAAAGGCGGTGCGCGCCACGTCCGTCGGAAAAATCGATCGTTGGTCACCTGGTGCTGTCAATCTGACTGCCACGCTGGAGAGTCTCATGCGCCCCATTCACGTTGATCATGGCGGAGATCGTCACCTGAGACTTGTCTTCAACCATGCCGTGGTCTCGTGCCGGCTTGCCGTCGGCGCAACTTGTGAGGATGTCGCGCGGACTTTGGCCGGACTGTCAACCCGGCGTTATGGCAAGCCTATCGCCATAAATGTTATCCTGGGCTCGGGCGTGGGTGATAACTTCCCTGTAGATAAGGTCTGTACTGTATAAGCCAGCGGCGGGTCTACCGGGGCGCCGCTGAACAGCCGGTCGTTGACTGATATGGAGGCGAAAATGGGCACGATTCTTATCATTGTTCTTCTGATAGTCTTGCTTGGTGGCGGGGGCGGCTACTATGGCTACAATCGCTATGGCGGGGCGGGACTCGGGGGCGTTCTTGGCCTTGTCTTGGTTGTCCTGGTTGTGGTCTGGCTCCTCGGCGCGCTCCGCATCTAGGTCAGTTGGCCGAAGCGTGGCGCACTCTGCGTAACGCCGCACTGGTCGCGCGACAGGGTCGGTCGTTTCCGACCCTGTCGACGCGGCGTGGTTAAGGGTGCACGCACATCCGCTGGAGGCGGAACGACTCCCTGCTCACAGCGGACCAGCATGAGAGCGCAGAGCGCATTCCGCTTGCCGTCAGCCAATTTCAGCCTCGGTTGGAGATCGCAATGTCTTCTGACAGCACGCGGATCTGGCCGGCGAAGCGGCCGGGCTTTCTCCGAACCGGGTTGTGGGTCGGCCTGGCCGGTGGATTGGCCGAGTTCAGTGTCATATCGCTGTATTGGGCGCAAAAAGGCGGAGACGCCGATATACTCGGCCGACACTTAGCCTCCGGCATCGGGCTCGACGCGTCACCGGCCATCGGGGTGGCCGTTCGGCTGGTCCTCGCTGTGGCGCTCGGTATTGGCCTGAGCGCTGCGATGGGAGCAGCGGCGCGCCGGCCGGCCCGCGATGGACTGGTGTTTTCCGTTATGCTCGGCAGTCTGACGGCCGTGTGGGCAGTCAACATCTTCATCGTGCTCCCGGCGACCAATCCGGCCTTCGCGCATCTTCTGCCGTACCCGGTCACTCTTGTCGCGAAGTTGTTGTTCGGCCTCGCAGCCGCCGCTACGCTGTGTGCGCTCACGCCGCCCGACTGGGCGCTTTCCGCGGACCGGCCCGGTCAAGCAGGCAATGGCGGCGTTGCGGCTGGCTTCGCTTGCCAACCGGGCTCGCATCGGCCATTCGATTGAACCGGATCATTGCGCAGCGGACGCCGCTATGCCATGAACGACTTCCGTGATCTTTGGCCCACGACTCTGATTGGTTAAAGCCGCGGGCCGTTTTCAATCGGGGTCTACCAGATCCCGATGCTTATGCCGGGAACGTAGACCACCGGCGGCGGATTGTACGGCGACCCGTAGTATGAGTTGCCATAGGATGAGCCGTAGACCACGGGGGGCGGCCGGTAATAGCCGCCACCACCGCCATGTCCGTAGCCACGTCGGCCGTCATATCCTCCGCCGTGCCACGCTTGGTGGCCGCCGCCACCGTGCGGTTGGGCACGAGCCGACATGACCGGCGCCCCCAGCACAAGAAAGGTAGAGATCGCCAGCCCGGCCGCAAACCTCATCCACAGGCCGCTCTTTGGTTTGGCGTCGATGGTGCAGTTCATCGGAACCTTCTTTGATTGGTATGGGCGTTCACATTGCAGAGTCCGCATGTGGGCCTTGCTAACCATGTGACCGAGCGCCCCTGGAGCCGGAATTCGCGAACACGGCGTCGGCGATCTTCTTCTGGGAATCGGGCATTGCGTTGTAGAGCGTATCGAACGAGGAAATCAGATTCCGCAGCCCATCGAAATGCGCCTGCGCGAACCTTTGATAGACCGTCAAATCGTCCACGGCTGTCCTGTCTTGCGCTGGCGTCGCCCGATTTTCCACGACCAGCTTGTCTATGGCGACAGCATTTTCGCGCATCGCCTCCGCCACGCCGTTCCATAGCGGTTCCTGGCCAGACGTTATTCTCAGCGCCGCGTGAAGAGTCGCGATCCGCTGGTCGACCGTCTCCCCCTTTCCCTCGGTAGCGGAAGAACAGATTGCCGACTTCGGGAGGAAACAATGCGCACCAACAGGACGTTTGACGATCTGAAGGTCGGCAACACCGAGCAGATCACCCGGGTGGTGACGCCCGACGACCTTTACATCTTCGCCCATGTCAGCGGCAATTTGAACCCGGTGAACCTGCCGGGCTCGGCCGGCGACGGACCGGATGACGTGGTGCATCCCGCCCCGGCGATGTGGCTCGGCTCGCTGTTCTCGGCGGTGCTCGGCAACCTGCTGCCGGGTCCTGGGACGCTGTACCGCGCGCAGAGCCTCACCTTCTTCGGTCGCGCCCATGTCGGCGAGACGCTGACGGTGCGGGTGACCGTGACCGAAAAGCGGCCGCCGCAGACCGTGGTGTTGCAGACGCATCTGCTGCGCGGCGACGACCTGATCGTCGAGGGGTTCGCGACCGTGTTGGCGCCGCTGACCAGCGCCACCATCGCCGACAGCGTCCTGCCGGAGCTGATGGTTGCACGGCACCGTCAGGTCGCACGGCTGCTCGCCGCCTGCCGCGAACTGCCGCCGCTGACCACCGCCGTGGTGGCGCCGGAGGACGCGAACTCGCTCGCAGGTGCACTCGCCGGCGCGCGCAACGGGCTGATCACGCCGATCCTGATCGGCGATGCCGACCTGATCAGCGACGTTGCGGACAAGTGCGGCCTGAGCCTGCGCGGCTTGACGGTGCTGAATGTTCCCAGCCACGACGCCGCGGCGGCGCGTGCGGTCGAGCTGGTGCATGCCGGCGAGGCTGCGGCGATCATGAAGGGGAACCTGCACACCGACGAACTGCTGCGGCACGTCGTGAAGTCACAGGGCGGGCTGCGCGGGTCGCGCCGCATCAGCCATGTCTTCGTGATGGACGCGCCGGGCCTGCCGGATCTGCTGCTGGTGAGCGACGCCGCGATCAACATCGCCCCTGGGCTGAAGGAGAAGATCGACATCACGCAGAGCGCGATCGATCTCGCGCTGGCGCTGGGCATCGTGGAGCCGAAGGTGGGCATCCTGTCCGCGGTGGAGACGGTGAACCCGGACATGCCGTCCACGCTGGACGCCGCGGCGCTGTCCAAGATGGCGGAGCGCGGCCAGATCCGCGGCGGCATCGTGGACGGGCCGCTGGCGATGGACAACGCCATCAGCCTGACGGCCGCCCAGAGCAAGGGACTCTCGTCGCTCGTCGCCGGGCGCGCCGACGTGCTGATCGCGCCCAATCTCGAAGCCGGCAACATCCTGGTCAAGCAACTCACCTACGCCGCGCAGGCCGAAGGCGCCGGACTGGTGCTCGGCGCCCGGGTGCCGGTGCTGCTGACCAGCCGCGCCGACGAGGAGACGGCGCGGATGTTTTCCTGTGCGGTGGCGGTGCTGTTCGTCCATTGGCAGAAGACCGGCAAGAGCGCGGTGCCGCCGACGCCGCTGAAAGCGACCGCCCCATGACCAGCCCCACCAGCAACGTCGTCACGCTGAACGCCGGGTCATCGTCCCTCAAGTTTGCCTTGTATCAACTGACGGACAATGCGCCGCGACTTCTGGTGGCTGGGCTGGCTGAGACGGTCGGCGCGGAGCGCCACATCACGGTGCGCGACGGCAGCGGCGAGGTGACCCACCGGGAGACCTGGAAGGCCGGCGTCCAGCCCTTTCACGCGGATGCGCTGCGCCGGGTGCTGGCCTGGCGGCGATCGGCCTTTCCGGAGCCGAACATTGTCGCCGTCGGCCATCGGGTGGCGCATGGCGGGGTGTTTTATGCTGGCCCCGTCACCGTCACCGACCCTGTGATGGTGCAGTTGCGGGCGCTGGTGCCGCTGGCGCCGCTGCACCAGCCGCACAATCTGGCTGGTATCGAGGCCGCACGCGAAGCCTGGCCGGATGTGCCGCATGTCGCCTGCTTCGACACCAGCTTTCATCGCGTGCATCCATTCGTCAACGACGTGTTCGCCTTGCCGCGGCACTTCTACGATGAAGGCGTGCGGCGCTACGGCTTCCACGGACTGTCCTATGAATCCGTCATCGGCCGCCTGCGTGTGATCGCGCCACTGCACGCGGCCGGGCGGGTGGTGATTGCGCATCTCGGCAACGGTGCGTCGATGTGCGCGACCCGAGACGGGCTTTCGGTGGCGAGTTCCATGAGCTTCACCGGCCTGGACGGCCTGGCGATGGGGACGCGCTGCGGCCAGATCGATCCGGGCGTCGTGCTCTACCTGCTGCAGGATCGGCGCATGAATGCGGCGGCCATCAACGATCTGCTCTACAAGGAGTCTGGTCTCAAGGGGCTGTC
>Ga0302140_10003190_pt1 | contig 21097 bp, 17 predicted proteins | sample I_Bog_E1_1_FD_202095 | JGI IMG/M metagenome (GOLD analysis project Ga0302140, IMG submission 202095) | Peat permafrost microbial communities from Stordalen Mire near Abisko, Sweden - I_Bog_E1_1 | ecosystem: Environmental > Terrestrial > Soil > Wetlands > Peat | place: Sweden: Abisko, Stordalen... | reverse complement strand
AGAAATAGTCTCAGAAGCAATTGTAGCATGCTACTTACGGAAAAACATTTTTCGCATTATGGCTAAAAATGCGGGATTAAGCATAACTAAAATAATTAAAAATAAGCAGGTAGACCCTTCATTTTATAAGGATCTACAAGCTTGTTAATTGTAAAGAATTTTTGACTGTCCAGCTTCAATAGAAAAGTCACTAATTACTGATGAAAGAAGTTCATCCATATTAACCAAGCCTAAATTAAGGGCTATTTCATCTGACTCCATTTCCTTTAAAGTATTTAAGTTATTTAAAAGCTTACCAAACCGTATTACCTCATCATTTAAATTATTAAGTTTATCGGGTGTTATAGGTATAATTCCATCTATCATTGCTTCTAAGTTATTTTGCAGTACATTTAAAGGAGTTCTTATTTCATGAGATATATCTGAAATAAGCCGTTTTCGGAGCAAATCCTGACTATTTAGTTTTTCACCTAAAGAGTTTATACTCTCAGTTAAATTCCTTATTTCTTCAATATTGCTTTTTATATTTGATCTGAAATCATAATTCCCCTTTGACAAATTTACTGAAGTATTTGAAACTTCTTTTATAGGTTCAGAAAATTGCTTTGACAAAATTAAGCTTATTATTGCTACTATTAATAAAGTTAATACACCACTAAATACAATGCCCTCATTAATCTCTGTCTTAAAACTTATGTCTTCCTTTGAAAGTAAAACAGGTGAATACTGCCCTACTAAAATATAGCCTACTGTTTTTTCATTTACATTTATATCAAAAGTACTACTAGTATAAACGCCTTCTTCAGTACCACTATTTATCATTGTACAACTTTTATCTTTTATGTCATTATGATTCATTTCCCATACAACTTTGCCATTTCCATCTAAAAGAGTCAAGCAATAGTTGCTCATATACGCTTCATGCATCATCTCTTCTCCTGAAGTTGAATCCCAACTTCCATCTCTCTTATAAATTTGTTGAAAGTATTCTACTAGCCGTGTATTTCTTTTATTTTGTATATCCTCCATATATTTATTGAAAGTATTATTTATAGTTATATTGATTATTAGAGCAGATAAAAGTACAGCAACTACTGAGCAAGATATTATGATTATACTTAAACGTCCTCTAATACTTTGCTTCATTTTTCATCACCAAATTTATAACCAATTTTCGTAACAGTAACTATGTATTTTGGCGCTTTATTATCCTCTTCAATCTTCTTACGTAAATTTTTAATATGAACATCAATAATTCTATCTGAACCATCAAAATCAATACCAAATATTCTCTCTATTATTGCTTCTCTTGTAAAGACTTTCCCTCTATTTGAAGCTAAAACATATAATATATCAAATTCGTTTGGAGTCAAATTCACTTCTTCTCCATTTAAGTTAACCACTCTCTTATCGCTATCAATTATTATCCTATCATCATCAAGAGAAAGAGTATTATCTTTGTCACCATCTACTCTTCTAAACAAAGCATTTACACGTGCAGTAAGTTCTCTTGGGCTTAAAGGTTTTGTTAGATATTCATCAGCACCAATATTCAATCCTTCAATTCTATCACTTAATGTAACTTTAGCAGTTAACATAAAAATATATACATCTGATATTCTTCTAAGTATCTTACAAACTTCTTCACCATCAATATCTGGTAGCATCAAATCTAAGATTACAAGGTTAATTTTTTCTTTTCTGAATAATTCTATTCCATCTAACCCATTCTCAGTGCAATAAACTCCATATCCTTCTTTTTCAAGATATGCCTTTAGAATTTCTGATACGCTTTTTTCATCTTCAATTATTAAAATATTATTCATAACTTCACCTCACATAATTTTCTATTAATATTACATTATCATATATCTAATAACTTAGCATAAACTTATGAATTTTATGTGTTTTGAAAGATATATCAATTTTATTAGCTTTTTCAGCAGGTTTATTATCATTTTTGTCCCCTTGCATTGGAACTATATTATCATCCATACTTATCTACGCTACAAGTATGGACTCTATAGGTAAAGGGGTTTTGCTTCTAGTAATGTATTCCCTTGGGCTTGCTGTTCCATTTATTATATAGGAAACAGCTTGCGGAAATGGCTGTGGATAACATTTTAAATAAAATTAGATAGAAAAATTCAGATAATTAAAAGGTGATTCTATACTGTTTGATGGAACATCACTTTAATACTCGACCGTAGGGAGATTTTGTTCTTTTAACGGCTATGGCCATAGAAAGCTTTACCAAGCAATTTAAGAAATTTTCAAAATATTTGCCTATTATATCAACAATAAGTGGCGTTTTAATGATTACAATGGGAATTATGATTTTCATGAATAAATTAGCCATATTAAGTCAATACGCGAATTTTATTAATTTTGGTTCATCCGTTAATTTTGTGATTTAAAAAGTATTCCATAATTTACATTGGTAAAAAGTTAATAAAAAAGTAGAAAAAAATCCGATATCCCTTTAGTATTTATGTTGCGAAACAAATCACCAAAGGAGGAATATCGGATGTTACTACCCCTTGATTTTATAGAAAAATTGATTGATTTGCAAGACATAAAGGTTACTTCTGTTAATGTAAATAATGGTATTGTTGAAATAAATGCTGAATCTAAGTATTCATTTGCTATGTGCCCTAAGTGTAAAAAAATCACTAACCAAATTCATGACAAGAGAGTACAGCCTTATTTACATTTAAAAATATGTGACAAAAATACAATTATAAATTTAACTTTAAGAAGGTTCATATGTCCGTGTGATGCGGAGCATCCTTTTACAGAATCATTTTCTTTTATAAGAAAATATCAAAGGCAGACAATACCTTATGAAAAATTTATATTTGCTTTATGTGATAAAAACACTATAAAAAATATAGCTAATTTCACAAATTTAAGTCATGATAAAGTTCAAGGCATTTTTAATCATTATGCTAATAATGCTATCCATAATAGAGAAAAAGTTACCCCAACATATCTTGGGATAGATGATATAGCTGTACTTAAAGGTCATAATTATCTAACTGTTATTTATAATCAATCTACTGGTAGCATAATTGATATATTTCATGGGCGTACTACAGAGATTGTTACTAAAGAAATAAAGAACCAATTTACATTGATCGATAGAGAATCTGTAAAAGCTGTTTCAATAGATATGAGTAGAGCATTTAAAGGGGCTATAAATAATTGTTTCCCTAATGCTGACATAGTAATCGATCGATTTCACATATCTCAACACTTACATAATCAAATAGACAAAGCTAGGAAGCACATACAAAATAAAATACGTAAAGAAACTGGTAATAAAAATAAAGTCTTTGGAATAAGGTGGTCTCTCCTTAAAAACTTTGAGGATCTAACAGCCACTGAAATGGATACGCTTCTTACAGTTTGCGACGAATATCCTAAACTAGGTCATTGCTTAGCTTTAAAAGAAGAATTCAGGAAATTCTTTGACATAATTACAAAAGATGAGGCTAATGCATTTATTGATTATTTTGAAATTTTAGTTACGGAATATGATATACCAGAATTAAAAGAATTCTGTAAAACTCTAAATAATTGGCGTGAAGGCATTTTAAGTTATTATGATCACTTTATAACCAATGGTTTCGTTGAAGGTATGAATCACAAAGTTAAAAATATTAAACGCAGAGCTTTCAACTATCGTAATAATGACAATTTTAAAATTAGAGTTTTATATGAATGTGCTTAATTTTTCCATAACATAAATTACTGCAAGAATACTCTAAAGTACTTTCTTGTAAAAATTATCATATAGTGTTAGATAATATATGCATTATAAAAATAATCTTGATTGAATAATTATGACCAGATTATAATTTGGAATTATTTTTAAATATTTACCAGTAACTTTATACTTGACATAATATGCTGCGCATATTTCACAAAATTTCGGGATGAACCTTAATTTTTATATTGAAGGAGAAAAACTATATGAAAAAATCAATAATAATACTTATCGCTGCCATCCTAATTGGTGTCTCAATTTATACTGTAAGAACCTATAATTCATCAAATTCTAATAATCAAGCATCACAAGAAAGTTCTGCAAAAAGCACAGCAAGTGAAAGTAATTCTAATAATGCTTCTACCAAGCCCACTGGAATAAACCCTAACATTATTAAAACTAAGGCTATTGACTTCAAATTAAAGGATTTAGACGGTAAAGAATTATCTCTAAGTAGCTTAAAAGGCAAAAAAGTATTTCTTAATTTTTGGGCAACTTGGTGTCCTCCATGTAGAGCAGAAATGCCTGAAATCGAAAAATTATATCAAGAAACAAAAGATAGTGACTTGGTCATAGTTTCTGTAGAAATAGGTGAACCTTTAGATACTGTTAAATCATTTATTGATGAAAATAAATATAATTTCAAAGTACTTTTAGATTCTGATCATAATGTTGCATCACAATATGGTGTGACATCAATTCCTACATCATATTTCATCGATGTAGATGGAAATATTATTTCTAAAAACGTGGGTGGTATGAATATCGATCAAATGAAAGCATACATCAAAACTTTAGATAAATAAAAGATTTTATAGAAGTGATGAATCTCTTAATAAAAATACTGGTGGCTCTAGAATAGGCTTAACTATTACAAAGGCTATTGTTGAAGCTGATAAGGATGCCATTAATAATGTGTATTCATAAATAGTAAAGTTAAATTTCTGGGCGCATTTAATTAAAGTGAAGAAAAATATTCTAAACCTAAAATGTGATGGGCAAATGAATATAAATTACCATTGAAAATGAATAAAAAAATAGTTTAAGATACCCTTATACAGTTGCCGCAAAACAAAATAATAAGGGGGAATCTTAAACTATGATTAATAACACTAATGAAATATTAGCACAAAATATTAATCAAGTCGAAGGTATATTAATGGAGTTTATGCACAAAATTGTAAAACACGAAGAAGAGAAGAAATTGAATATAGATAGCATGGAATTATTGATTGGAAATACTATAACGGAATTTACAAAGACAATCCTTTCCATGGCAGGATTGACTCTACGTAATATTAGTAGTAATAAAGAGACACATTGTAAATGCGGTAAAAAATTAATAATCACAAAGAAAAATGAACCTATAAGCTTCTTATCAATGTTTGGAAAAATTACTGTAGTTAGAGATAAAGACTTTTGTAGAAGATGTAGTAGTGGACATGGCGAGGGTGATGATATTATTGAATTAAAAAGATCTCATAGACAGACTAAAGGTATAACTGAGGCTATAACATATGCTTCACAATTAGTTCCATCTTTCGAAAGAGCTTCAGAAGTTTTAAAGAAGTTTCTACATGTAGATATAAGTGCTACACAGATGCAGATTGTTTCAGAAGAAATTGGGAAAGAGGTTTTTGAAAAACAAATGAAAATTGCGAATAACGCGTATGAAAAACCTGAAGAAACAGTGCCGCAACTTCTTGAAAAACATAGGAATGAAGGTATTCTCTATATAATGATGGATGGTTCGGCAGTAAACACAAGAATTCAGGATGAAAATAACTCGAGTTGGAAAGAAATGAAGTTAGGACTGATTTTCTCTGATAGAGACTTAATAACTAGGTCAAACGGAGATAAAATAATAACAAAGAAAGAGTATGTTACGTATTTTGGAGCGGTTGGAGAGTTTAAAAAGTTTGTGTTTGATGCCGCTGCGAGAGCAGGTTATGGAATACTGAAAAAAGTTGTAGTTATAGGGGATGGTGCACAGTGGATATGGAATATGTGTGAAGAACTTTTTCCAGATGCTATAAGAATATTGGATTATTTTCATCTAAGTGAAAATGTACATGGCTACGCCAAAGCATTGTATCCAGACGATGAGGTAGGAAGAAGAATTTGGGTAAATACAGTACTTGCTTTAATAAAAGAAGAGAAAGTTGATGAGGCTCTAAAATATATATCGTTAAAATTAATTAAGAATCTTCCAGCTGGAGTTGGTAATGTATGCAACTATATTGAAAATAATAAGGATAGAATAAAATATAAAACTTATAAAGAAAATGGATACTATATAGGAAGTGGACCAATAGAAAGTGGTAACAAAACTGTAGTTCAGCAACGAATGAAGCAATCAGGAATGAGATGAGGAGTAAGTGGTGGACAATATATTGCCGCACTACGCGCTAAATATGAAAGTAACCTTTGGAACAATGTGATTGAAATTATAAATAAATAATTGGTAAATTAAAACATGGTAAATTAAGTTAATAAGTTATGGCATATTATACACTTTTTACGTGTTAAAGTTATCCTATAAAAGAATATTAAACTTTAAATATAAATAATTAACATAAAGTACATATTAGGGGTCATATTTAATTTATGCACCCTAAATTTCTATCTATAATTGACATTATAGAATAACTATGATATATTTTAGCATAGTTATTCAATATATTTGCTTTTATATTGGCAAAGGGGAGTAGTTTATTAGATAATGTCAACATATTGGCCTAAAGCCTGGCATTATCCGCAAAAGTGCGAAACAAGACCTTTGGCGTGTTTTTATAATACGCCAAGGGTCTTTTTTATTTGTATTACATATTATGGAAGGAGAATGAAAAATGATTATCACAATTCTAACTATGCTTGTTGCCGCACTCTTAATTTATTTTAGTTGTGAATTATTCGTAAATGCTATTGAATGGGTAGGTAATGTTTTTAATATTTCACAAAATGCTGTAGGAACTGTTCTTGCGGCTTTTGGTACTGCTTTACCAGAAAGTGCTGTGACTTTCATTGCCGTAGTTTTTGGAACAAATTCAAGTCAAAAGGATATCGGAGTTGGAGCAGCACTTGGTGGACCTCTTGTTTTAAGTACACTTGCTTATGCTGTTGTAGGGGTAAGTATTATTATTTTTCGCAACAAACGAAAACTTGGAAGTCACATTAATATTGATGGAAGAAAACTAGGACGTGACCAGCTTTGGTTTTTATTTATTTTTATATTCAAAGTTGGGTTGGGATTTGTTGCGTTTACATTTAAACCTTGGTTAGGAATTTTATTTTTCATAGCTTATGGATTTTACTTTTTTACTGAAATGAGTGCAGAAACTGAAGAAATACACGAAAAACTGGAGCCTTTGAAGTTTGCTCCTAAAAATCTAAATCCTAAAAAATCAATTATCTTGCTTCAAACTCTATTTTCACTAACGTTAATATTTATTGGTTCACAGTTGTTTGTACGCAATTTAAACACTTTTAGCATATCCCTCGGTATTCCAGCTCATATTGTTGCTTTATTTTTAAGTCCAGTAGCTACAGAGTTACCAGAAATACTTAATGCTATTATATGGGTTAAACAAGGAAAAGAAAACTTAGCTCTTGCAAATATTAGTGGCTCTATGATGATTCAAGCTACGGTACCAAGTGCATTGGGTATTATGTTTACACCATGGATTTTTGATAAAAGCTTAGCATTTTCAGCAATTATAACATTTATAGCTATTTTATATCTACACATAACACTAAGAAAGAATAACTTATCAGTTAAATACCTATCCTTTGTCGCCATATTCTATATAGTTTTTGCTATAGGTATGGTCATAATATAAAGATATTTTAAAAGACAATAGCAAATAAATTGATTAAGTTTATACTTAAAGACTTGGTTGAAGTAATTCTGCAAGTCTTTAAATGATTATATATAAGACTAAACTTTGTTACTTAAAGTTTAGTCTTAATATTCTATCCTCTAGGTGCATACATAATCACAATAACACCAACTAGTGTTATGAATCCACCAATCAAATCAAATTTATCAGGTATTACATTATCAATTTTCCATCCCCATAAAATTGATAGGACAAATAATCTCTGTGGTACATTCCCTTTACTTCTCATATAAGAAAGATTAATAGCTATTAATCCATTAGGAATACTTTGCCCTTGTTGCAATCATGCTTTAATCTTCCAATCTACATATCTTCTACTATTAGTACAATTTCCTACTAAAACAATTGTAACTGTTGAATCTTGCAATTTTTCTTCCCGTATTCTTCTCATAATGTACTCTGGATTGTTACTATTAAAATCCCCATCTTTTATCCCTACAGTTTTAGCCCGGATTATTCATGACACATTAAAAAGCCATGCGTTGCATGGCTAAAATACTGTAAGCGGTTAATAACTAGTCACATTGACAGCTATTAACCGCTTACAAAATTTTAATATAAAAATTCAACAAACTCAAATTCTATGTGATTTTTTACAATAATAATCATAGAATTTAAGTTCATGAATAATCCGGGCTTATATATTTTAACTTATATTTGATATTATACTATTAAATAATATATTTTCCTATAACAAACATAGTAAAACTAAATGATTACGTTTAAAACTGATTTCTTAGCATATTCCATACTTATTGAATTATTATATAATCAGCAATTTGACCTTTGGAATAATCATATATAATGTACTTATTATCTGAATTATAACTTAGTATTCCACACTATATATTTGTATTGACTTATCAGTTGAATGATATAATGTTTCTTCATTCCTGAACCTAAAAATATCATAAACTAAAATAACCCACGAAAATCCAAATTTTAGATTTTCGTGGGTTTCATGGTGGAGGCGAGGGGTATCGAACCCCTGTCCGAAAGCAGCTGAATTTGCCTTTCTCCGAGTGCAGTCTAAGTTTTAGATTCCCCAAAAGCATCACCCTTAGACAGGCTATACTTTCCGGTAGCTTCATAAATACCCCTTTAGCTCAAAGCTTTGCTAAACTTCGTTTCCTACTTAATGACACCAGTTATCCAAGCCGTAGGCAACCTGGGCTGATGAGTAGCTATCAAACTAAGCTGCTATAGCAAAATTATCTTCTGCGTTTACATTTAATGCATACTTGATTTGCTAGGACACATGCTTCTCTCGACTCGCTTAACAAACCCTATCCCACCCCCGTCGAAGACAAAACGGCCCCAAGTTTAAGATGGTTTAATAACAAATTCAATTTTCAAAGAATGTTTATCTTATATTTTATATATTATTTTATCTGTGAAATGTTCTTGGTTGCGCTTCGCACTTTTTTATCTGTGTATGTTTTTTTCACGAATAATCCAAATTATTAATCCTATAAAAAAGCCACAAAGTGCTGGTAATATCCATCCAAATCCATAATCAAATCCGGGTAAATATAAATGAGCAAAATTAACAATTTGTGTAACTACAACATTTTCCTGAATATATTGTGGTAGTGATTTACATAAATCAAAAAATGCTGCAATAATTGTTAACCCAGTTGTCCATTTATAAACATCACTTTGCTTATTAATAAATGGAGTTAATAGAGACAATAAAATTAAAGTAATTACTAATGGATAAAGAAACATAAGCACTGGTATAGATATCTGTATTAGATTGTTTAATCCAAAATTAGCAATTATAAATGAAAAAAGTGTAAAAGCAATAGCATATTTTTTATAGGAAATTGATTTTGGAAACATTTCACTGAACATTTCAGAACAGGAAGTGATTAAACCAATAGCTGTTTTTACACATGCAATTCCCACAATAGCTGCTAATAATACCTTACCAACAACCCCAAAATAATGATTGCTGACCATAGATAAAATACTTCCTCCATTATCTGCACGGCTTACACTGCCTAAGCTTGTAGCCCCCATATAAGCTAATGAGCCATAAATAATAGCCATACCAACAACACTAACCAAACCTGATTTACATGTTTCAATAGTAATTGGACGAGAATCTTTTATTCCTAACTTTTGAATATTAGAAATAATAATAATAGCAAAAGCTACAGAAGCTAAAGCATCCATAGTATTATACCCATCTAACAAACCGGTAAATAATGGCTGAGCAGCATAATTTCCTTGAGCTGGATACTCACTTACTTGCCCCATTGAACTTACAAATGTAGCAATTAATAATATCGATAATAGTACTAAAAAAATAGGAGTAAGATATTTGCCTACCCAATCTAAAATCTGCCCTGGCTTTAATGAAAAATAAATAGTAAAAGCAAAAAATATAAATGAGAAAATAATTAGTCCGAGCTTCAAATATTCATCTGAAATAAAAGGATGAATTCCCACCTCAAATGCAACAGTTGCAGTACGCGGAATTGCAAATAATGGACCAATTGTTAAGTATAATAAGCAGGTGAATATACTTGCATAGCGAGAACTAATAGGCCTCGCCATATCAAATAAACTTTCACTTTTTGAAATAGCTGATGCAATAATCCCAAGCATTGGCAATCCTACACCTGTAATTAAAAATCCAATAGTCGCTGCAAAAATATGATTTCCAGCTTCTTGTCCCATTTGCACTGGAAAAATCAAGTTACCCGCACCAAAAAATAGTCCGAATAATAATGAACCTATCAGTAAATTTTGCTGATAGCTTAGCTTTTGTTTCATAAATAATCCTCCTTGAATGTTTTGATATTATCAAAAATTTTATTGTTCTTTTCACTAAAATGTTTCTATTTCCACTTTTTGATAATACCTTTTTTCATTTTTATATTATAATATACTTATATGGATTAGTAAAACTCATTTTATTCACGTTAAAAATGAATTTTATTCAACTAAAGGAGACAATACATTTGAACCTAATTTCTTATAAAATTATTATAACGGTTTACGAACAGAAAAGTTTTCAGAAAACATCAGAACTTCTACGCAAATTACAATTATTTAAGGGGGCAGTTTTCAATCTCCATCTAAATAATTACGCAAAACTATCGTGTTTCTGCGTGAAGGTTTATTTTTGCGTAAAGATGTACCCACTAGATTTATGGACTATACCCTGTTAAGTGTTACTGAATGCTTTTCTATAATTGCCTTAATCTTTATTTATGTTTAGGCTATGTTTTAAGGCACATGAAAATAAATAACAGGTCCAAAGTTGCCATGAATATTTTTCATCAGGCAAGAAGACGAATTGCCCTCATAGCGGGTCTATTAGGTCAATTTGCCGACGCAGCATGATGGAAAATAGGCTGGCAAATGGACTTGTTATTTATTTGATTGTGCCTAACTATAAAAAGCATTGCAAAAAATAAAGCTCATTATTACCAAACAATGTACTAATGAGCTTTTGTTTTAAATATAATCTTTTAAGCCTTCTTCATCTAAAATTATTTATATTTATACCCCTTGTTGTAAACAAGTTTTTAAATCATCATCAGGTTCACTTATGGCTTGTAAGTTAAATGTATCAACTAAATATTGTAATACATTAGGACTTACAAATGCTGGAAGTGATGGTCCTAGGAAAATTCCTTTTACTCCTAATGAAAGCAATGCTAAAAGATCTGCGACTGCTTTTTGTTCATACCATGATAAGATTATTGATAATGGTAATCCATTAACATCTGTATCAAATGCATCTGCAAGGGCTGTTGCAATTCTAACTGCTGAATATGCATCATTACATTGACCTACATCTAATAATCTTGGAAGTCCAGCAACTTCTCCAAAGTCTAATTTGTTAAATCTATACTTCCCACATGCAAGTGTAAGAATAACGCAATCTTTAGGAACCTTCTGCGCAATTTCTGTAAAATAACTTCTTCCTGGTCTTGCACCATCACATCCACCTATTAGGAAGAAATGTCTGATTTTGCCTTCCTTAACTGCGTTAACAATTGCTTCTGCATGGCTTAATGTTGCATTATGACCAAAACCAACAAGAATTTCTTTTTGTTCTTCACTTTCTTTAAATCCACCCAGCTCTAATGCTTTTTCTATTATTGGTGTAAAATCTTTATAACCATCTTTATCCGCTGAAATATATTTAACGCCATCCCATCCAACTACACTTGTTGTAAAAATTCTATCTTTATATGTTTCTCTAGGGCGCATTAAACAATTTGTAGTCATTAACATACAGCCTGGTATACCATCAAATTCTTTTTGTTGGTCTTGCCAAGCACCACCGTAGTTTCCTACAAGGTGTTTATATTTTTTAAGTCCAGGATATCCATGACTAGGTAACATTTCACCATGAGTATATATGTTAATTCCCTTGCCTTCAGTTTGTTCTAATAACATTTCTAAATCTCTTAAATCATGACCAGAGACAATGATAAATGGTCCTTTTTCAATATTTACATTAACTTTATGAGGACTTGGATTATTATATTTTTCAGTGTTAGCTTCATCTAATTTCTTCATTATAGCCACACTCATATCACCAGTTCTCATAGTCATGCCAATTAACTCTTCAACACTTAATTTATCATTTGTTGTACATTCTAATCCTCTAAAATAGAAATTATCAACTTGATCCTCATAATAGCCTAAGCATCTTGCTTGATGCCCATATGCACTTATACCTTTTAATCCATAAACTATTGTTTGCCTAAGTGATCTTACATCAGCATCTAAATCTTGATTGAACATAATTCCAGCTCTTTTTGAATCCTTAAGCATTTCTTCCTTAGTTTCACTTAAATTATAAGTTGCTTGTTCTGGAAACTCTTTATCACCTACTCTATCTCTCAAGTTCTCTTTTATTTTTTGGGATTCTTTTAACATTTCCACATGAACTTCTGCATCAAAATTAACATTAGTAAGTGTCGTAAACAAAGAATTTTCTACAAAACTAACAATGTCCTTTTCTATTTCTTCTCCCTTTTCAATAAGTTCCTTAGTATAACAGCTTATTCCCTTTACTTGATATATAAGTAAATCTTGAAGATTAGCTATTTCTGGTGTCTTTCCACATATACCCATTTTAGTACAGCCTTTTCCCCCTGCTGTTTGCTCACACTGATAACAAAACATAGGATTTTCGTCCATAGATATCACTCCTTAAAATATTAATCTATCTTATTATCTTCATAATATTAGATAATATTCTTTCAGTTATAATTTAATGGACGTTCTTCTTTGTTACTACATCAAATTCATGACTCATATTTTTTATTTTAATATACTCAATTTTTCTATCTTTTTATTATTCATTTTTAATTCCTCCTTAATAAATTTATTTTCAGATTTCACTTTTCTATGTCCTAATTTTACTTAACTTTGATTTATAAAAATGTCATTTAAATCAAAATTCAAAAAATAAATATTTATCCCAATTAAAAAAAAGCTTATCTATGTATTTTAGATTAATAAAAACATAATATAATAAAAACTACTGTAACCATTGTTACAGTAGTTTTTATTATATTATGCTATGCTAATTTAAATATTATTGAATATACTAAGGAGATAAAAATGAAAAAAATTTTTTCTTATATTATGGCTTTAATTCATCACCAACACAATTTTTTCTTACTAAATAAGGCTAAAAAATCATTATTAATAGGATTATGTGTTTTTATATCTGTATTTATAATAACTAAATTGGGATCTTATTCTAAAGTAACATTATTGATTCCGCCTATAGCAGCCAGTTGTGTAATAATTTTCACATTACCACAAAGTCCATTTTCTCGTCCCAAAAATATTTTATTAGGGCATGTTATTAGTGGATCTATTGGTATAATTATTGTAAACTTAATGAGCGTTACTTCATTAAGTTTATCCATTGCATTAAGCTTAGCCGTATTTTCCATGTTAATAACAGATACTTTGCACCCGCCTGCAGGAGCAACTACGATTTTAATTATGCTAACTAACGCTAAATGGTATTTTATTTTTTTTCCACTAGGAATAGGATCAATTACACTATGTATGATCTCAATCTTCTATAGAAAACTACATAAATTTGTAAAAGAACAGAATCCATCAAATTTTTCTATATAGAGGTATTGCCGACATTTCTGGCAATATTAGCGCTACCCTATATAATATATCCCTAACATATGTTACTAGATTTACTTTTTACTATAGGATACTAATTGTGTTTTTGTTTCTTCCAATTGCCTGTCTACAACACTTGCATCCTCTATGTGATTTATTATAGTTTCAGATGTAATTTTTAATATTTCATCAACATCTACTATTTCGTTACTCATGTTTTCAATGTGCCGCTTTTGATCACAAACATTAACAAATTCTTTGAAAAGTGGCAATTGATCATCCAGTGCTTCAGGATGCCACTGCACACCTTGCATAAAAAAATCACCCTCATATTCTATTGCTTCTGAAATACCATCTTCACTTTTAGCTGTAACTTTTAAATTTTATCTATATATTCATAGCCAACTTGTGAATAGCTTCTAAATGGCTCTTTTTTGATAGCGGTTGTAATACCGATAACAGGTTTCATATCAAGAATTTCCTTCCCTTCAAATTAATCATAAAAATGACATGCCAGAAAATGTCCGCTACTAATTTCTTTAATAACAGGAGTTTCATGTCTGCAACGTTCTTTTGCATATGAGCAACGGTTGCAGAACCGGCAGCCTGTTTTTCTATCTTCCAATGCTATCTCCGACTCTTCCAAGCTAGATCTCTGTTTTCGTAATTTGGGATGACTTACTGGTATAGATTCTAGTAGCATTTTTGTATATGGATGCATTGGATTTTCAAACAAATCTTTTCCTGGCGAGAGTTCCACAATACTTCCTAAATACATAACTGCAATTCTATCACAGAAGTATTTTACAACGCCTAAATCATGGGAAATAAATAAAAAAGTCAATGAATAGCGCTGTTTTAATCCATTTAGTAAATTTATAATCTGAGCTTGAATTGAAACATCCAATGCTGCTACTGGTTCATCAGCAACTATAAATTTAGGTTGCACAGCCAAAGCTCTAGCAATTCCAATCCTTTGACGCTGACCACCACTAAATTCATGTGGGTAACGATTTGCAGCCTCTTTATCTATGCCACAAATCTGTAAATATTCTTCTGCCATATTAAGTGCGTCATTTCCATGTGCCAATTTATGTTTTTCAATTCCTTCTGCTACAATCTGTCCAACTTTCATTCTCTTATCTAAACTTGCAAAGGGATCTTGAAAAATAATCTGCATATCCTTTCGTAGCTTGGACATCTCCTTATTACCAATTGATTGCTTATTTTCAAAATCGAATAAGGTCTTATCTTCAAATACAACGCTGCCACCATCAGCTTCTATTAATTTTAAAATACTTCTAGCTGTTGTAGATTTACCACATCCAGATTCTCCTACTAAGGCAAAGCTTTCTCCTTTTTTAATTAGAAATGAAACATCATTTACTGCATTTAAAACAACTTTTTCTTTTCCAAAAAAGGTCTTTTCAAGTACATATTTTTTCTTAAGATGTTCTACCTTTAAAATAATATCACTCAAAATTCTTTACCTCCTCATCATATAGCCAGCATGCTACTTCATGATTACCTTTAACATTAAATAATGGTGGCTGCTCATTTACACATTTTTCACAAAACTTTTTAGAGCATCTAGTACTAAAATGACATCCTGAAGGCATATTAGATAAAGATGGCACCATTCCTTGAATACTTTGGAGCGGTTTTCCATTTTCACCTCTATGAGGCTGAGATTCTAATAAGCCAAGTGTATAAGGATGCTTAGGATGATCAAATAATTCATAAACGTCACATTGTTCTACTACCTTGCCTGCATACAGTACCATAACTTCATCACAAACTTCAGCTACTACTGACAAATCATGAGTAATAAATAAAATAGATGTATTAACCTTCTTATTCAATTTTTTTAGTAAAAATAAAATTTGTGCTTGAATAGTAACATCTAGAGCAGTTGTAGGTTCATCGGCAATTAAAATTTCTGGTTCACAGCTTAAAGCCATTGCAATCATTACACGTTGACGCATTCCTCCACTTAAACTATGTGGATAAACATCATAAATTTTTTCTGGGTTTGGAATATGTACAGTCTTAAGAAGCTCAATAACTTTATCCTTAAGCTCACTTCCATGTATATGTTTATGTATTTTTAGTGGCTCTCCAATTTGCCTTCCTACTTTAAATAGTGGATTTAAAGAAGTCATTGGTTCTTGGAAAATCATAGAAATTTCATTTCCACGAAGATTTTCAAGTTTTTCTTCTGTAAACTTGCTTAAATCATCTCCATTAAATAAAATATCTCCTTGTTCAATTTTGCTTATTTTCTCTGGCAACAATTGCATGATAGATAAAGCTAATGTACTTTTACCACAACCTGATTCTCCAATGACCCCTAATATTTTACCTTTTTCTAGGGTAAAATTTACATCATCTACAGCAATTACTTTTCCATTATCCCCTGTAAAACTAACTGAAAGATTATTAACACAGAGATTTTGCTCATTCATAATAGTTCACCTCCTAAATCTTCATTTTTGGATCTAGAGCATCCCGCAATCCATCGCCCACAAAATTAATTGATAAAACTGATAAAAATACCAATAATCCAGCAGGAATCCATAGCCACCATTCGTATTGTAATACACGCATACTTTGAGCAGCCGATAATATATTTCCCCAACTTGGCTGAGGTTGTTTTACTCCTAATCCTAAAAAGCTTAAGCCAGCTTCCATTAAAATCCCATGTGCAACACTTAATGTAGCATTTACTATAACTGGCGATAATGTATTTGGCAGCAAATGATTAAAGATAATTTCAAAATTGCTAAGTCCCATAGCACGTGCAGCCTCAATAAATTCACTCTGCTTAAGAGACAAAATCTCAGCACGTACAATTCTAGCCACCCCTGTCCATTGGAGAAGTCCTATAATCAAAATAATATTCCAAACACTAGGTCCAATCACCGCTGCAATTGTAATTGCAATTACAAAGAAGGGAAAACACATGACAGTATCAACAAGACGCATAATCACATTGTCAATCCATCTCCCATAAAAGCCACTAATAGATCCAAGGGTAACACCAATAAACAATTGTAAAACAGTTGCACTTACAGCTACTCCTAGTGAAACACGCCCACCATATAATAATCTTGTAAATACATCTCTACCAAGTTCATCCGTTCCAAGAAGATGTTTTAAACTAGGATAGCTTTCTATACTCATTAAATCTATTGAATCTCTTGCATAAGTGGTTAAGATAGGTGCAAAAATTGCTATCAAAACGAATAAAGTTAGAAAAATAAAGCCAATCATAGCCAGCTTATTTTTTAGAAATCTACGTAAAATTGTATGTTTCAACTCTCTTCCCCCTTTAAGGCATATTAAATAAAATAACAAGTCAAAGATGCCTAATCAAATTTAACACGTTTATCTACAACAGCATAAAGTATATCTGCTAGTAAATTAGTAACTAAGCTTATTACTGCAACCATCATTACTATTCCCATAATAAGTGGATAATCACGACTCATAACAGCATTGTAATTTAATCTCCCAATTCCTGGCCAAACAAAAATTGTTTCTGTAAGCAAGGCACCCGATAATAGTGAAGGTATCTGCATAGTTACTACTGTAATTAAGGGTAGTAATTCATTTTTTAAGGCATGTTGATAAATAATACTTCTACGCCTAACTCCTTTTGAACGTGCTGTACGTATATAGTCTGTTCTTAGAATTTCAATCATATCAGAACGAGTATAACGCATTAAACTAGCTGTATTCATTAATGCAAGAACTATCATTGGTAATAACATATGCTTTGCAATATCGAATGCAAATGCCCAGCCACTTAAAGTAACCCCTGTAGTTACCATTCCTGAAATTGGAAGCCATCCTAAATCTACAGAAAATACTTTAATCAAAAGCATTCCAAAGAAAAAAGATGGAATTGATAATCCCATAAAAGCAAAGATTGTAACAATATAGTCAGTTTTAGTTCGTTGTCTTGTAGCACTTATAACTCCGCATGGAATTGCTATTAAAATACTAATTATCATAGAACATAATGATAAAATCACTGTATTTCCAAAACGACTACCAATAACACTTAGAACGGATTGCTTAAATTGAATAGAATATCCAAGGTCTCCTTGTAATGCACGTAATAGCCATTTAAAGTATTGAACTAAAATTGGATCATTATATCCTAATTGCTCTAACATTTTTCCCTTCATCTCTTGTGAAAGATTAGGATCCATCATAGAAGAAAACGGATCTCCAGGCTGCAGTTTTACAAGTAAAAATACAATAATGGAAATTCCAATTAATACGGGAATAGTTTGTATTAATCGCTTAAAAACATATTTTTTCAAGAGCTTTCACTCCTTCCTATAAAAAATTGTATCGATTAAAGCTTTCACTTTAGCCGATACTTTTTATTTTTATCTTTATCTTTATTTTGAAATTGTCCAGTTTTGGATATCAGGGAATACAGAATATGCTGAATATTTGTATCCTTGTAATTTTGGATTATGTGCGCGAAGAGCATTTTGTGAATACAAGAAAACATCTGGTGCCTCTTCATTTAGTAGTTGTCCCCACTTAGCATAAATCTCTTTACGTGCATTACGATCAATTGTACTTGCAGCCTTATCAATTAATTCATCACTTTGAGAATTAATAAAGTTTGAGAAATTAAATTGTGAGTTATTTGCAGTGCTTGAAGCCCAATAACGATCTGCATCTCCTGGATCTACTTCTAAGGTAAATCCTAATAATCCCATATCGTAATCTCCTTGTCCCTTAGTCTTTGCCATAGCAGATGCAACATCCATTGTACTTATATTGACTGTTATACCTACATCTTTTAAGTTTTGTTGAATAATTGGAGCACTTTGTTCACGAACTTTATTTCCTGTTGGTACCATTAAATCTACTTCAAATTTCTTACCATCTTTTTCAAGAACTCCATTATTTTCGCTCCATCCTGCTTCTTTTAATAATTCTTTTGCTTTATCTACGCTGTAATCATAACTATTAAGTCCTGATTCTGGATAAGCCCATCCTGCAAGAGATATTGGTGTATTTATAACTTGTCCATGTTCACCTAGTAAACTATCTACCATTCCTTTTCTGTTTATAGCATAAGTAATCGCTTGGCGAACTTTTTTATCCTTAAAGAATTCACGATTACTGTTCATAGTCATAAACTGATAATTTGCACTTGGTTTTTCTTCAATCTCTATGCCTGCATCTTTCAATGTTTTTAAGTCTTCTTCATTTGTACTTGAAAGTTCTACTACATCAAGATCTCCTTTAGCTAATTCAGAAAGTTCTGTTTCTGTATTAGTAACTTTGAAAATAAATTTATCAATTTTTGGTGTTCCCCCAAAATAAGTATCATTTTTTACTAATTCAACATATTGATCTGCTTTAAAATCTGTAAGCTTAAAAGGACCTGTTCCTATAGGCTTATTAAGCAAATCAGTTTGCTTGTCCCAATCAGCAATAGCTACTTTACTCCAGATATGCTTTGGAATAATACCACGTTGTGAAAAGTTTGATAATGCTGGCGCATACACTTTAGTATATGTAAAGCTTATGGTATATTTATCAATAACTTTGATTCCACTAATAGAATTTGCTTTACCATCATGATAATCTTGTGCACCAACTATTTTTGAAATTTCATTAAATCTTGATCCTGTATACTTTGGATCAGCTATGCTAGTAAATGTAAATGCAACATCATCTGCTGTAAAGTCTTCTCCATCATGCCACTTAACATCTTTTCTTAAATTAAATGTTAAAGTAAGATTATCATCTGAAAACTCATATTTCTCTGCAAGACCTGGTTTAAATTCATTGTTTTCATCTAATAAAACCAATGGTGAATATACTAAGTTGTTTACATTATTATCATAAGTTGTATTTGATAACAATGGACTAAATAAACCTTTTGGTGAAGATTCTACTGCGTACCTAAGCACTGATCCATCACTTGATGATTGATTAGTTGAAGATGTTGGTATTTCTGCTGATGTAGATCCACAACCAGTTAGTAGTGATAATGATAATAATGTTGAAAGTATTCCTACTAATATTTTATTTTTTCTGTAAAGCATAAACATTCCCCTTTTCCATAAATATATTGATTAATACAAAAAATCTACTGTCACACATTTTGTAGAAGCAAACTGCATTACTGTATTTATTAAAGATATTTTTCATTGTACAATTGAATTATAATCAAATATATATTTCAATAATTTAATCCAGAGTATTTCTATATGTTTAGTATAAGCTTCAGATATTAAAATGTCAATAACACCATTAAATTCTTTATTGCCTATCTTTTTACATTTTTAACTTGATGACATTGGCATAGCAGGTGGTTTTAGGTTTCCAACGTGCACGAGCCAACACACTAAAAAAGAAGTAGAAATCTTTTGTTTATTTCTACTTCTTTGAAAATTATTTGGCGACTAATTTATTATATTCATGACTTAGTGTATATTTGATATCACTGTTCTTTGTGATTCTGGCTTTATACTGCTTGCTTCATATGCCATATGCCATATAACAGCTCATACTCTCTCCTGTTGTAAGTCCAGGTCTTTCACCTATAATATTAGCGTAACCTTTGAATTTAAAGCTTCACTTTTAGCTGTAACTTTTAAATTTTATCTATATATTCATAGCCAACTAATCTGTAAGCTTAAAAGGACCTGTTCCTATAGGCTTATTAAACAAATCAGTTTGCTTGTCCCAATCAGCAATAGCTACTTTACTCCTTCAACTATCATTGGATATATGTCTTTTAAATTTGAAGTTATGGCTGGTGAATTAATCCATCTCCAGCTATTATTTGCACATCTATTTCGGCTATACATTTTTCTTTTATATCATCAAATACTTATTACACATTCTATTTTTAATATAGTTTTAGGCACATGAAAATAAATAACAGGTCCAAAGTTGCCATGAATATTTTTCATCAGGCAAGGAGACGAATTGCCCTCATAGCGGGCCTATTAGGTCAATTTGCCGACGCAGCATGATGGAAAATAGGCTGGCAAATGGACTTGTTATTTATTTGATTGTGCCTTAATTACATATATTATGTTAAAGTAATACATCCACTACATATTCCGTATTTAAAAATCTCATTTAGGGAAAAAATTGCGTTAAAAAGGGGGCTGGTGGTGTTGAGTTTTCCCATAAAAAATCCCCTAAATAATGGGATCAAAGAACAAAATCTCCCTACGGTCGAGTATTAAAGTGATGCTCCATCAATCAGTGTGGCATCACCTTTTAATTATCATATCTGAATCACATTTTATACATA
>Ga0302140_10003189_pt1 | contig 21098 bp, 14 predicted proteins | sample I_Bog_E1_1_FD_202095 | JGI IMG/M metagenome (GOLD analysis project Ga0302140, IMG submission 202095) | Peat permafrost microbial communities from Stordalen Mire near Abisko, Sweden - I_Bog_E1_1 | ecosystem: Environmental > Terrestrial > Soil > Wetlands > Peat | place: Sweden: Abisko, Stordalen... | reverse complement strand
GGCTCCCGCTCGGGAGTGGAAAAGACGGCATCGTTGAGAGTGATCGTCCCCAGGCCATCGCCGCGCTTTCTCGCCTGATTGGCTCGCGCATGATCCACCAGAATTCTGCGCATCACCGTTGCTGAAACGGCAAAGAAGTGCGATCGGCTTTGCCAATCCACTTCGCGCAGCCGGGTGAGCCGAATGTATGCCTCATGCACCAGAGCGGTTGGCTGCAGCGAGTGATTCGCGGCTTCCCCTCGCAAACGTATCGATGCAATGTGGCGCAGTTCGTCATAGACGAGCGGAATCAACAGTTCCTCCGCGGCGCGGTTTCCCGCCTTCAACTGAAACAGAAGCCGCGTGACCTCGCCCGGATCGCTCTCCAAGGGATTCCTCTCGATCGTGAAATAAGGGGTACTCCTTTCTATATCACGTATCTAACACTGCAAAGCAAGATTCTTCCTGACTCCGTACGGAAAGAAGTTGCTCACAAGGCGGCCATCCTCCCTTTGCCGGGATTTACTCGAGCGTCCGCCGCCGATCCCCTTTCTCGGTTCGCGCCTGTGCGCCCCGGGTTCTGGCCGAGTTGGCAACCTGCATGAGTTGGGAATCGCTGTGCCGGTAGTTCGGGGCGGAAGCTGTTAGTGGATCGGGAAAGCGGATTCTTCAGCCAGACCGCATGCGGCGCAGGCGCCTCCGGCGATCGAGGGAATGATCGAGAGAGTGTCGGTTGCCGACACCTTCGTAAGCTCCTTTTCGGGAAGGTAGCGGACGTCCTCGTCGTTGACATACAGATTCACAAAAGCCCGCAGCTTTCCCTCTTCCGTAAAAAGATGCTTGCGCAGGACGGGGTGCCCCTGGATGAGCAAATCGAGCGCCTCGGCGATTGTGGCCGCATTCACTTCGACAGCATCCTTGCCATCGGCATAGGGACGCAAAGGGGTCGGGATAAAGATCGTCATTGGTGCCTTTCCTCGGGTTCTGGTCCTTCACTCTCGACGGGCGCCATGTTTCCGCCGGCCGCTCAGTCTTCCAACTCTATCGACTCCCGCACAAACTGCTTGTCTTCTTCCCCTGACCCGGTCAAGAGGAAAGAGTTGGTGACGGCCGCTTTGCCCTGCGCCACTTCGGTAATGACATAGGAGCATCCAAGCCAATGCGCTTCCGCGAAATCGGTCGCGGACCACTGCGCGGGATGGTCGGGATGCGAGTGATAGAACCCGGCAATACCCAGCCCCTGCCGCCGCGCGTCCCGCTCGATCCGTACCAGCTCCAGGGGAGCGATGTGATAGCGATTGTGCGCCGAGTCAGTGCGCGTATTGCCCGCCCGCACCGCCGCCGTCACGCGCCACCCTTCCGGCGTCGACTCGCCCAGCAGCGCGCCGCAACACTCGTGCGGATAGGTTTCCTCGCCGTGCGCGCGGATCGAGGCAAACACCGCCTGGGTCACTCGCAAAATGCTCAAGCTTCCTCCCAAAACCGCTCGCTCAGATACTTGTCCGCGGAGTCCGGGAGCACGGTCACAATCGTCGCCGCGCGCCCAGCCGCCGCTTCTTCGCGAGCCACGCGCAAGCTTGCCACCACCGCGGCCGCGGCGGATATGCCCACCAGCAACCCCTGCTCGCGCGCCAGCCGCTTGGCCATGGCGTACGCCGCCTCGGTTTCCACTTCCACATCCCGGTCGGCCAGTTGCGGGTCGTAGATGGGGGGAACGATCGCGGTCGCCATGTGCTTCAGCCCTTCGAGGCCATGGAAGGGCGAGTCCGGCTGCATGCTCACCGCGCGCAGCGAGGGTTTGAGTTCCTTGAGCCGCCTTACAGTACCCATAAAAGTTCCGCTCGTCCCCAGGCCGGCCACAAAATGCGTCACCGCGCCGCCCGTTTGCCGCCAAATCTCCGGCCCCGTGGTCTCGTAATGTGCCCTCCAATTGGCGGGGTTCGAGTACTGGTCCGCGTAGAAGAACCGCTCCGGGTCGTTTGCGGCCAGTTCGCGCGCCCTCCGGATCGCGCCATCGGAGCCAAAATCCGGATTGGTCCACTCCACTTTCGCCCCGTAAGCTTGCAGGATGCGCTTGCGCTCCGCCGAAACGTTGGAAGGCATGGCCAGCAGCACTGGAAAGCCCAGCGCCGCGCCCAGCATGGCGTAGGCGATGCCGGTGTTACCGCTGGTCGCGTCCAGCAGGGTTTTGCCGGGTGTAAGCGAGCCATTGTCCCGCGCTACGCGCACCATTGAGGCGGCCGCGCGATCTTTCACGCTTCCGCCCGGGTTCGCCCACTCCGCCTTGGCCAGCAACGTGATCCCCTCCAGGCCACGAACCAGCCCGTCCAGGCGGATCAGCGGCGTATCGCCGACTCGCTCCAGCAGCGAAGAGCCCAGCCGTTCTTCGGATTGCGCCTGTGTCATCGGATTCCGCCGCCAGCTCTCACCGTTTTCAGGACCAACCGATTGCCTCTCCCGCTCACTGCGGCTGCGCTGTTGTGCGCAGGTACGGCTTTACCGTCTTGTACCCTGGGAAGATCTTCTCCGCCTCGTCGTTGGAAACGGCGCCCGTGATGATGACGTCCTCGCCCTGCTGCCAATTCGCAGGCGTCGCCACACGGTGCCTGGCGGTCAGTTGGATGGAGTCGATTACCCGGATAATCTCGTCGAAGTTGCGTCCCGTGGTCATCGGGTACGAAAGCGTGAGTTTGATTTTCTTGTCGGGCCCAATCACAAAGACCGTGCGAGCCGTCGCGTTCAGCGCCGGCGTCCGGCCCTCGCAGCTGTCGCCCGCGTCCGCCGGCAGCATGTCATACAGCTTGGCGATCTTCAGCTCGGGGTCGCCGATCAGCGGATAAGTCACCGCATGGCCGGTCACCTCTTCGATGTCCGAGGTCCATTTACTGTGGCTCGAGACCGGATCGACACTGAGGCCGATGACCTTGGCGCCGCGCGCGGCAAAGTCCTTTTCGAGGCCGGCGACCGCGCCCAGTTCGGTCGTGCACACTGGCGTAAAGTCTTTGGGGTGAGAGAAGAGCACAGCCCAGCCATCGCCGATCCACTCGTGAAAGTGAATGGAACCCTGCGTCGTTTCGGCGGTGAAATCCGGTGCGATATCGTTGATACGGAGCGACATTTCGGCGTTTCCTCCTGGGAAATCCCCTCGGTTCAGCTTTTTTATTGGATCGCAAAATCAAAAACGCACCCGGCCGGTTGGCAGCGGGTGCGTATTGCACAACTCGAGGAAGCTTGGTTCAATCCTCGCAGGCGCACACCCGTAGGCCGCTTCCGCGACAACAGCGCACACACGAGCGAGTTGGAGTAGTTTCCGTCATCTCTTGGAAAACATCCCGAGCGCAGACTCCGTTGAACAGGATTCAGCCTAGAGCTTCCCCCGACGAGATGTCAACCGAGCCCCTTAAAACGCGAGAATTCCACCCATCTCGTCCTTATGATCATCTTTCGTTTCCTTCATGCCTCCCTCACGGACCGCGGACAATACTCAGGCATGGAGGTGAGGGAATGGTAAAGGGAAGGTTCTTTGCGGCGGGCATTCTGAGCTTGGCGCTTGTACAAATTGGAAGTGCACAAGGTGCGGCCGCCTTTCAGGCGGAGACCGAGCATGTCAGCCAAACACAACTGAAACAGTTGGCGCGCGACGCGCACACACCGGAGCAGTACAAGGTTCTTGCGCACTACTATGATGTCAAGCAGAAGGGTTACCAGAAACAAGCCGCGGAGGAAAAGCAGGAGTGGGTGCGGCGAAGTCAGATCACCGTAAGCCTGTATGCCAAGTATCCGAAGCCGGCCGACTCGGCGCGGAATCTCTACGAATACTATGACGCCAAGGCGGCCGAAGCCGGCGCGCTGTCGGCGAAGTACAGCCTGCTGGCCGAGCCCGGGGGCGGCACGGCGCAACAGCACATGTAACCAATCCGGCATCTTGGGCGGTTTTCAGTCAATAGCGTGGAGGGGAGCTCGAACTGAGCCCCCTCCGCGCTTTTGCATTTTATATAAATTCCTTACGGCTTCTTTACGGAAGGTGGCTAGGATATTGGATTAAGGAAACGTAAAATCACCCGAACGGCGCCCAGGTTCGCTGGGAAATCTTTTTGTCTTGAAAGGAAGGCATCCACTGCGAAGATTGCGTTTTCTGGGCCAGTGTCTCGCGGCCGGCGCTGTGCTCGCGGTGGTCACTTCCTTCGGGTACGTTGCCCGGTTTGACCTTGCAACCACCAGCTTTGTCTATTTGCTCCTTGTGGTCTTTACGGCGCTCTTTTTCGGGTTCTGGCAGGCTTCGCTCATTTCGCTTCTTGCCGTGGGCTGTCTCGACTTTTTCTTTACGCGGCCGGTTTTCCGCTTTGAAATCTCAAATCCCCGCGATTGGCTCGCTCTGGTCGCTTTCCAGGCCACGGCGCTCGTCATTGGCAGACTGTCCGCAAAAGAGCTGCGCAGCGCGCGCGAGGCGGCATTTCATCGGGCGGGCACCGAACAGTTGTATGAGCTAAGCCGAAGCACCCTCTTGCTGGATCTGCACCAGCCACTTGGGCCGCAGCTTGTCGTGCTTATCCAGCGGATCTTCGGCGTGGAGGCCGTTGCCATGTTCGATTCGAGTCTGGGACGTCAGGACAGGATGGGCGACTGGGGCGCGCATGAGGAAGATGTGGCAAAAGACTGCTATCTGCGCGGCGCGGCCAGAGACGATTCCGCGACGGAAACCTGGGAGCGCATCCTGCACTCGAGTTCGGGATCCGTCGGATCCCTCGTTGTGCGCGGAACGATCAGCTCCCCGGTGCTCGATGCGCTGGCCGGCCTCGCCGCCATCGCGATTGAAAGGCATCAGTCGTTTGAGAATGAAGAGCGAGCCGAGACCGCAAGCAAAAGCGAACAGTTGCGCGCAGCGGTCATGGATTCTTTGGCGCACGAGCTCAAGACACCTCTGAATGCGGTTCACACCGCCAGCTCCGGCCTGCTTGAGCTGGGGGGACTGACCGGCCCCCAGCTCAATCTTGCCTCTCTGATCGACGAGGAGGCGCTTCGTTTGAATGAGCTATGTACCCGTTTGCTGCTGACGGCAAAGCTGGAAACGCGCGACGTGGGTCTCCGCAAAGACGAGGTCAACGTTCACGAGCTCATCACCGAGGTCCTTCAGAGCCGGGTCGCCGACGGGGTCAGGGCCCGAGTCGAAGTCGTGGTGGAAGAACCCGACTTGACCGTTCCGGGTGACCGTGCCCTGGTGGGGATGATCCTGGCGCAGTACATCGACAATGCCCGAAAATACGCAACTGCGGATACTCCGATCGATATTGCGGCGCGCCAAGGCCATGGCGAGGTGCTTATCTCGGTGCACAACTTCGGCGCGGCGATCAAGATTGAAGACCGGGAGCGCATCTTCGACCGTTTCTATCGCGCGCCCGGTCGCAACGATTCCATTCCGGGAACAGGAATCGGGCTCTCCGCTGTGAGAAAGGCCGCGGAAGCGCATCACGGCCATGTTTGGGTGATCAGCGACGAAAAAGAGGGAACCACATTTTTTCTTTCCCTGCCAACCGAATCGAGGAGGAAACATTGAAGATGGAAGCATTGAATCCGGAACAAGGGACAATTCTGGTGGTGGATGACGACGCCCCGACCCGCCGCGCCTTGCGGGTGACGCTCTCAGGGTTGGGGTTCGTCGTGGTCGAGGCGGCTCGCGGAGAAGAGGCGCTTTCGCTGGTGCGCGCGACCAAAATCGACGCGGTCCTCCTCGATGTCGATATGCCCGGCATGGGAGGCGTGGAGGCATGCCGCGCCATCCGCCGGGCGCTTCCCCGCATGCAGATTCTGATGCTGACCGTGATGGACAGCGAAGAGGATAAAGTCCTTGCCCTCGATGCCGGCGCCGACGATTACATTACCAAGCCGTTTCAGTTGCGAGAGCTCACCGCGCGGCTTCGGTCCGCGGTGCGCCGGCGCGGCGCTCAGGACATCAACGGAGATTCGCTCATCCGCCAGGGTCAGCTCGAACTCGATCCAGTGAAATACCGGGTCCAGAAAGCGGGCCGCCCGATTCACCTCACGCCCAAGGAATTCGAAGTCCTCCACTACCTGATGATGCACGCCGGCGAGCCGATTCCGCACGCGCGCCTGTTGAAATCCGTATGGGGTCCCCAGTACGGAAATGAACTCGAGTATCTTCGCACCTTCGTCCGTTCTCTACGCAAGAAAATCGAAGACGACCCCCAGGATCCTCAGTACCTGCTGACGGATGCTTACGTCGGATACCGCTTCAACGAACAGCACCAAAAAGGCTGAAGCGCGGCCAGCGGGACTCCCGCCCACAACTCAGTTTCGCGCGCTGCGGGCGAAAGGCTGCACTCTCTACGTCAGGCAGGCTCCGTTCCGTTCCGGCTGCAGGCAGCTCAAATCCGCGCCCACGCCGGTTTCGTCGTCATCCAGGGCCTGCGGGTCCGCAAACCGGTATCCCATGTAAATATCTGTAAGCAGATACACCGGATTGGAAGGATCGTCTTCGATCTTCTTCCGCAACTGGTACACATAGACCCGCAGATATTCGATCTCTCCCCGGTAGTTGCCTCCCCACACCGCGGTCAGCAACTTCGAACTGGGCACAACCCGGCCAGCACGGCTCATCAGGAAATGCAGAATGTTGAACTCCGTGCGCGTCAGGTGGATCGGTTCGCCGCGTTTGGTCACCAGGCGTCGAACGGGATCGAGGCGAATCTCCCCAACCTCCAGCCAACCGCTTTCAACCCGCGCCGGCTCCGGCACCCGGCGCACCGCGGTCCGGATCCGCGCAATCAATTCGCGCGTGCTGAAGGGCTTGGTTACATAATCGTCCGCGCCCAATTCCAACGCCTCGACCTTTTCCTGTTCTCCATCGCGGACGCTGAGCATCAGCACAGGCAGTTGAGGAGAAACAGACCGGATGCGGCGCAGAGTTTCGATGCCCCCAATTCCGGGCATATTGATATCCAGCAAGATCGCATCGAAGATGGCCGCGCGCAGCATTTGCAGCGCCTCCTCGCCACGCGAGGCCTCGGAAACCTCAAATCCAAGCGCAAGCAGCGGTGGACGCAACGATCTGCGGATGGCGGATTCATCGTCGACGACAAGGACCCGAATGGCTGGCTGGCTCATGATGAACACCTCTTCTGTACCTGGGATGGGATTCCGGCAAAAAAAGTAGTGCCCTTCCCCTCTTCGCTCGTCACCCAGACGTTTCCGCCGTGGACCAATGCGATCCGCTTGGCAACCGATAAGCCGAATCCCGTGTCGCCAGTCCGGTTAGTCAAAGAGGAGGGCAGGGAGTAATGGACAAAGATGCCCTCGCGGTCGGCCTGCGGAATCACCGGGCCAAAGTTGTGAACCGACAGGATTACATCGGAGTTCACAAGGGCTGCGCGGATGGTAATCGCCGTTCCCGCCGTCGAGTACTTGCAGGCGTTTTCAATGAATTGCGTCAGCAGGAGAAGAATCAATTGCCGGTCGCAACACAGAATCAGGTTGTCGTCCTCAAGATCGATGACCACTTTCGTGTTTGCCAGCCGCGGCCTGAGACCGGCCACGGCGTCATCGATAATCGGCTCCACGCCCACCTGCCGGGTATGGATCTCCGCTTCCGTCGCATCCAGCCGCGCGGTCACCAGCAGCCGGGTTGTCAGGTCGCTCAACCGGCGGGCTTGTTCATCGATCAGCGCAACCAGATCGGCCTGCGTGGGCGAAAGCCCACCCATCTCCCCCAGTCCCGCACTGGCCGCAAGAATCGCCGTCAAAGGCGTCTTGTATACCTGCGCCAGCCCATCCAGCACCGGAAAACGCAACTGGTCCGTGCGCCGGTCGGCTGTCTTCTCGCCAGCCGTGAAGGGGGTGGCGTGCGCAAGATTGAGGTTTTCAGACACTCTGGCACCAACCTCTCTAACCCGGAAAAATTGGGAGCGACCGCACCCGACACCTGGAGTTGCGGCCACCACGAATGGAACGGGCGGCTCTTGCTTCAAGCTTCGGCAAGACTTGTCATTCTGAGAGCAGCGAAGAAACCGCTTCTCCTCATCGCGCCCGAGTCCCAAAAACTCGTTCACTTGGAGCGTGGCCGTTCGCCGCCGCACGTTCCGCGTCGGATCCGGTGTGCCTGTCCGCACCGCGGAATTGCCTGGCCAAAATCCCGAACCCGCGCGAAAGATCGTCAATATGACGAATTGTATATGAATTTCGTAAATAAATCTTTTCGTATTTTTGATGTCTTCTTTATGTATTCTTTGCGTTACTTGGGTTAAGACGCCACGATCTGAGCGCCTGATTTCTCCGTGAATCCCACCCTCGGGATTCAACAGGATAAGTGTGCCTAACTAACACCGATCGCTTTGCCGGCGGGGACTTGCGCCCCACGCCGAATGCCCTAACTCGCCCCAAAATCTTGTCCGTATTCCATTTGCCTCATACAACCAGTTCTAGCCTTGGGAGGAACAGTGCCAATGTATCTTAATCCGAATCGCTTCTTGTGCATCATGGCCGGAGCAGTCATGACGACGGCCATTCTGGCCGGCGCGCAAACACCGGCTCCGCCAGCTGCCACGCCGCCCGCTCCCGCTCCGGCGGCTCCCGCCCCGGCCGCCGCGCCCGCCGATCAGGCGCCTGCCGCCGCTCCAGCCGCGCCCACCTGGAGCGTCGGCCCCATGGACATCAGCGGCATGATCGACGGCTACTACAGCTACAACGTGAACCAGCCTTCGGCTGCCTCGGTCCCCGGTGTCCCTTCGGGGTACGACCAGATCAATCAGCTCTACAACTTCAACGACAAGACCGACCAGTTCAACCTGAGCGCGGCCAAGCTGACGCTCAATCACGATCCAGACCCGGTCGGAGCGCACGTCGACTTTATCTACGGACGCACCAACGATCTGATCAACAGCGCCCCGACCAACAGCAGCTCCGCCGATCAGCTCAACTACATCGAGCAGGCCTTCCTCAGCCTGAAGCCGGCCAAGGCCAAGGGCTTCGAACTCGACTTCGGCAAGTTCGTCACCTCCGCCGGCGCCGAAGTGATCGAGTCCAAGGACAACTGGAACTACTCCCGCTCGCTCCTGTTCGTCAACGCGATTCCGTACTGGCACTTCGGCGCACGCACCTCGATGCCCGTCTCCAAGACTCTCACCCTCGGCTTCCAGTTGGTCAACGGCTGGAACAACATCTCCAAAAGTAACGGAGGCGTCACCGGGGGATTCACCAGCGCCTGGACCAAGCCTAAGTTCGCCTGGAACGTGAACTACTATGTCGGGCCGGAGAACAGCAACACGGCGTCCGGACTTCGCAATCTGTTCGACACCACGCTGCTCCTCACGCCTCCCGGAAAGATCAATGCTTACATCAACTTCGACTACGGCTCGAACCGGGATGCGAAAGAAGCCCAGGGCAACACCAAGTTGAATACATGGGAAGGCGTGGCTTTCGCCATTCACGATCAGGCGAACGCGAAGAACGCTCTCGCGGGCCGGTTCGAATACTTCAACGACCCGGACGGCTTCCAGACCGGCGCCAAGCAAAACCTGTATGAGTTCACCGCCACCTATGAGTACAAGTGGGTCGAAGGCTTGCTGACCCGCATTGAATACCGCGGCGACTTCTCCAGCGTGGACTACTTCCACCAGGACGTGAAAAAGATGGTGGACCAGCAATCGACCCTGACTTTCGCACTTGTCGCGTTCTTCGGTCCGAAGCGCTAACGCCGGGCTGAGTGGCTCCTGGGCGGGCCGACCAGCTCGTGGTTCAACCGGCGGCGCGGGCCCTGAGATCGTCTTCCGATCGCAGGGCTGGACCGGCTCCAAACAGACACCCGCTTCTCGCACGTTTTGAGCTTTCGGAACGGGCGAACTTCTCGAAATTCCCGGGTCTATCCGCCGGGATCAGCCAAAAGAACTTCATTTCTTAGGAGAATGCTCATGGCAGATCAAAATGCACCTCAAATGCAGGCCACACTGGGTCTCACCGGGCTCACCAGCAACGCTATGGCGCTCATCGCCCCCGGCGCGTTCCTTTGGCTTACGTTCTACATCCAGGCAACCACCGGCGCCGCGGGCCAGCCATCCTCCGCCCCGGCCATGTGGTGGGGCATCATCGCCGCTCTCCTTCTTTGTCTGGCGACTGCGGTGGCCTACGCTGAAATTTCGAAACTCTACCCCGGCACCGGCTCAAGCTACTACTATGCCGAGCAGGCTCTCCTCTCCAGGGACAAGGCCTTCAAGTACGCCCGCCTCTCCAAGTTCATCGTCGGCTGGGGTTCTCACTTGTACTACTGGGTCTACCCGGGCGTCATGGTCGGCACAACCGGCATCTTCGTCGGCTATATTGTCGGCTTCTTCTTCCCCAACTTCCTCAGCGCCTCCAACCCCGGCCCTGTGTTCATGGCGCTGGTGGCTGTCCTGTTCTCCTTCTTCGTCGCCTGGATTGCCCAAAAGGGCGCAAGCGCCTCGACCGGCGTCAATCTGGCTATCAATATTATCCAGATCTCCGCACTTGTCCTCTTCAGCATCCTCGCCGTCGGCTATCGCATGAATCACCCGGAAGGCACCCCCGCCCGTCAATATGACTCCGCGACTTTGGCCACCTACGACTTCGAATTCGCAACCAAGGCAGACGGCACCGTAATCCGCGACGCCAGCGGAAACCCAACCCCCTCGGTGGACAAGACCGGGGCCCCGGTTCCGTTTAAGATCGCCTACCCGGCCTCCGACGCAAGCGGCAACATCCTTACCCACACCTCCGCGGCCTCCGTGGTTTCTCCTCACAAATTCAGCTGGGTCATGGTCCAGGCGACCGTCGCCATTCTCATCTTGGTCGGCTTCGAATCGGTCACCTCCATGGGCGCCGAAGCCAGAAACGCCAAGCGCGATATCCCTCTGGCGGTCATCATTTCGCTTTGCATACAGGGCCTCGTCTGCTACCTCATCGAGTACTTCGCGGCCAACTACTTCCTCAACTCCGGTTACACAATGCAAAGCGCCACCGGCTCTGCGGCACCCATCGGCGACATGATGATCATGGTCGGCGACTGGCTCCTTGGCCCCGGCAAGGGCAAGTACTTCATGATGGGCGAGGCGCTCACCGTCTTCCTGGCGCTGATCGGCACCACGCTCAGCTGCATGAACACTGGCGCGCGCGTCACCTACGCCATGGGCAAGGACGATGAAGCCCCCGAGCACTTCGGCATCCTCCACTCGAAGACCCTCTCCCCCAACCGCGCCATCTGGACCCTCGCGATCATTTCAGCCGTAATCGGCGTCGTCGCTGTCCTCTTCCCGTTCGCCGACGGCGCGGCGCCTACCGACGCCACCATCGCCGCCCTGCCCCACGGCATCTTCTCCAGCTTCGGCTACTTCAGCCACGATACTCTGGCGGCGCTGCCCAACTCCCTGCTCACCATCACCCTTACCTCCAACTTCGGGACATTCATCCTCTACGCCCTCAGTTGCGCTCTGGCCATCATCGCGTACAACAAGCGGCCCGATTTCAACTTCGTCAAGCATCTGCTTATCCCCGGCTTTGGCTTGCTCGCCAACCTCGGTTGCATGGCGTTTTACATCATTGGACCCTTCGGCGGATTTGGCACCAAGCTCGAACCCTTCGGCGCTCTCGGCATCGCCGCCGTCTGGGGCATCTATGGGGGCATCTACTTCCTCCGCTCCTCCAAGAAGAAGGGCAAGGCCATCCTCCTCGAAGTCAGATCGTAGGCCCGGCGTCTTTCCGCAACCGCCGGGCGGTCCCCGCGGCCCGATTCGTTCTTTTGAATCGAGCCGCGGCGGACGCCCGGACGCCCTCCAGGACTGCCCGCCTCCGGCCTTTCAGCCGCCTTCGTTCGCATTCGTCTTTACGGAATCCTTATGTTTTCTTTATGTAACCCAAACTAAACTTGTGGTACGTTCACTGACCCATTTCCCGCTCTGAAGGAGATCCATGACCAAGTACAAACTCGAATACATCTGGCTTGATGGCAAGAAGCCCGTTCCCGGCCTGCGCGGCAAAAGCCTGCTCAAGTCGTTTGACACGCCACCGACGCTCGAAGATCTGCCCAACTGGGGCTTTGACGGCAGCTCAACGATGCAGGCCGAGGGCCACAGTTCCGATTGCGTGCTCAAACCCGTCGCCCTCTATCCCGATGGAGCTCGCAAAGATGCGTACATCGTGCTGAGCGAGGTCATGCATGCGGACGGAACACCGCACTCGACCAACTACCGCGCCACCATCGAGAACGATCCGGACCTGTGGGTCGGTCTGGAGCAGGAGTACTTCCTCTTCAAGGATGGGCGTCCTCTCGGCTTCCCCAAGGACGGCTATCCGCTCATTCCACAATTCCCTTACTACTGCGGCGTCGGCTACAAGTACATGGGAGATACCGCTCGTCAGATCGTCGAAGAGCACTGGGAACTCTGTCTTCACGCCGGCATCAACCACGAGGGCATCAACGCCGAAGTCGCCAAGGGCCAGTGGGAGTTCCAGATCTTCGCCAAGGGTTCCGCCAAGGCCGCCGATGATGTGTGGACCGCGCGTTACCTGATGATGCGCCTCTGCGAAAAGTACGGCGTGGACATGGAGCTGCACTGCAAGCCGATCAAGGGCGACTGGAATGGCTCCGGCATGCACTGTAACTTCTCCACCAAGTACCTGCGCGAAGTGGGCGGCAAGGAGTACTTCGAGTCTCTGATGAAGGCCTTTGCCGACAACGTCTCCGAGCACATCGCCGTCTACGGGCCGGACAACCACCTGCGACTCACCGGTCTCCACGAAACCCAGGCCATCGATAAGTTCAGCTACGGGCTCTCCGATCGCGGAGCATCCATCCGCATGCCCGTCAACTTCATCAAGAATGGCTATAAAGGCTATCTGGAAGATCGCCGCCCGAACTCCGAAGGCGACCCTTACCAGATCGTATCGCGCATTCTGCACACCATCAACAGCGTCCCCAAGCCGTAACCGCGTCATGCCCGCTCATCCCGGCCTCACCCAGAGCCGGGATGAGTGAGCCTCCGCAAATGACAGCCGCGTAAGACGTCTTCGTCGCGCCGCTCGCGTAAGTTGCTCAGAGCATTTGCACACTTGGGTGGGCCTGCCGAGATCGAAGCTTCAACCGTCATACAGTGCAATCGCATGAATGAGCGACTATCTGGAATCAGGTCGGCCCATAAGACCATTCCCCTGCGGGCCGGCTCCCACTTCCGCCCCATTTGCACGGAATTACTTCCAGCTAAGGTAGAATCCAAGAAACGATGCGGCGGCATGCTCACCGGTCGCGCTTCACCGCGAATGGGCATGGAATGGCTGCGAAAATGTGCACAAAAACGCACAAAATGCGCCATGTAACCCCCAACTAAACAATTCTGAATCAGGGCTTTATAGCGAATTGTTAACGCAAGTAGGCCACCCCCCCTTTCTTGCCGGAGATGGGACATATTTTGGGCGCGGGCCGCATCTTCAGTTCATGCAATCGCCCTGAAGTGACCTCTTCTTTCAAGCCGCCTCCGAGGGTGCCGATGGATGCTGAGGCTTGTTCCCCTCAACTTGTTCCCCCAAACAGCCCGTCGAACGCCGGTGCGGCGGCAGCCCGTTTTTCGTCCGACAACGATTGCCGATCGAGGTCCAGCGCAATCCTGGAATTGGCATGGCGAAAGAGCTCCTGGGCCGTTTCGATGTCCACGCCCTTCTGGCGCAGCTCGATCCCCAGTCCGTGCCTGAAGATGTGGTTTCGCAGGGCGCGGATGGGCGACTTCATCCAAGGTCCCCGCAATCGGGAGGAGGCTCACTCTCCGGCTTCAGATCGATTCCGCAAAGTTTGAGCAAAGCTTCCGATCCAGGCAGGGCCCATCACGCGGAAACGGATTGAGCTTCTTTTGTATCCTGGATTCGTGCCTCTTCAGCGATATTCACAGCGGCGCGGTTCCTCCCGATTGGCAGAAAGACGCGAAAACACGTAATGCGCCCCTTCGCATGGCGGTAACTTCTGTAAGAGATGCGACCCTCGTATTTCTGAACGATTCCTTTGCTTATCCATAGTCCCAAGCCTGTTCCCTTGGTGGATTTTGTGGTGAAGAAGGGCTCAAACAGACGGCGTGCATCTTCCGGCCTGATGCCAATCCCGGTATCCACGATTGAGATGGACGCTCTCATCTCACGCTCTGTCCAGTCGGTGGCCTCGCGTACGCGGATTCCCAGAGTGCCTCCCTCGGACATGGCCTGGATAGCGTTGCTGACCAGGTTCAGGAACACCTGGCGAAGCTCAACCGGGAATCCCCAGACATGGCTTGATTCCGCATATTCCTTCCTGAGCACGATGCGATTGGCCTGAAGAGCACTCTCCTGCAGGGAGAGGACGTTCTCCATCAATTCCGACAAGTGGACGGGGATGGGAAATTTCGACTCACGATAGAAGCTGAGCGTTTGCCGGGTGATGTGGCTCACGCGGCCGAGCTCCTGCTCGGCCAGTTCGGCGAGGCGCCGGGCATCGGCGTCGAGGGAGGGATGGTCGCGCAGCAGGTAGAAGATGTTTGTGATGGCTGCGAGTGGGTTGTTGATTTCGTGCGCAATAATGCCGGCAACTCGTCCCATCGCCGCCAGTCTTTCGGTCTCACGCAGTGCCTCCTCGGCGCGGAGCTGGGTGGTAATATCGCGACTGACTTCAAGAACCGCGTTGCCCTCGTCATTCAAAGTTTTCCGGCACGCGACAACGATCTCCAATCCATTCTTGGTTTTCTGTGTCAGGTGGCCTTGCCACGATCCCCGTTCGCGGAGAGCGGTTTCCACCTCGTCCCTCGATACTGGAAACACCGTTTGCATGACCAGGTGCATGTCCTGGCCAAGCATCTCCTGCCGGCACCAACCATAGAGCGCCTCCGCGCCCGCGTTCCAGAATCGGATCGATCCGTCGATATTGCGGACGATGATGGCATCGGAAGCAAGCTCAATCATCTCGGCACGTAGGCGAAACTGCTCCTCGCTCTTCCTCAGCTCCTCAGTGCGCACCTCAACGCGGCGCTCGAGTTCCGAGTTCAGCGATTCCAGCATCCGCGTCTTTCGATGCAGCTCCACAAAGATTCCGACCTTTGCGATTAACACTTCGGGAATGACCGGAACGGAGATGTAATCGACCGCGCCGCTGCGATAGCCCTGGATTTTGTCGGAATCGGTAAGGTGAACGCCGGAGATGAAGATGATCGCGGTCTTCTGAAAGCGGGGATGCTGGCGGATGATATCCGCGAGTTCAAATCCATCCACGTCCGGCATGCTGACATCCATCAAGACCACGGCGATATCGGTTTTGAGCAGGACGCTGAGCGCCTCTTTAGCCGAATTCGCCTTGATGAGGTTCTCCCCCAACTCCGCAAGGATGACTTCGTAGCTCAGCAGCTTGGCGGGCTGGTCGTCCACCATCAGGATGTTGACTTTCTCGCTCGCGGTCATCAATTGTCCTTTTGACCTCGCTTCAATGGTTAGCGATGCAACCAGACGCGCAACGCTGAGAGTAGCTGCTCCGTGTTTACCGGTTTGGCCAGATACTCCGACGCTCCCGCTTCGAGACACCTCTCGCGGTCCCCTTTCATGGCCTTGGCGGTCAAAGCGATGATGGGCAGACGCCGCAAAGCCTGGTTCTGGCGGATCACCTGCATGGTCTCGTAGCCGTCCATCTCCGGCATCATGATATCCATCAAGACGATGGCCAGATCCGGCGTCGAGTCGATCGTCTCAATTGCTTCGCGCCCCGTTCCGGCGGAGAGAACAGTCATGCCGCGCCGCTCGAGAACGCTGCTGAGCGCAAAGATATTGCGCACATCGTCATCGACCACCAGCACCTTGCGTCCGGCCAGCGCGTCGTCCGAGCGATGGAGCCGGTCCAGCATTTGCTGCTTTTCGGGGGGCAGATCGGCGATGACGCGGTGAAGGAACAGGGCGGTCTCGTCGAGGAGCCTCTCCGGCGATTCGACATCCTTGACGACCACGCTGCGCGCGATGGTACGCAGTTGCGCATCCTCTTCCGGCGAGAGCTCCCGGCCTGTAAACACCACCACGGGCAAATCTCTGAGCTTTGGATTATCGCGCAGCCGCTCGAGCACCTCGAATCCCGTCATGTCGGGCAGGCGGAGATCGAGCACGACGCAGTCGTAGGCTTCATCCTTCAGTGTGCGCAGAGCGGATGCGCCTGAACCGGCAACATCGATATCGATATCGCCGGACCCGAGAAGCGCCTGGACGCTTAACTGTTCCGCGGGATTGTCTTCGACTACCAACAGGCGCTTGCGGTGAGGCTTTGAGAATTCACGGATGCGGGTCAGCGCTGCGTCGAGGTCTTCCGCCGAGGATGGTTTGGTGACGAATCCAAACGCACCGCGGGACAAACCGTGATGCCTGTCTTCATCGAGCGTGAGCATTTGCACGGGGATGTGTCGTGTGGTGGGATCCTGTTTGAGATGGTTGAGCACTGTCCAGCCAAGCATATCGGGCAGGAAGACGTCGAGCGAGATCGCTGTGGGGCTATACTCGCGCGCCAGAGCCAAACCATCGCTTCCCGTATGAGCGACGAGGACTTTGAAGCCATTGTCGCGGGCCAGATCGCGGACCACTCGGGCAAAGTGCGAGTCGTCTTCGACGATCAGCAGGATTGAGTCACCCTTGGCCACACTGCCGCGATCGTCTTCGATCCGCGAGTCCTGCTCAGTCGCGGCGACGGTGGTGAGGAAAGCTGGCATCGCGGGTAATGCGCCGCTTCTTTCCGTCCGGAGCACATTTGCCGATGCTGGACCGACATAGGTGTGCGGCAGGTACAGGGTGAACCTGCTTCCTTGCCCGGGTGCGCTCTTGAGCTGAATCTCGCCACCGAGTAGGCTTGCCAGTTCCCGGCTGATCGCGAGACCCAACCCGGTTCCACCGAACTTGCGGCTGGTGCCGGCGTCCGCCTGCTGGAATGCCTCGAAGATGATGCGCTGCTTCTCCGGGGGAATCCCGATTCCCGTGTCGGTCACTTCGAACGCGATCACGGATGCGGCACCGCTGAGCGTCGGGTGATCCAGGCTCCAGCCTTCCACAACGTTCCAGACGGCAAGCCGCACACTGCCATGCTCGGTGAATTTGAATGCATTCGACAGCAAATTCTTGAGCACCTGCTGGAGGCGCTTGGAGTCGGTCACCAGGCTGCGTCCCAGGTGCGGATCGGCCGTCACTTCGAAGAGCAGCCTGCGGTTTTCCGCCTCGTGGCGGAAGGGACGCGAGACAGCCTCGAGCAGACCTCCAAAGAAGACCTCTTCCGCCTCCACGGACACAGTTCCCGATTCAATCTTGGAGAGATCGAGGATGTCGCTTATCAGGTTCAGCAGATCGGTGCCCGCGCCATGGATGGTGCGCGCAAACTCCACTTGTTTGGCAGAGAGGCTGCCGTCGGGGTTTTCGGCGAGCTGCTGGCCGAGAACCAGAATGCTGTTGAGCGGCGTTCGCAACTCGTGCGACATATTGGCGAGGAATTCGGACTTGTACTTCGAAGTAAGCGCCAGCTCTCTGGCCTTTTCCTCCAGAGCGCGCCGCGCCTGCTCGATCTCCTGATTCTTGCGCTCGACTTCATAGTTTTGTTCGGCAAGCTCCTGCGCTTTTTGCGCGAGTTGCTCGTTGGTCTGCTGCAGTTCCTTTTGCTGGGTCTGAAGCTCTGTGGCGAGGTTCTGCGATTGCTTCAGCAAACCTTCCGTCTGCATGGTGGCTTCGATCGAGTTGAGCACGATGCCGATGCTCGAAGTCAGTTGCTCCAGGAAGGCCAGATGGGAGGCGGTGAAGGCGCTGAGGCTCGCCAGTTCAATGACCGCCTTCACGCGGTCCTCGAAGAGAACCGGGAGCACAATCACGTTCTTCGGCACGGCTTTGAACAATCCGGAACGAATCGGTCTGGAGTTCCCGGGTAGCTCGGTAATGAGCATGCGCCGCTTTTCCCATGCGCACTGGCCAATCAGCCCTTCGCCAACTCGCACCTCGCCGATATTGCCTTCGGGCGTGTCGGCAAACGTGGACAACAGCGTCAGCGTGCCAAAGCCCGCGGCCGCTTCGCTCGCCATCTGATAAATAACCCCCTGTTGCGCGCTTACCAGAGGTGCCAGTTCAGACAGCAGCATCCGGCCGACAGTACCCAGATCGCGCTGGCCCTGCAGCATCCCCGTGAACCGGGCCAGATTGGTCTTGAGCCAGTCCTGCTCTGTATTGCGATCCGTAGTCAGGCGAAGGTTGTCGATCATGGTGTTGATGTTGTCTTTCAACTCCGCCACTTCGCCCCGCGCCTCCACTTGAATGGAGCGCGTGAGATCGCCCTTGGTGACCGCCGTGGCCACTTCGGCAATAGCTCTCACCTGATTGGTCAGGTTGTCGGCCAGCAGATTCACGTTTCCTGTAAGGTCCTTCCAGGTGCCCGCTGCTCCCGGCACGTTGGCTTGGCCGCCCAGACGGCCCTCCACGCCGACCTCGCGGGCCACCGTCGTGACCTGGTCCGCGAAGGTGGCCAGCGTATCGGTCATGTTGTTGATGGTCTCCGCGAGGGCGGCGACTTCGCCCTTGGCGTTGACGGTCAGTTTCTGGGTGAGAGCGCCGTTGGCGACCGCGGTGACCACCTTCACAATGCCGCGCACCTGCTCGGTGAGGTTCGCGGCCATCACGTTCACGTTATCCGTAAGGTCCTTCCACGTGCCGGCCACGCCTGGAACCACCGCCTGGCCGCCCAGCTTGCCGTCCGTGCCCACTTCGCGCGCCACGCGCGTCACCTCGGCGGCGAAGGCGTTGAGCTGGTCCACCATGGTGTTGATCGTGTCCTTCAGTTCGAGAATTTCGCCCTTCACGTCCACCGTGATCTTGCGCGACAGGTCGCCTCGGGCCACAGCCGTCGTCACTTCAGCGATGTTTCTCACCTGCGCTGTCAAGTTACCCGCCATCGCGTTGACGGAGTCGGTCAGATCCTTCCACGTTCCAGCGACACCCGGCACATTGGCTTGCCCTCCGAGCCGGCCCTCCGAGCCCACCTCGCGCGCCACGCGGGTTACTTCCGCGGCGAACGAGCGGAGCTGCTCGACCATGGTGTTCAGCGTCTCTTTGAGCTGTAGAATTTCTCCGTGGACGTCCACCGTGATCTTGCGCGAGAGGTCGCCATTGGCGATCGCCGTGGCCACTTCGGCGATGTTTCTCACCTGCGCCGTCAGGTTGCCGGCCATGAAGTTGACCGAGTCGGTCAAGTCCTTCCACGTTCCCGCAACGCCTGGCACCTGGGCCTGGCCGCCCAGCTTGCCGTCCGTACCAACCTCGCGAGCAACGCGCGTCACTTCGCCGGCGAACGCATTCAACTGGTCGACCATCGTATTGATGGTGTTTTTCAGCTCCAGAATCTCGCCCTTCACGTCCACCGTGATCTTGCGCGATAGGTCGCCTCTCGCCACGGCCGTCGTAACTTCCGCGATGTTTCTCACCTGCGCCGTCAGGTTGCCGGCCATTGAGTTCACGGAGTCGGTCAGATCCTTCCACGTTCCTGCCACGCTCGGCACGTTGGCCTGGCCACCGAGGCGGCCCTCGGTTCCAACCTCGCGGGCGACGCGCGTCACTTCGCCGGCGAACCGGTTAAGCTGATCGACCATCGTATTGATGGTTTCTTTGAGCAGCAGAATCTCGCCGCTGACATTGACCGTGATCTTCTTCGAAAGGTCGCCGGTCGCGATCGCGGTCGAGACCTCGGCGATGTTTCTTACCTGGCCGGTCAGGTTGCTGGCCATTGAGTTGACCGAGTCGGTCAGATCCTTCCATGTTCCCGCCACGCCCGGCACTTGCGCCTGGCCGCCCAGCTTCCCGTCCGTTCCCACTTCGCGGGCCACGCGTGTCACTTCCGCGGCAAACGCATTGAGCTGATCGACCATTGTGTTGATGGTGTCTTTCAGCTCCAGAATTTCGCCCTTCACATTCACCGTGATTTTGCGCGAGAGGTCGCCGCGTGCCACAGCCGTCGCCACTTCGGCGATATTTCTCACCTGGCCGGTCAGGTTGCTGGCCATGAAGTTCACGTTATCGGTCAGATCCTTCCACGTCCCGGCCACGCCTGACACCTGCGCTTGGCCGCCCAGCTTCCCGTCCGTACCCACCTCGCGCGCCACGCGCGTCACTTCGCCGGCGAAAGCGTTGAGCTGGTCCACCATCGTGTTGATGGTGTTCTTGAGTTCGAGAATCTCGCCCTTCACATCCACCGTGATCTTGCGCGAAAGGTCGCCGCGGGCCACGGCCGTCGTCACTTCGGCGATGTTTCTCACCTGCGCCGTCAGGTTGCCGGCCATCGAGTTCACCGAGTCGGTCAGGTCCTTCCAAGTTCCGGCCACTCCGGGCACGTTGGCCTGGCCGCCCAGCCGGCCTTCCGTTCCCACCTCGCGCGCCACGCGCGTCACCTCGCCGGCGAATCGATTGAGCTGATCCACCATGGTGTTGAGCGTCTCTTTGAGCTGCAGAATCTCGCCGCGCACGTCCACCGTGATCTTGCGCGAAAGGTCGCCATTGGCGATCGCCGTCGCCACTTCCGCGATATTGCGCACCTGGCCAGTCAAGTTCCCCGCCATGAAGTTCACGTTGTCGGTCAGATCTTTCCAGGTTCCGGCCACGCCGGGTACGTTCGCCTGCCCGCCAAGCTTGCCTTCGGTGCCCACCTCGCGGGCTACGCGGGTGACTTCGCCCGCGAACGCATTGAGCTGATCCACCATGGTGTTGATGGTGTCCTTCAGCTCGAGAATTTCGCCCTTCACATCCACCGTGATCTTGCGCGAGAGGTCGCCGCGGGCCACGGCCGTGGTCACTTCCGCAATGTTTCGCACCTGCGCGGTGAGGTTGCCGGCCATTGCGTTGACCGAGTCGGTTAGATCCTTCCAGGTCCCCGCAACGCCCGGTACAACCGCCTGCCCGCCCAGTTTTCCGTCCGTGCCCACTTCGCGGGCCACGCGCGTCACTTCCGAAGCGAACGAGCGCAACTGGTCGACCATCGTGTTGATGGCTTCCTTCAACTGCAGAATCTCGCCGCGCACATCGACCGTGATCTTGCGCGAAAGGTCGCCGCTCGCCACAGCCGTCGCCACTTCCGCGATGTTTCTCACCTGGCCGGTCAG
>Ga0302140_10003185_pt1 | contig 21108 bp, 15 predicted proteins | sample I_Bog_E1_1_FD_202095 | JGI IMG/M metagenome (GOLD analysis project Ga0302140, IMG submission 202095) | Peat permafrost microbial communities from Stordalen Mire near Abisko, Sweden - I_Bog_E1_1 | ecosystem: Environmental > Terrestrial > Soil > Wetlands > Peat | place: Sweden: Abisko, Stordalen... | reverse complement strand
GCTCACCCTTGTTCACCACTGGACGAGCGCCATGCGTAGTCAGGTCGTCACGATAAAACTGAATATCCAGTACGCCTGTCTCGACGGGCCGCTTCATGATGCCACTCACCAGCAAAGCCAGTCGCTCGGCAAGTGGTACACCGCGACGCTTGATGCCAACCAGCACTACGCTTTCGCTGGCGTTGGTCTTCTCCACAATCTGGTGCGCCAGCCGGACCAAGGTCCGCTCAATCTCAGAGGCTGACATCAGTCTGCCCTTCTCGCGCAGTTCAGGCTTCTTCACTACAGTCGTTTCGCTCATAATCTCGCTCGTGTCAGGACTTGAAGACGATCTAAAAATCGGGTCGATTTCTATTCATTCTACGCGCTGCGCCGCCGCGATTGCCCCATAAAGCGAGCTCCCACCGCGCCACCAATGGTCGAAAATCCAATCAAAAATACGGCGCCAATCAGAAACGTCGCAAGCGCAAGTCCCGCGCGCCCTTCCGACGACATCATCCAGCCGCGGGAAAGCTGAGTAATCTGCAAAGCCTGCGAAGAAGTCATACCCATCTGGGTCGCCATCTGTTGATCGAGAACCAGGCTCTTCTCTACAACGCTCAACCACTCCTGGTCCATCTGACTGCCCTGGTGCATTACAAACCGCTCAATCCAAACGGTTGCGCCATCAACGCTGAGCGCCAACCAACTGGCAAATAGTCCCGTCAACAGACCAATTCGGGCACCGTTTCCCATGGAGAGCCAACTGGCCCGCGCGCCCTTCAGATACAGCCGCACAGCCCAGACTGCCGCTCCTGCCATCCAGATCAACGCTAGCGAAGACCCGACTGGAGTCAGCCCGGAACTCAAGACTCCCGCAGGCACAGCCAGAATTCCAGCCGCACGCAAGGCAGGGCGCCAGGAAATGCCCGTCGCAGAATCCCCAAACGTGCTTCCAGCAGCAACTGGGGCTGCAGCGATCTCACCCGACGGCAGCGGGGGAGGTTCCTCGGCAAAATACACGAGTTGCGGCAAACCGCATACCGGGCAATACCGGTCGGCTTCCCGAAGTGTTTCGTGGCAGCGCTGGCACGTTAATTCCATCAAATTCTGTCGATCCGTCCCACCCTGAAGCTATACCCTCAGGGCAGCCAACCGCAATGATTTGCAGTCGCCAGCAACCTGTCGCCTAGCAACGCGCGGACCGCGGCCAGTACCCTGCTCCACCCTAATTGCTCTTGTCGTCGTCGTTACCAATATTCGCGGGCAGATCCAGGGCAACAAGCGCAAACCTTGTCTGATCCCCCTTCGGATTCTCAAAACCCACAATGTGCTGGTGCCGCTTCGAACCGGCCTTCAACTCAAGATTGTCCTTGTAATCGTTTTTGAACTCATCGATCTTTACGTGGTTGTCGCTGTCATTGTCCGAACAGCTCAACCCCTCGTGCGTCACCGTCGGGGTTCCCACTGCAGATCCGCCCTGGCAGGTAATTACATCTCCGTACCGGGTTAAAGCCTTCTTATAAAAGGCCGCTACCTTATCCTTGCTGTCCGTCGTCGAGTAGGAAACCGCCTTAACTCTCAATTGCCACTGACCAAAGCCCAGATGCACATCTGCTGACTTGTGATCCTCCTCGTTCACCAGAGAGGCACCCGGATACACAGGCAGTCCGAGATCGGCCGCAGAAGTCTTGTCCGTATTGACATGCACCCCACCAAACGGCGTGTCCAACTGGACGTTCTTTTCTTTGCCATTCGAGTCCTTGTCGACGTGAACCCGGCAACCGGAGACGCCCAACGCCGCAACCACAGCCAATGCCGCCACAAAACGAATTTTCTTCAAGTCCTTGGGATTCATGATCTCCGCCCTCTGCAATCACTTACGCCACTATCCTACCGGTGGTTCCTTGAAATGTACTCCCCGTCTGCATCTTTTTACGGGTTTGCGTGTTCCAGACAGGTAGTATCCAAAAGGAATCGCAGTCCTGGCAGCTAGAATGCCGGGACTAGAAGGTAAGACCGATGCACCTGAAATTCTTTTCCATCTCCCGCTCCGCTCTCCATTCTTTGCTCATCACCGGCACTCTCGCCGGAATAGCGCTAGCATCCACGCCTTCTCAAGCCCAGAACGATCCTCCGCCCATGGCCGCGCGTCTAGCTCATCTGGATGGAAATGTCTCCATTCAGCCTAACGGTGTCGATGACTGGGGTCAGGCTTCGTCCGACATGCCCGTAGGTTCCGGAGATCGGGTCTACACCGATCAATCCGGTCGCGGTGAACTGCAGGCCGCCACAGTTCGCGCTTATTTCTCCGCCAACTCCGACCTCACCCTCGTCAACTTGAACGATCAGGGGGTCGAACTCGGCCTCGCCCAGGGCACAGCCGTTATCTCCGGCGACGGTTTCCCCCAGGGACAATCCCTTTTCATCAGCACCCCAAACGGCGGAGTTACCATCGGCGGTCGCGCCAGCTTCCGCCTGGATGTCTACCCAGACCAGCAATCCACCGTCATCACCAACTATCAGGGTGATCCTCTTGAACTCAACGGGGCGGGCAGCTTCGCTCTTACCCTGGGCCCACAGCAATCGATCCAGCTTTCAGGTACTAACCCCGTTTACTCGCAACCTCTCGAAATAGCTCCCTACGACGAGTTCGCCCACTGGGCAGGCGGGATCGAAACCCATCGCTTCAACTCACCCTCAGCTCGCTACGTAAACCCGGAAATGGTGGGCTATGACGAACTCGACGGCAATGGCGACTGGCAGCCGCAATCTGACTACGGACCAATCTGGTATCCGCGCGTAGAGGCAGGCTGGGCGCCTTACCATAACGGCCACTGGGTTAACCGGCCCTACTATGGCTGGACCTGGGTCGCCGATGAGCCCTGGGGTGCCGCACCGTTCCACTACGGTCGCTGGGTAGTTGTGCAAGGCCGGTGGGGATGGATTCCAGGGCCACGCGAGATTCGCCCCATCTGGTCGCCCGCACAGGTCGTCTTTGCCGGAGGAGTACAGGTTGGCGGCGTCGGTGTCTCCGTCTGGTTCCCACTAGGGCCCGGCGAAGCCTATCGCCCGTGGTATCCCTGCAGCCCTCAATATATCAATCAGATCAATATCACCAACATCCATGAGTCTCGCATCGTTCACGTGCAGAACACCTACGTCAACGTAACCAACGTCACCAATGTCACCTACGTCAATCGCACCGTCGGAGTAACGGCAATGCGCCAGTCCGACTTTGCCGCCGGACACTCCGCGAAAGCTGTCGCAGTGAAGATCGATCCACAGCAGATCGCGCACATCCAACCTTCACGGCCAGAGGCACCGCCGCCGGCTCGCCCCATGATCCTGCACCCGGTCGCCAAACCTGCCGCTGCCCTCCAGGCCCGGCCAGTCCTCATCAATCATCAGGGTCAGCAGGTTGCCGCAGCGCCGAACGCCCGGCCCGTAGCAGTCCCAGTTAAGGCAGCCCCTCCTGCGCCCAGGCCAATCCCTGGACGCGCCCCCATTGGAAATCCGTCCGTCGGCGGCAAACCAGTTGCGCCCGCTGGCCATCCCCCAGCGCAGCCCGCGGCCCAGCCCCAGAAGGCCGTGCCGCCTGCTCCCGTAGAAAAGACTCAGCCTGCGGAGAAACCGGTACAGCCCAAAGCGCTGCCTCCAACTCAGCATCCGGCTGCAACACCACCAGCAATCAAGCCGCAGCCCGTCGTCCCTGAAACCCGGCAAGTAAAACCGGCCACGCCAGCCACAAAGCCCGTCCCTCCCACAAAGGATGGGACCAAGCCTGGCGACAAAAAGAAGAAGGACGAAAGAAAAACTCCTCCGCCAAAACCCGAGTAAGGAATTGCTTCAACCTCTAGCTTCAAAATCAAAAGCCCTGCTCCGCAGCTCACAACCGAGCGACGCGGAGCAGGGTTTTTCTTTCGTTCACTCTCTTTCAGATCTGAAAGGCGCCGGACGAGCTAAATCCCGGAAGACGTTCGCACCGGATGAGGATCATCACTCTCGCCGCCTTCTGGCGGATGGTCGGCCCGCTAGCCTGCCGCTACAATAATTCTCATGAGCGAAGAACTGAGCCTCGAAGCCCGCAGCATCGTCTCCACCAACGGAGCACCCAAAGCCATCGGCCCTTACTCCCAGGCTGTGCGCGCTGGAAACCTGCTCTTTACCTCCGGCCAGATCGCCCTCGACCCGGAGAGCCAGGCAGTCATCTCTGGCGGCATCGCCGAGCAAACCACCCAGGTTTTCGCCAATCTCAAGGCCATCCTCGAAGCCGGGGGCAGCAGCTTCGCACAGGTCGTCAAAGCCACCGTTTTCCTCAAGAATTTCGATGACTTCGCCGCGATGAACGCGATCTATGCCGAACACCTCTCCACCGGTGGTAGCCAGCCGCCCGCCCGCACCACTGTAGAGGTCTCCCGCCTGCCCAAAGACGTCCTGATCGAAATCGACCTCGTCGCACTGATCGCCAGCTAGGAAACACGTCCGTAGTCGCCGGAAATAAGCAGATGTGACCACCCCATCTGCTCCGGACCAATGCGCGAATTCCGAACCTGTTTTGCTCCCGGCGATTCCCACTCCGGTAAGCCTCGGCAATTCCTCGCGCATATTCCTGGAATGCCGCTTCCCTCCGGCCTAAACTGCGAACGAGGGAGTGCTATGGCAATTGAGATCGACCGGCTGAGCGATCTCCTGCTCAAAATGGCCGACGAAAACGCTCCCGGACGAGAGTTCTCTACCGCCATCGCCGAACTGGCCCGCACCGGTCGCTTCGCCGACCTCAAAAATGTCTTGCCTGCCGTTGTCTACGAAGAACTTTGGCGACGTTACGAGCACAGCCCCGCAGCCTTCGTCCAGGAATGGCAGCATCTTGCCCTGGAAATGCAGCAGGGCTTTATCCAGCACGCTCGACAGCGCCTGACCTCGCTCACCCGTCTCCAGCCGCAAAGCGCCAACGCCCTCACCCCCGCATGGCAATCCATCCAGCGTGCCCTCGACGGCCAGCAGAATGACCTGCTCCGCGCTGCGGTCGCCGCCGAATTTCTTGACCTTGTAGAGCCAGCTATAGCCCGCGCCACGCATCTCCGCGAATGCGTCGTGGCCTCACCTTCCTCCGAAGAAGCCGACCGCTATCTGGACGAAGCCACCCGCTGCTACTTCTTCGCCCTATTCACCGCTTCGGCCGTCATGTGCCGCAGCGTTCTTGAAGAAGCAATCAAGCAAAGGCTTCCTGAAAGCCTGCACCACCTTATTCGCACCCGCTACAGAAACGCTGCTACTCTCGGCAACCTGCTCCACGAGATCAATAACAACCTCATCTCCATCGGCATCGACCCCGCGTTCCCACGGCTCGCCAATCAAGTCAACGATATCGGCAGAAAAGCGGTACACCAGAGCCTGCTCTCCGAAGACGAAGCCCGCAGCTGCCTCCAACACGCCCGTGAAGCCCTTCAACTCCTGCTCCAGCAGTAGCCTGATATCCTGACAGGGCTGCATCATTCCCCTGCATGTCAGCTGCACCAGACAAATCTGAGGTAAATCATGGCCGCCCTGCTCGAAGCCATCAACATCAAGCGCAAGATGTATTTCGAATTCGAAAACGCTCCTTTCTACTGCCTGGAGTCGGAAATCTCCACACCCACCGCGCGCGGAGGCCAGACCCTAGTTCGCCTCAAGATGCGCAACCTCATCACCCGCGCCGTCTTTGACAAAACCTTCAAGGCGCAGGACAAATTCAAAGAGCCCGATCTTGAACTCGACGAAGCCTCCTACCTTTATAGCGATGCCGACGGCTCTTACTTCCTCGATCAGGCCAGCTTCGAAACTCTCACCCTGAATGGAGATATGGTCGGCGATGCACTCGACTTCCTGCTCGAAGGCTCCATCCTCCAGATCCACAAATTCAACGGAAACCCCATCGGCCTTCAACTCCCCGCCCAGGTCGAGCTCGAAGTCACCTACACCGAGCCAGGCGTTCGCGGAGACACCGCCAGCGGAGCTGTCACCAAGCCAGCCAAGCTTGAAACCGGAATCGAGATCAAAGTACCCTTCTTCATCAAGCAAGGCGAAAAGATCAAAGTCTCCACAGAGACCCACGAATTCGCTGGCCGCGCCTAGAGCCGCGCCTGGGTAGGTTTTAAGCCAAACAAGTAATCTTGAGGTTTCTCCATCCTTCGAAGTTTTGTCGGATGGAGAAGCCTGTTCCGCGCATCGCCCTCATGCATTCCAGTCTGGACATTTCCTCCCTCGAATGAAAGCATCCGGAGATAGATTGAAACGCCGTAAGGAGTTCTGCCTTGCCTTTTCTAATCCGTCTTGCATCTCCTGTTGCCCTGACCGTTCTGCTTGCTCCCGCAGCCTTTGCACAGAGCCTCTTCACCCTCCCGCAAGTGCTCAGCGCCCCATTTCCCTCTGAACTCCAGGCCGCACCCGCACTCAATCGCGTAAGCTGGATAGCCGACGACCAGGGCCGCCGCAATCTCTGGATCGCAGACCTCTCCAAGGGAGGTTTCGCACCACACCAGCTCACGAAATACAGCGAAGATGATGGTGTTGAACTTGGCAATGTAGCCTGGTCACCCGACGCAGAGCAGATCGCCTACGCACGAGGCACCGACTTCGAAGCGCCTAACAAGCCTGCAGCTAATCCAGCCCTACTCCCCGGTGGAGTCAATCCGGAAATCTTCCTCATCCATCTCAAAACCGGACAATCCATCAAGATCACCGATGGCCGCGCCCCGCTCTTCAGCAGCAACGGCGACGCTCTCATCTACATCAACAACAATCAGCTCTGGACAGTAAAACTGGCATCCGGCAAGACCCCGCAGTCAAAGCCCGAACAACTGCTCCACACGCGAGGGAGCGTTGGCAATCTGCGCCTTTCACCCGACGGCAGCAAGCTCGCCTTCGTAAGCAGTCGCGACAATGACGGTTTCATCGGAATTTATGACTTCAACAAGAAGTCTCTAACTTACCTGAGCCCCAGTGCCGATACCGATACGGAGCCAGCCTGGTCCCCCGACAGCAAACAGATTGCTTTCATCCGCACCGCTACGAGTGACGACGACTATGAGTTTGCTCCGAATCGCACGGCAACGACACCATGGTCTATTCGCCTCGCCGACGCCAGCACCGGCCAAAGTCGTGAGATCTGGAAAGCGGCGTCAGGACAGGGCAGCGTGTTCCGCGAAGTTGCTTCCACCAACCAACTCCTCTGGACAGCAGCTAATCAGATCATCTTTCCCAGCGAGCTCGATGGTTGGCTCCATCTCTATGCAGCTCCCACGTCGGGAGGCTCAGCAACACTTCTCACTCCCGGCAACTTTGAAGTCGAACACACTGCCCTAAGCGCCGACCGCACTCAACTCGTCTATTCCTCGAACCAGGCCGACAGCGATCCCAAAGACAGCGACCGCCGCCACCTATGGGAACTCTCCGTTGCATCCTCCACCATCCCCAAACCCACAGCCATCACCAGCGGCGAAGGGATCGAAGTAGAACCCATCCTGGCCAGCGATAACAAGACCGTAGCCGCACTCCGCTCTGACGCGCACTTACCACTGCGCCCCGCAGCTCTGATCAACGGCAAGCTTGAAGATCTCAATGCGGATGCAATCCCCGCAGACTTTCCATCCGCAAGGCTGGTCGTTCCTCAACAAGTCATCTTTTCCTCCGCAGACGGAATGCAGATCCACGGCCAACTCTTTCTGCCTCCAGCATCCAGCAACACTCGCCATCCCGCGCTAGTCTTTGAGCACGGTGGATCACGTCGACAGATGCTGCTTGGCTGGCATTACATGCAGTACTACAACAACGCTTACGGCATGAATCAATATCTCGCCAGCCAGGGCTACGTCGTCCTTTCCATCAACTACCGTAGTGGCATCGGCTACGGACTCAACTTCCGCGAAGCCCTCAACTATGGAGCCGCTGGCGCGAGCGAGTTCAACGATGTACTCGGCGCAGGCCTCTACCTCCGCAATCGATCCGACGTAGATCCAGCGCGCATAGGCTCCTGGGGAGGAAGCTACGGCGGCTACCTCACCGCTCTCGCATTGGCTCGCGCCTCCGACTTGTTCGCCGCCGGAGTCGACTTTCACGGCGTCCACGACTGGAACATAGAACTCGGCAACTGGAACACCACATACAACCCGAATGCAGATCCCAATCGCGCTCGCATCGCCTATGAGTCCTCGCCGGTATCGTCCGTATCGACATGGCGCTCGCCTGTTCTGCTGATCCACGGCGACGACGATCGCAACGTGCAGTTTTCGCAAACTCCAAAACTAGCAGCCATGCTCCGCAAGCAGCACGTCGAGCTTGACGAACTCATCTTCCCCGACGAGATCCACGACTTCCTGCTGCATCGCGACTGGCTGAAAGCCTACGAGGCAGAAACAGATTTCTTTGCCCACTACCTGAGCGCTAAATAATTTCACCTCTGTTCTTAACAAGTCCGCAAGTTCAATCTCGATACGAAGTAGCTTTTCTCTGATTCTGGAAAAAATCAATTCCTCAAAAATCCTTTCAACAACAAGGAAAGACAAGTTGCCAACTCGCTCGCATACCTGGCTCTGGACCCTCCTGGGAGTCGCCGCGCTCCTGCTCATGATGACCGCCGAGATAGCCCTCAGCTCTCGCCAAGAGTCGCTCAGTTGGGATGAAGGCGATCACATCTATGCCGGATACATGTCACTAAAAGAACATGACTACAGTCTCAATCCCGAGCACCCGCCACTCGCAAAAATGGTCGCCGCACTGCCTCTCATCGGACTTGGACTCAAGGACCAGCGCGTACCCAATCCCTTCTTTAAGAGCATGGCCTACTACAGCGGTCGACAGATGCTCTTCCACAACGGCCCCGCCGACGGAGGACGCTATCCGGCAGACACGCTCATCTTCCGAGCGCACATGGCCATCATGGTGTTCATGCTTTTACTGGCGCTGCAAACATTTTTCGCAGGCCGCGAAATGTTCGGGCTCGGAGCAGGGTTTATCGCCATGACGCTTGTCGTCTTTGAGCCAAGCATGTTGACGAACGCACCCTTCGTTACCACCGACGCTACTGTATCCTGCATGTTCTTCGCCTCTATCTACTGTTTCTATCGCTACGTAAAACGACCCACCCCGTTGAGACTCTTGCTCACCGGCTTGGCGGCAGGACTGACGCTGGCCTCAAAGCACTCCGCGATTCTGCTGCTCCCGATGCTCATCCTTCTCTCAATTGGTGAACTCGCAGGCAAATGGTGGACGAATCGCAGCACCACTAACCAACAGAGCATCACAAAGCAATCCCTTCGTATGCTCGCAGCATTAGCTGTCATCGTAGTCCTCGCAGTGACGGTCCTTTGGGCCTTCTACTGCTTCCGCTTTAGCATGCGCCCCGACGGATCCCCGATGGATCCCCCACTCGCATCTACCGCTGCGGGCCTTGTGCCCTTCGAGAGCAAGGCCATCCTTTTCTTCGCGAAGTGGCACATACTGCCCGAGAGCTATCTTTACGGACTGGTCGACGTACACAACGTCGCCTACTGGATGCCGTCGTACATCTTCGGCAAGCTCTACGCTCACGGGGTCTGGTTCTACTTCCCCACTGTTCTTGCCATCAAGTTCACACTCGGCGCTGCTGGGCTTCTCGCCCTTTCCGTCTGGGCCTTTGCAACCGGTCGCATGAAAAAGGCACGCGAAGTCTGGTTTCTATTCGTGCCCGTCTTTATCTACCTCGGGGTAGCCATCAGCTCGCCGCTCAACATAGGCGTACGTCACATCCTGCCCACCTTCGCCTTCATGCTCACTCTTGCCGCTGGCGGTGCATGGACGCTCATCCAACGCGACAAACGCTGGGCCTACGCAGTCGCAGTCCTGTTGCTCTGGCACGCTGGCAGTTCTGCGCACGCATTTCCTAATTACATGCCCTACGCCAACGAACTTTGGGGTGGACCATCCCACACCCACGAATATCTCAGCGACTCTGCCACCGACTGGGGACAGGAACTCAAAGCCACCAAAATCTACATCGACCAGCACCACATCACAGACTGCTGGTTCGCCTATTTCCCCGCACCGTTTCTTCTGCCATCCGATTACGGAATTCCATGCAAGCTCCTGCCTACCGCCGACACCCAAGGCGAACTGGACATCGAGGTGCCCCCCATCATTCATGGGCCAATACTCATTGCCTACGCTGATCTCAATGGATTCGAATTTGGCACAAAAGTCCGTAATCCGTACCAGAATTTCTTTGAACAGAAGCCTGACGACGTCATCATCAATGGTATAGCGGTCTACAACGGAACCTACAGCGTCCCGCGCCTGGCCGCCTTCCAGCACCTGGAGAACGCCCACCAATTCCTGGACAAAAAAGACCCTGCGGCATCCCTCCAGGAAGCACTTAAAGCACTCTCACTCGACCCCACCAGCTTCGACGGCCAGTTAGCCGCGGGCGACGCACTGCACGAACTAAATCGAGGCGTTGAGGCGAGGGAACACTACAACGCAGCCATGAATCTCGTAAACAACATGGAGCCGACTTCCCAACAACAATGGCGTCCGAGAATTCAAAAGAAAATAGATGTGCTCAGCGTGCCTTAACGTGGCAATAAAACGCCCCATTCTTCGAAGTGAAGGATGGGGCCTCTTGCTGCTGCTTGCGTTCTTGCTGTTCTAGCTGTCGTCCCAGCAGGGGATCTGCTTTTCCATTTAACCAATGATCCGGTGGCAAAGTCGTAATTCTGTCTACCCCTCGTGCACCGTATCAAGGTTCTCAAACCGCGTAAACTGCGACAGAAACGCCAGATCCACCGAGCCAGTCGGTCCGTTTCTCTGCTTGGCAATAATGATCTCCGCCTTGTTCTTGTCGGGATCCTCTTCTTTATCGCGGTTGTAATAGCTTTCGCGGTGAATAAACGCCACCACATCCGCGTCCTGCTCGATCGAGCCCGACTCTCGAAGATCGCTTAACAATGGCTTCTTGTCGTCGCCACGGCGTTCACTGGCACGCGATAGCTGCGAAAGCGCAATCACTGGCACATCCATCTCTTTCGCCAAAGCCTTCAGCCCTCGCGAAATTGCCGACACTTCCTGCGTCCGACTCTCGAATCTCTTGCCGCCCTGCGAGGGCAGCGAAGCCGTCATCAACTGCAAATAATCCACCACAATCAGGTCCAGGCCGCCCGAAGTCTGCTTGAGCCGCCGTGCCTTGGCTCGCATCTCCGCCAGCGAAATGCCCGGCGTGTCGTCGATAAACATCTTCGATTCCACCAGGTCTTCAAGGGCAATTCGGAGTTTGTCCTGATCGTCGCGGCCCAGGAAGCCCGTCTGCAACTTGCGCTGGTCAACCCACGCCTGGCTGGCCAACATACGGCGCAACAATGCTTCCTTCGACATTTCCAGCGAGAAGACAGCAACCACAGCCTTGCCCCGCACCGCCGCGTTCTGCGCAATGTTGATCGCCCACGCCGTCTTACCCATCGAAGGACGCGCCGCGATAATAATCAGCTCGCCCTTCTGCAATCCGCTGGTCATCTTGTCAAACTCGGTAAAGTACGTCTCGAGTCCGGTAACTTCGCGTGCCTGCTGGTAAAGATTGTCGATTGATCCGAACGAGCCAGCGACGATGTCTTCAAGGCTCGCCAGCCCCTTCGCGATACTCTTTTCGCCAACCTCCAGCAACTGCGATTCGGCGGCATTCAGAACATCCAGCGCCGTCTCGCTCTGATCCGCAGCCCGCGCGATCGCCGCTGAACAGATCAGCATCAGCTGCCGCAGCAGGCTCTTGTCCTTGACGATCCGAATGTACTCGTCAATGATCGGCCGGCGCGGCAAACCCTCCGTCAGCGACGCCAGGTACGCCACGCCGCCAACCGACTCAATCTCCTTGTACTTCGATAGCTCGTGCGCGACCGTGACCAGGTCGATCGCCCGGCCCTCGCCACCCAACTCCGTCATTCGCAGATAGATACGTCGATGCGAATCAAGCGAAAAATCATCCGGAGTCAGCCTCTCCTCGGCCTCGGAAAGCGCATGATTTTCCAGCAAAATTGCGCCGAGAATTGTTCTCTCCGCATCAATATTGCTTGGGAGACCGTTATCCAGCGCGAAATTTGGAGCCGAGTTGAAAGTCGAAGCCATCACCAACAGTGTACGAAACCTCGCTCTGTGGATTTTGTGCGAAACCCGTCGGAATGGTTGAACAAGCCGTCCAATACCCGGCCTCCCCGCCGCCATTCACGAGTCTCTAACCCCAGGGCGGTAAAATCGTCTATTAGGAGTAACAGCCTATGAAGCAATTCTTCTTTGCAGTACCTGTTCTTTTTTCCCTCGTAGCTGGCTCCGCATTCGCCCAGACTTCGGTACCGCCTCAAGCCGCGGCCCCCGCCGGCCAATCCCTCGCCGCCTCTGCTCAGACCCCGGAAATCCACGAATTGCAGCTCGTCGAAGACAAGTGGAGCACCGCCCTCAACCAGCGCGACCAATATGCTCTTGAACTCGTGCTCTCTCCGCTCTTCGTTGACGTGTCAGCCACAGGAGACGTGACGAGCCGCAATCAGCAGGTCGTCGCCGTTATAAATCAGGAAGATAAGACCGCTGTCACAGACCTGCACGTCGTCACCGTCCGCGTGCTTGGAGACGTAGCCGTTGCCAACGGAACCTACTCCTACAAGCACAAAGGTACCAATGGCACCGTTGAGGATAGAGGGGTCTTCACCCACGTCTTTGAACGCCAGCATGGAAACTGGGTCTGCCTCAATGCCCAGCGAACTCTTATCCGCGAAGAAGTCCCCGGAGCGAAGGGCAAAGCGACAAAGGCCAAGTCTAAGGCCGAAGAACCCTTCCACATTCCATTCTTTTCAAAGAGCGACAAGTCTCCTCAAACAGACTAGTAATCCAGGCGGAATAGCTCCGATGCCCTGATTCCTGTCTGAATAGCTCTCGATCCCGTCAAGGCTTGTCGCGCAAGCCTTGACCCAATCCCAATCGAGAAGAGCGGTGCTCACCCCGCTTCCACCATCATCGTGACCGGTCCGAGCAATCCTGAGTGCTCCAGCGGAGAATCTTTCGTAAAGTAATTCCACGTCGTAAACGTCAGCCGCTCTTTTACCGGTCGCTCCTCGCCCTTCAAAAACCAGTCCGGAAATTCCTTCATAAACTGCCCGCTATGCGCGTCCGGATCGCATGGACCCCAAACCGCGTCGGGCGGATGCTGCTCATCGCCAATCAATCGGTTTGCCCAGACATTACTCACCGCAATCTCCAGCCGATTCTTTCCTGGACGCATCGCCTCCGTGACATCCACTCGCCAGGGCGCTGTCCAAACTACACCCAGCTTTCTGCCGTTCAAACTAACCTCGGCTATGTGCTTCACCGCGCCCAGGTCCAGATAGGTACGCCGCCCCGCAGGTGCAGCTTCAATCTCAATCTCTTTCGAATAAACTGCCGTGCCCGAGTAGTACCGGATCCCCGCATCCTTGTGATCCGTCCAGTCCATCAACGCATCGAATTGGATCGACGCCGGACCACCCCACCTCGGATCGAAACTCACCTGCCACGGACCAGCAACCTCCGGACCAGCCGTAAGAGCAGGGAAATCAGTCCCAGGCTTACCATTCCCCGCCGCATTCAAACCAATCTTCCGTCGAAAAACGATAAAGAAGCTCTGCGTCTCCGCAAACTCCAGCGCAAAACTGATCCCGCTCGCTGTCTGCTTGAACTCCTTCAGATCCCGCACCGTATCCGCTACCGGATCCCATACTTCAGGCTGCAATCCCTTTACCGGGAAGACGCATTCCACCCGCCCAGGTCTCCACGCTGTATTCGCGACAAAATAGATCTCTGTCTCACCATCTCTACGGTGAATGCTGTGCACCGCTGCGCCAACCGAAGGATCGTCCGTCGTTACCAGCAGACTCGTCTCAGGACTCGGAGCCACATACTCGCCTCGCTGTAACAATCCCTGGCACCGCCAGAGGTAAGCAAACCAGGCGCGGCCCGGCTTCCACCACGTCTGGTATCGCCCCAGATGAATACCCCATTGGCCCATCACATTTCCGGGCTGGTATTTGGCATCCCACGCCTGCTGTACAAAGTGATGAACGTTCACCTTGTTCACCCCTGCGCAAAACGCCGAATCCCCAATTGGCTTGAGCCACGCTGGATGCTCTGTCCACTTTCCGAACTCCGGTTGCGTCGTAAACGCCTCCGCAGCGATCACCTGATCACCAGCCTTTCGCGCAGCCTTCACCACCGGATCCAGATCCCATGGCGTGTACCGGTTGTCTGTCGTCCAGAACTCAACTGCCGGAATGTCCAGCGATTTCACGACCTCGCTGATCTCCCATGGACCTTCGTACGGCTCGGCCACAAATTTCATCCCAGCGGCATGAGCCAGCGGCCCCGGCGTAGCCCAGTAGCAGTCCCGGTACAGATCCTCAATAGTCCTTTGAAAGTCGTCCTTGAACTTCGCCGTCTCAGTTGCACTCCCCACCACGCGCCCCGCCAGCACCGGCAGCCAGGGCCGCACATCGTAACCGCGCCGCGTTTGAAACTCCTCCCGCATCTTGGGAGTCCAGGTCGCATCCCCCGCCTCATAGCTGTCGAAGTACAGCGTAGTCACCGTCTTGCCCACCAGGTCGCCCAGGTGCTTGCGAATCTCGCCTAGCACATGCTGAACGTGGAAAGTCACCGCCTCGCGGCTCATCTTGTCGCACTCCAACCCTATCGCCTCCCATTGCGACGGTTGGATCATCCCTCCAGTAGTCGTGTGCCCGAAGCGATAGACCGACCAGTTGCCCTCGGTAGCGTCCCAGTCAATCTCGCCTGCCGCATTCATGCGATCCGTAAGATCAACAATCCTGTCCTTCGCAACCACGCCATCCGCCGCAATCGCCAACACCGCAATGTCGCGAAAATATGTCTGCCGCGCTTCAACAATCGGAGCCGCAACCTTGTCTTCGTCAGGAATATAGGTGGCCGGAAACTGGTCATGCGGATGCGGATCAACCTTCGGCTTCTCCAGCACCAGGTGTACGTGCTTGCCGCCAGCTACCTTCTGCTCCGACCATACAACTTCCTGCATGGAGAGTTCCGGAGTAATCCACTTGCCGCCGCTGCTCTCGTATCCGGCGCAGTTATGCAGAATCAGCTCCAAGCCCAGCCGTCTGCACTCCTCTGCCGCGTGACGTACCAGCGCCCACCACGGCTCAGTAAACGTAACAATCTCAGGCGTAGCACTCTTGCGAATCGCACCCGCGGTCGGCGTCACAGTATCCGACAGGCTGAAGATCGTCGCACCGCCAATTCCAGCCTCGTGCATCGCTTCCAAGTCGCGCGTAATTCCCGCCAAGCTGACGTTGTGCCCCATCCACATCCAAAGCACGTAAGGCCGCGCCGAATCCGGCATCCTGGGAAATGACCGTCGCCCCGGTGCGTCCCAGAACTGCTCACCTGAGAGCAACGAGGGCATAGAAAGCTGCGCGCCTGCCACGCCGAGCAACACACAAAATGTCCGTCTGGAAAATAAAGAAGAGGAACTCATCGTTCCCCAAGCCTAATCGGCCAACCCACAACCAGCCCAACAAAATTTATCTATAGAACAAATGAAGCAATATCTCGCTGGAATCAACCTGCCTCATCGTCGATTCCAGCGAAGCAACGCCGATCAACTTCCGCTGACCGCCGAGCTGACCTGTATGTTGCCCTGCACCTTGCCCTGCACGCGAATACTCACATGCACCAGTCCCAGCGCCGCTGGAGTTACCCCAGGAATCCTGCTCGCCTGCCCAATCGTCTGTGGCCTCACTCGTCCTAACGTCTCCTGCATCTCGCGTGAAAGCCCGCTGATGGTCTTGTAATTCAGCCACTCAGGAATGGTCACGCCCTCAGCTTCTTTCAGCTTCTGGATTGCCTTTTTCTGCTGCTCCAGATACCCCGCGAACTTGATTTCCGTTTCAACCGCACGTGCCTCATTGCGAGGCACGGCGGCCAGGCGCGTACCGTCTGCATCCGCAACAAATTCAGCCAGCAACGGATCGCTCGTCAACTCCGGAGCAAGTGCTTTTAGCACCTGCTCAATGCCCACCTCGGGCCGCTTCAACAACTGCGCCCATGTCTGGCCGGGCACCGCCGCGAAATCGATCTCTGCAGCAGCAACAGCCAAACCAGCAGCATCCACTTTCTTCGAAGTCAGCAATTGCGCCAGAGCCGCCATCCGAGCCTGCTTCTGCTCATACGCGGCCCAAGCCTCATCGCCAATCAAACCCAGCTTCCGCCCATAGGGAGTCAGCCTGCGATCCGCATTATCAATCCGCAAGTGCAGCCGAAACTCTGCCCGCGAAGTAAACATCCGGTAAGGCTCGTTCGTTCCCTTCGAAATCAAATCGTCAATCAGAATGCCGGTATAACCCTCAGTCCGATCGAGAGTAAAGGGTCTCTCACCCTTCAGCATCAATGCAGCATTGATGCCCGCCATGATTCCCTGGCAAGCGGCCTCTTCGTAGCCGCTCGTACCATTGATCTGCCCTGCAAGATACAGCCCATCAAAGCTCTTAACCTTCAAGGCTCGATCCAGTTCCGTTGCGTCCACTGAGTCGTACTCGATCGCGTACCCTGGGCGCAGCATTTCCGCATTTTCCAGTCCAGGTATCGAACGCACAATCTCCTGCTGCACTTCCATCGGCAGCGAAGTAGACATGCCGTTCACATATACCTCGTGCGTATTCAACCCTTCCGGCTCAAGGAAAAACTGGTGCTGCGTCTTCTCTGGAAACTTCACAATCTTGTCTTCAATCGAAGGACAATATCGCGGCCCAATCCCCTCAATCGCACCCGAATACATCGCCGACCTACTCACATTGGCGCGGATAATCTCCAGCGTCTGCGGCGTCGTATAAGCAATGTGGCAACTGATCTGGGGCTGCGCAATCTTCGTCGTGCGAAAACTGAATGGCGTGGGATCAACATCGCCCGGCTGCTCTTCAAAAGCCTCCCAGCGAATCGTCCGCCCATCGAGCCTAGGCGGAGTTCCCGTCTTTAACCGGCAGGTGCGCAAACCCAAACGGCGCAATGCCTCACCCAGCAACACGCTCGCAGGCTCGCCGCTACGCCCGGCTGGATACCGCTCCTCGCCACAATGAATCAACCCATTCAAAAACGTGCCTGTGGTGATGATCGTAGCCCCGGCCAGCAACTGCCGCCCATCACGCAACTTCAGGCCAAGTACGCGCCGCCGTGAACCACTGCTCACAGACCCCTGTTCCGTGATCCCTGACTCCTGTTCCTCCAGGACCAGGTCCACTGCCTCAGCCTGCTTGATATGCAGATTTGGCTGATTCTCCAGCACTTCCCGCATCTTCACGCGATACAACTGCTTGTCGCACTGCGCCCGGGGACTCCAAACCGCGGGCCCTCGCGAAGTATTCAGCAGCCGGAACTGGATGCCAACAGCATCCGCGACCTCGCCCATCACGCCGCCCAGCGCATCCACTTCGCGCACCAGGTGCCCCTTGGCAATGCCGCCAATCGCCGGATTGCACGACATCTGGGCAATCAGATCCAGATTCATGGTGATAATGGCCGTCTTCAGGCCCATGCGAGCAGCAGCCATCGCCGCTTCGCAACCAGCATGACCAGCACCCACCACCGCAACATCAAAATTTTCCGTAAAACCCATAACATCTCTATTCTACGGATTTCACGAAATTGCTGCTTCCGATTGCAGATAAACTCGAAGACATTCTGGAGACTAAAGCCATCTGGTTGCCCGATACGCTATTTTCTGGTGTTCGATCTGTCATTTGCGGGACCGCTGCTGGCAACAGATCTGCGGAGACCACAAACTACTACGCTGGACAGGGCAACCAATTTTCGGCCGTTTTGTATGAGATTGGGATTACTACCTACAAGTTAGAGCCAAGTAAGTTTAGAAGTCTTAACGAGTTCGGATTGGGATGGACAGACTTGGCAAAAACCTCGGCTGGAACAGACATTCAAATCGACTGCGGCGCGTTCAACGTCCTGAAGTTTATTTCCGATATGAATTGATTGTTCGAAAGTTTTGGTCTAAAGCGATGATCGCTTCAAGCCCCAGCTGATCCGAATACCGCAAAAGCTTCTCATACTCACCTGCGCGATTCGCCCCTTCAGCAAATTACTGACAGATGGCTGATATTCATCCAGCAAGGCAATGAGCTGCGCCTGCGTATATCCTTGCTCACGTACATGCTCCAGAATTGCAGATAGCAACTCCGACTGAATTTTCAACACGGTTGCATCGGGCGGGGGAAACCCCAACGCATCCAGGACATTTCCAGAAACAATATGCGTTGCCATACTTCAATTTACCCAGCCTCAAAACGCGCTCGGCATCTTAACATTCGGATGACTACCCTCGCCTGCACCGAACCCGATATACAGCCGCACTACAATCTTGTTCTGCACCGACAATGTAGCCCCCACGCCAACATCCTTGCGCAGATCTACAAACGAAAGCTGCCCCGGCGTAAGCTCCACCTGCCCCGGCGTAAGCTCCACCTGCCCCGCATCAAAGAACGCGTACAGCCCCAACGGGCCCGCAACCTTCTTGTCAAACTGCGTCTGCACCAAGACACGATTCGGTGCTCGCAAGCGGTAATCCACCAGTCCCCGGAGTGTATCCACGCCATTGACATCCGTTCCGCCTAAGGTCGGCTGCAGATAGAAAGGCACCTCGCTGTGCGCACCCACGTACGAAGCAGTGGTCAATCCGCCCGCGGAAAACGTCCCCCACGTGCAATGAAGATCATTGCCCTGTTCACAAATCAAGTCCTTGTACCAGGGCCGCGTGTAATCAAATTTCAAGTTGCGCTTTAGCACCGCGCTCATACTCGCCGAGGCCGACAGCCTTCCAAAGCTGTACTGACTTGAACCAGTCTCGGAAAAGTGCTCATACAAAATCTGCGCATGATGCGTCTCCCACGGCAGCCTCGTCTTGAATGTCGGAGTGCGCAGGCTTCCGCCGATCGCAACCTGCACAAAACTCGGCCGCGCCAGAGAGCCAGGAGCACCAGCCTCACCATATGCCGTAGTCACCGAAGGAAAGCCGCCGCCACTAACGCCCTTGATCTCTGGGCTCAGATAATGCACCCCGCCATTCACTCCACTCCAGCTAGTCAGCGGAGTATACGCATCCGCACCCACCGTATCCTGCTGCTGACGATATAGCGCATGTCCCGCCAGCGAACTCAGCCGCCCCAATCCATAGAAATCCTGCGACCGCAGATCGCTGCGGCTTAACTGCACCTGCACCTGGCTGTTGTCATCATCCACAAACTTCTTACTGTTCTTTCCAATCGTCTTCCATCGCCCCACCGGCGGCATGGTCATCGTGTACTTGCCATCGAAGAGATAGAAGTTCTTCAGCGAATACAGCCCGCGCAGCGTAACGTTGCTCTGAAACCGCCCCTTGTTGAAGTACTCAACAAAGCGCAGCCCACCGGCCACGCTACTGCCCGAACCAATGCTACCCGCCGTCGGCCCCAGCGGATCAAGCGTGAAGCCATCCGCAAGACACTCCTCAAGATTGTGGTACGCCTTCTTATCCGCCGCCCAATCCTTGCAGACCGTCTTCGTAGTCTTCCACGATTCCGCTTCCATTCGCAGCGAATATAACCCCGCTCCGCAAATTACGCACAATAACAGCGCATGCGACGCCCGCCTCATGACGCAGGTCCTTCGTAGTAAGCGCGCGTCGCCGTCGCAACCTGCTTCACATAGACACCTGCATCACTCGCAGCTGTTATGCCTCCGTCGGGTTTAGCCACCTGCAGATCCGCTGGCAGACTAGCGTTCACGCTATCCGCATGAGCCACGCCCTCCACCTGTAGATCCGACAGCGGAACAGCCGCAGCCTGCACCCTCGTTAGCACATTGCTCGATGCCGGAGCCGCGCCAAAATCTGGCCTATCCTCGCGCGGATTCATCGTCAAATCCAACAGTGGCAAAATCGTGTTTGCTTTCTCAGCCCTGTCGAACAAATGCTCCGACGGCCACTTCGCAGGAACAAACAACTCCATCGCAGTAGCAATCAAAGAAGTGTGATCAAACACCGTGTTCGAGATGGTGCCCGCTGCAATATAAGGAGAAACAACCACTGCCGGCACACGAATCCCGCTCAGCGTAAAGTCAAACGCAGGGTCAACTGAACTCAGCCCATCCGGCGAAATCATCGCCACAGGCAGTACATGATCGTAGATGCCGCCATGCTCGTCATACACAATCACAAGCACGCTACTTTGCCACAAAGCATCATTGCTGCGAATAGCGTTGTAGACATTCAGAATTAGACTCTCGCCCGCACCCACGTCATTGTCAGGATGCTGGTCATTCGCCGCATATGTGCCGCCGCTGCCGTCACTCTCCGGGTTGTAACGCGGCTCGATAAAGCAATAGGCGGGCATCTCATCTTCCGGCCCCGCGCACCGCGCCGCAAAGTTGGCAAAGTCATCGAAGAACAGATTCTGATGCAGCAGCAGTCCGGCAAAACTCAACGTTCCGGACCAGTCCTGATAGAAAATCGTCGACCTCACACCGTTTTTCGCTAGCTCCTCGTAAACGGTATAAAACCCTTGAATATACTCAGGAGCCATATCCAGCCTTCCACGCGAAGTACCGCAGTGCGCATACAGCCGATTGGGCAGCGTCGGGCCCGGTATTGAAGAGAACCAGTGATCGCAAACCGCATATTGCCGCGCGAGCGTAGTCAGCACCGGAAGTTTGTCCGGGGCAAAACATTTCATGATGTTCGCCGCTCGCCCACGATCGTTGGTCACATTCTCGTAGTTCTTCACGAACCCCGACATATCCGGCTGCTGCCCCGATGCCGGCGTTAGTGTTCCATATAACTGCTGTGTCACATCTGGGAAATGATGATTAGGATCGCCTGTCAGATCGCCGGAATACTGCGCCGTTGGTGACACCGTGATCGAGTTGCCAGTGGAGTCGAGATTCGACTCATTTCCGTTCAGCCCTTCGATCGGATAGGTTGCTGACTTCAAAAAACCCAGCATGTGATCGAAGCTACGGTTCTCCATCATCAGCACAAAAAAATGCTTGATCTGCGCGGCCATGGTCCCTCACTCAGTCATAGTGATGAGTTAA
>Ga0302140_10003182_pt1 | contig 21126 bp, 15 predicted proteins | sample I_Bog_E1_1_FD_202095 | JGI IMG/M metagenome (GOLD analysis project Ga0302140, IMG submission 202095) | Peat permafrost microbial communities from Stordalen Mire near Abisko, Sweden - I_Bog_E1_1 | ecosystem: Environmental > Terrestrial > Soil > Wetlands > Peat | place: Sweden: Abisko, Stordalen... | reverse complement strand
CGGTATCGATCCGCGATTCCTCGTTCTCGATGCGCGTGAAGCGGAAGCGCAGCAAGCCGCCTGCATGAATGACGCGCTCGATGAGCTGACGGCGGAACGACGTGCCGACGTGCTGGATTTGATCGAAGCGCTGCAGACTCCCGCTTCGATTGCCTACGAGCTCATCAATGCTTATGAGGCGATTCGTGCGGCCGGGCTATCGCTCGACGACGTTCGGGCCATGCCGAATCCGGGCGGTGAGAGAACGCCGCAGGAACTCGGCGCGCGTCTCAAGTACATCCTGACGGAATGGCCACAACAGGCGACAGAGGCCCGGCAACGGCTCGGCGCGGCTTTGAAGGAATGGGCACAGCGTTTGGTCGAAACGCCGCCAGGCGATCTTGCCGCGCTCCGCCAACTGGGTAAGTTTCCCGAACTGCGCAGTGTTCCCGAAACACTGAAACCCGAATTGAAAAGTTTCAAAGAAGAGGCCCTGCCGGAATTGATGGCGAGTGCCCTCGACACCCAGACTGCAAACTATCGGGCTTTGATCTTCGACGTGCTCGGCCGGTTCGCTGCTCTGTATCACGAACGAAAACGCGAAAAGGCGGCTCTCGATTTCAACGATCTGGAGCGGCGCACCATCGAACTGCTGGAGCGCCACGCAGAGGTGCGCGATCGCGTCCGCAAACAATTCCGCCAGGTTTTAGTGGATGAATTTCAGGACATCAACCAGCAGCAGGAGAAGCTGATTCAACTGGTCCGCGGCGATGACGTTTTCTTCGCTGTCGGCGATGTAAATCAATCCATCTACGGCTTTCGTCATGCGCGTCCGGAGATCTTTTACGGCTATCGCGAAGACGTGGTCCGCGTCGGCAAGCACTCCGCCGAACTGCTCGACAACTTTCGCAGCCGCCCCGAGATTCTGGCCTGTGTGGATGTTCTGCTCGAAGGCGCTGTGGGCATCGATCCGAGACGTCTGAACGCGGCAGCCGAGTTCGCGGGAAAGAGCAGCCCCTCGATAGAAGTGCTAAAGGTTTATCCACCTGAAGATCCTGACGACGAAAGTGACGAGGGCCGCGAAGCGCGATGGATTACCAGCCGCATACTGGCGCTCCGGGGCACGCTCGAAGTCGACGGCGGCCGTCTGGCGGACTTCGGAGATTTCGCCGTTCTGTTTCGCGCCAATGACTCGATGCGGCCTCTGCTTCAGGAGTTCGATAAAGCGCGGATTCCCTATGTCTGCGGACGGCGTCAGTCGTTTCTTTTATCGCGCGAAGGGCTGGATATCACGGCGTTGCTCGCGACTATCGCCAACCCGCGCGACGGCATTGCGCTGGCGACAGTGTTGCGGTCTGAATTGGTTGCCGTGAGCGATGAGGCGCTGCTGCGCATGCGGTTGCTGGCGAGCTCCGTGACCAGTGGATTGAATCTGCTGGCGCATGACGAACCAAAACTGGAACAGTTCGCGGCTGACGATGCCGAGAAACTCGCTCGCTTCCATCGCAACCTCCGGCGTTGGCGAGCCGAACAACCATTAGTTTCGCTCGACGTGCTGCTGGTTCGCGCGCTCGGCGATTGCGGTTTTGATTGGACGCCTGAAACCGCGCGCGGCGACAACCTGGAAAGTTTCCTGGCGCTCGCTCGCTCCCGTTCCTCACGCTTCACGCTGGATCAATTTCTCGGCGAGATAGAAAGCATCTCGAGCGCCATGACCACGGAATCGGATCTGTCCGATGAAGACCAGGGAAATCGAATTCAGGTCATGACGATGCACGGCGCCAAAGGCCTGGAATTTCCAGTGACCATCATCGCCTCTCTGGAGAAGGCCGTGCGGCGCAGTTCCGCGCCCGTCACGTACACTCCTGCTATCGGGCTGGGGCTCAGGTGGAGCGATACAGGTAACAAAGAAGGCCTCGCCGATTCCTGGCAACTGGCAAACAAAGACTCAATCGATCAGCGGGAAAAAGAAGAGGCCAGCCGTCTCCTCTATGTCGCGATGACGCGTGCTGAACAACATCTCATCCTCTCGTATTCCGCCGTTAAAAGAACTTCCAGCTGGGTGAAACTGATTGAAGACCGCCTCGGCCTGGCGCGTTGCACTCCGAAACCACATCCGCAGATTCTCACTACCATCACCTCCGAAGGCGTGACTTTTCCGGTCGAGGCTCGAATCATGGATGCCGAGCCGGATGACTTCACCACTGCCGATTCCGCATGGCAGACTCAGCCCGTCATCGAAGTCGTGCCGCGCCCAGTCTTGCGTGATCAACACGATTCCGCCGTCAACGTCACGTCGCTGGCGGTGTTCGCGGCCTGTCCGCGCAAGTATTACATCGAGCGATACGTCGGTTGGAACGGCTCCCGCCGAAGAAGCTTTGACCCGGAAGAACTGCCGTCCGACAAAGGCACTCCGGCTGCCGAGCTCGGTTCCGAAGTACATGAAATTCTGGCGGGTAAACCCGGCCCGCATTCCGCCGAAGCCGAGACTCTCGCGCGTGTATTCAGCCAGAGCTCGTTAGGACGCCGCGCCGCGGCATCCGCTCGTCAGGAGCGCGAGTGGGAGTTCATTATCGAGATTGGCGGGGCGCTCGTGCGCGGCAGTATCGACCTCTGGTTCGAGGAAGCCGGCGCGATCCATCTGGTCGATTACAAGACCGACGAAACGGTGCGGGATGCCCATTACCGGCCCCAGTTGGCCCTCTATGCGTTGGCCATCGAGCGCGCAGTGGGAAGACGCCCCGCCAGCGCGTCGCTCCACTTTCTTCGGAAAGACGTAGTGGTTGAGGTCGATGTGAACGGGTACGATCCGGCTGAGTTGGTGACACGTCTGCTCGAAGCGCAGGACGCTTTATGTTTCGATTTGAATGAGGGAGAGCAGTGCCGGTCGTGCGCTTACTACCGCTCGCTCTGTCCCGCGGGACAGATGAAAGCGGCGTCTGCTACATGAAGTAATCTTTGACTTTATCCAGCAAGCCTTTTTCGTGAGGCTCGTTGCTCACCGGCATGGTTTCCGCAAGCTGCTCGAACAGTTTGCGCTGCTCGCGGCTCAGCTTCTGCGGAACTCTGACGTCGATGTGGACCACCAGATCGCCGCGTCCGCGTCCCTGTACTTCCGGTACGCCTTTGCCTTTGATGCGCAGTTCCGCGCCACTCTGCGTGCCTTCCGGGATCACCAGATCGTGCGGACCTTCAAGGGTAGGAACGCTGATCTCATCACCCAGGACCGCCTGAGGAACTGTAATCGGTACCGTGCAATGCAGATCGTTTTCGTGCCGTTCGAAGATCGCGTGATCTTTCACGGAAAAGAAAATGTAGAGATCGCCGCCGGGCCCGCCATTGGCGCCTGGTTGTCCTTCACCTGCCACGCGCAACCGGTTCCCGTCTGCAATGCCCGCCGGTATACTCACTCGCAGTTTCTTCGTAACCTGGCGGTAGCCCTCACCGCGGCATTCGCGGCAAACCTGTTTGACGATCTGTCCGGCGCCGCCGCAACTGGAGCATGTCCGGCGCACGGAGAGGAACCCCTGCGACATGATTTGCTCGCCACGCCCATGGCAGGCAGGGCAAGTGATAGTGCCGCTACCCGGCTCCGCGCCTTTACCCAGACAGCGTGCGCAGGCTTCGAGCTTCGGTACCTGAATCTCAACCGATTTGCCGAAGGCCGCTTCTTCGAACGTGAGCGTCAGGTCGAAGCGAAGGTCATCGCCTTTGACGGCCCTTGAGCGTCCACCACCGCCGCCACGTTGACCGAACATGTCGCCCAGTCCGAAGACCTGGCTGAGCAGGTCGCCCAGATCCATCGCGGAGGGGTCGAACCCGCCGCCGCCCATGCCGGAAATGCCCTGGTGTCCGTAGGCATCGTAGGCCGCGCGCTTCTGCGGATCCGAAAGAATGCTGTAGGCTTCGGCAGCCTCTTTGAACTTTTCCTCGGCTCCCTGATCGTCCGGATTGCGGTCGGGATGGAACTGCAGCGCAAGCTTCCGGTACGCCGATTTCAGTCCAGCTTCACCGGCGCCGCGGGCTACTCCGAGCACCTCGTAATAATCGCGTTTTGTCACCGGCATTACTTAGGGTTTAACCGCTACGCGCACCATGGACGGCCGCAGTAGTTTGCCTTTGAAGCGATAGCCTCGCTGGAACTCGCCCATGATCACGCCTTCCTCGGCGTTCGCTGTTTCCACGCGTTCCACGGCTTGATGCAGATGAGGGTCAAAGCTCTCACCCGCGGTTTCGATGGGTTCGAGGCCCAGTTTCTTCAGAGCTTCGAAAGCCCTGTTGTAGATCATCTCCATGCCCCGCACGTACTCAGGAGTAGCCCCTTCCCCTTTGAAAGCACGTTCGAAATCGTCGAGGATCGGCAGCATTTCGCGCACGACTTCCATCCCCGAATACTGGGAGTATTCGGAGCGCTCTTTTTCGGTACGTCTTCTGAAATTATCGAACTCGGCTTGCCGGCGAAGCAGAAGGTCTTTCATTTCATCGCGTTCGGCGCGCAAAGCGTCGCGTTCCGCGCGTACCCGTTCTGGCTGTTCTTCGGTTGCGGCGCCCGCGCCGGTTTGGGCGTCATCCGTCCTGGTGTCGTTCTTGTCCACGTTGCTTCCGTTTGTCTGGAGACTCTAACTTTCAGGTTAGCATTCGGAGTTCGAATGCCTAACCTGCCGTTCGGTTTGCCTTGCCGTTAAGATTGAAGGCTTTCGAACGTTCGGCCGATCTGAAACACGGTCGAGATCACTTTCTCGTACTGCATCCGCATCGGTCCAAGTACGGCGATCCGCGTTCGGAGGCCGGAAGGCAGAGTTACCGTCACTCCTATCAGAGTCAGTTCGCGCATGGACGGATGCGCGTCTTCAAGGCCGACGTGAACGCCCACCTGCCCCTGCGAAGACTGCAGAAAACGATCCAGCAGCGCCGCCACATGCTTCTTCTCTTCGAGCGCGCGGAAAAGGTCACGCATTCTCTCCCGGGTCAGATGTAAATCGAGCCCGACCAGGTAAGATGCCCCGTCCATAGCCAGTTGCGGATCCTGATCCGCGGCCAGCAATCCTTTACTGCACAGCAAGGTCAGTTGCTGCAGCATGGCGTTATAGAGCGCACGTTCTTCATCGATGCGCCGCAAAAGTTCGATACGGGCTTTGTCGAGATTCCAGCCGCTGAAATTGACGTTGATGTAGTTGCGCAACTGCGTCAGATCGTCCTGCGTCATTGCCTGATCCAGCGTAACCACTCGATTGCGCACCATGCGGTCGCGCGTCGCCACAATCATCAGCACGCGCCGGTCAGAGAGGGCAATCAGTTCGACGTGCTCCAGTTCCTGTGCCGCCGCCGGAAGCGCTGCCGCAATCCCGATGTTTTGCGTGATTTCGGTCAGTACCCGCGAAGCAATCGCGACCTGCTCTTCGAGAGTTTCGCCGGACTGCATCTCTCGCTCGATGAGCTTACGGTCCGTCGCAGCCAAAGGACGCGGTGAAGCTGAGCCAGCGAAATCCCGATACGCTTTTTCAGTGGGAATTCGTCCGGCTGAGGTGTGAGGCTGGGCCAGATACCCGCTCTCAGAGAGGTCCGCCATCACGTTCCGGATGGTCGCAGGGCTGAGTGCCAGCCGATCCAGCCGCGAAATGGTCCGCGAGCCGATCGGTTCACCCGTGTCTATATACGCCCGAACGATCGAATGGAGAATCGACCGCTCTCGCGCAGACAGGTCCTGTACTGAACCGTGCATTCTGAAGCCGCTGCCCTCTCTTTGAATATACTGTTACACATTGACATACGGCAACAGCCCGGCACCGCTACGGGGAATAGTACTTTACTCAATTGCGGCGCCGTGTAAGCGTTGGGTAAACTGTCAGTTACGTTAAAATAAGGGAAGTCTCGCAGAACACCTCGTCCCGCGTCGACCCGAAATCATATCCGGAGAATCCATGGCAGAAGTCCAGAAGCATCTTTTTACCTCTGAATCCGTTACCGAAGGGCACCCCGACAAAGTAGCCGATCAGATTTCCGACGCCGTGCTCGACGCTGTACTCGAGCAGGACCCCTACGGGCGCGTCGCCTGCGAAGTGCTGGTCACGACCGGTATCTGCGTAGTCTCCGGTGAGATTACGACGAACTGCTACGTCGACGTGCCTCGCATCGCGCGCGAAACCATCCGGGAAATCGGCTATACCGACGCAGCCTATGGATTCGATTCCAAGACCTGCGGCGTGCTCAACACGATTCAGGGCCAATCGCCTGACATCGCGATGGGCGTTGACCCGGGCGGCGCCGGCGACCAGGGACTGATGTTCGGTTATGCCTGCGACGAAACTCCGGAGCTGATGCCTCTGCCGATTCAGTTGGCCCATCGCCTCACCGAGCGGCTTTCCAAAGTTCGCAAGTCCGGCGAACTCAAGTGGCTGCGGCCCGATGGCAAGAGCCAGGTGTCTGTCGAATATATCAACGGCAAGCCGGCTCGCATCGACGCCATCGTGATCTCCACCCAGCACGATGAAGAAATCTCGACCGAAGATCTGCGCGCAGCCGTCCGCAAGCATGTGATCGACGCTGTGGTTCCCCAGCACCTGGTCGACGCCGATACGAAATATCACATCAACCCGACCGGGAGATTTGTCATCGGCGGGCCTCATGGAGATACCGGCCTCACCGGCCGCAAGATCATCGTCGACACCTATGGCGGCATGGGCCGGCACGGCGGCGGGGCTTTCTCCGGCAAAGATCCGACGAAGGTGGACCGCTCCGCCTGCTACATGGCTCGCTACATCGCCAAGAACCTGGTAGCTTCAGGGCTGGCGAAGCGCGTGGAAGTGCAGCTGGCTTATGCGATTGGCGTAGCTGACCCGGTCTCCGTCATGGTGAACACTTTCGGCACTGGCGAAATTCCTGAGACGGAAATGACGGAGCTGATCCGCACTCATTTCCCGCTGACGCCCAAAGGCATCATCGACCACCTGCAACTGCGGCGTCCGATCTACAAGAAGACGGCGGCGTTTGGCCATTTCGGCAGAAACGAAGACAGCTTCACATGGGAAAAGACCGACAAAGCCAGCGTCCTCAAAGGCGCGGCCGAGAAGGTTGCGGCAGCCGCAAAGTAATTCCGCTTGTGCGCCTGCGGCTGTTTTCTTCTCGCAGCGATCGTCGCGGCTCTGGCCTACTGTATCCTGCACGGTTTATGGTGGGCCGTTGCCGGAATCGTAATTGTGACCGGGCTGATCGGATGGTTTGCGCGAAAGACGGCTGTAGCTCGTAAAGCGCTGTTGAAATTCCCGAAATAACCGAAGGGCAGATTCCGGTCTGCCCTTTTTTAATTGTCCGAAACGTTGATTCCCGCACTTGCGAGAGTGTTCGTGATAATCGACAGAGGATTCAACGAAGAGCTGCTCTGGCTGCTGCTGTTCGACTGAAGCGCAGTAAGCAACTGGCTGAGTAGCGAACTCGTGCTGCTGGACGTACTTGCAGCCGAACTGGTGCCCGCACTCGAACTGCTGGAGCTCGTGCCCGAACTGCTTGTGCCCGAACTGCTGGAATCGGAGGAAGATCCGTGATGATGGTGATGATGTCCCCCGCTGCTGCCGTTAATCGCCTGCGCCAGATCCTGAATATTGGGTAACTGGCCGGTCTGGGACGCAGAGGTGAAGTCAGATGCCAGCTGGTTCAATTCGGTCGCCGCCGTTGTGTTGCCCTGGGATTGGGCGCTCTGCGCCGCAGTCTGCAGATTCTTGGCGATCTGAGCTGTCACCTGCCCATACTTGGTTGGATCGGATTGCTGAAGCTGCTGGAGCGAACTGAGCAACTGCGCGAGCGGCGAGAGCTGGCTGTTGTCGCTCTGCGAGCCCACGGCTGACGCTGACACGCTGTTCGAACCGCTTCCCGTCGTGCTGGAAAGCCCCGCGGTCTGGGCGGCGGAAAGAATTGCCTGCAAATAGTTTGTCGAGAGACCGCTGATTGATGTGCTCACGATCTACTTATCGGAGTCTCGACACCTGTTTATGTTAAATTTTCGTCTTAGCGGGCTATTTGGGGGATCGGCCCTCTCAATTTGTGGGTCGATTCCTGTACTCCATGCGCCGCCCGCCCCTTCATGGCGGCCCGCGAACGGCCTTCCGTGGTCACCGGAACAGCCGATGTAGTCGCGCTCGCTCCTATGGGGATAAGTGCTTCCGCTGAAGCACTTTCGAGGTTACCCGAGGTGTCGAGACCGTCCACTTCAATCGACTGATCTCCGCTCGCGAGCGTCGACGGAACCACTACGTTGATCTGATAGAGTCCGACAAATCCGGGCGCCAGTCCCGCGAAGTTCACGGTCGCGGACGTTCCCCCCATCTCCACGCTGACTTCGTTGGTTGTAGTGCTCAGGGTGCTGTTCGATGGCGCCGATCCGTCGTTCACCGGCGGGAAAACCGGGCCTAATCCACTGGCAAATATTTCTACGGTTTCTCCCGGTGCAGCCGGGTTCGACTCTGAAACCGGCGTAAATCCATCCTGATGCAGGATCAATCCGTCAAAAATTCCGCCGGAGGGCGATGTGAAAACGCCGGGCGTGGAAGGACGAGTGTATTCGGTGACCACATTCGACTGATTTCCATTGTTGAATACCTGGATCGTGGCGATTCCATATGTGCTGACGGCAAACGGAATGATGAAATTGATCTGGCCGGGGCTTACATAGTCGAGCGGCGTGTTAATCCCGTCTACCTTTACCTGAACGTTGCCGAGAGTTGTTGGTAACGGCAAGGCCGACGCCTGCGCGCTGGTAGAGGCAAGCCCGGAGCCGTAAAGTGTAACGAATTCGCCGCCACTGATTCCCGCCGTGAAGGGCGCGTCAGCAGCCGCATCCACTACCCCCTGCGGATTGATATAAACGCCCGAACCGCTCAGGGAGGGTGCCTGCACGGCCACGTTCAGCCCGATAAAAGGCTCGATGCCCGCTCCGATGCGAACTGTGCCGCTGCCGTTGATGGCGAAATTCTCGAGTCCCGTGTCGTTATAGAGACCGTTGCTGCTGATGCCGGAAAACGAATCGTAGTAGTTGTAGTTGTACGAGTAGTACGAAAAAAGATCCTGCAGCCGGTCGGACTCGACGATGTTTCCATTGAACGCGTTCAGGGATCCATAAAACGTGTCGAAATCCGCGAAGCCTGATCCCACCTGTGCTTCGTTCTGATCGATGCCGGCAGTAAAGTAAACTCCCGAAAGATTCGGCGCCGTACCCGAAGCCGGCGCGCGCACTCCGACCACCATGTCCGGATAGGTCGCCGATCCGCCGAAACAAAAACTTCCATCAGGCGAATAATAAAGATACTGGGTGCCCGCGAAAAAATAGGAATTATTGTTGCTCGGATAGGTGATTACCGCCGCCCCGCTGCTGAACGAATACTTCATTCCGGGATCGGATTGAGTGGTAACGCCCGCGCCGTTAATGTAAACGTTATAGCCGTTTACGCTGACGGTACCGAGGTTCCCGTTGCCGTCAGGATTCATTGGAAAGAAAACGTCACTCGCGTCTTCTACCGACGGATAGGCACCGACCGGCGGGGGGATGTAGCCTGCCATATTCCACGTGCCCTGAAAGGTGCCGTTCGTGGGCACCGGCGAGGGTACAAGCGCAGCCACGAACATATCGTTTATCGCGCTTTCCGTGCTGGAGCCGGTTACGATCCCATGCGATACCGTGATGTAAACCGAATTCGATCCGCATCCCGATGAAAACGGACAATAGAGACCGGAGAGGAAGCCAAAGCCGCTCGACGACATCGAATAGGTTCCGCTTATGGAGTAAGCCGCGGGAGCCGGGGCGCCCGAGTAATCGGAAATTAACGTAGCGTTCTGCAAGGCGTAGTGCCCATTCCCGTCGAAATTGATATTGCCGTAAATCGCGAACGCGCCCTGAAAGTCACCGCTGTTGTCGCCAATCAGGTAATAGGCCTGGCGGAAGTAATAATTGCCGTTCAGTAACCCATTGCCGCTGGGATCCCACGACGGCCCCTGAGCCAATCCAACGCCTGCGGCTGCGATCAGTAATATCAATATCCGGTTCAATTTCATAAATCGTCTGTCCAATCCCTGTTACCTGAAGTGTATATGCGCTTCCGGCGGCAAAAGTTCCGTTTGAATTGTCACCGAACATACCTTAGAGGGCATCCCACCACCCCGCACCCCCACGCGCTTCGTATAATAAACTTCCGCCTGTCTCCCCGTCCGAGTCTGTTGCGAGTAAACGACTTTCAACTCCATGCCTATCCGCGTCGCACTGCATCATAAGACTGTTTACAAGTACGATCGGCTTGTCAGCTTGTCGCCGCAGGTCATCCGTCTACGGCCAGCGCCGCACTGCCGCACGCCCATTCCCGCCTATTCCCTGAAGATCCAACCCGCGGGCCACTTCATCAACTGGCAGCAGGATCCGCAAAGCAATTACCTCGCGCGCGTCGTTTTTCCGGAACGAGTCCGCAATTTCTCGGTCGAAGTCGACCTCATCGCCGAGATGACGGTCATCAATCCGTTCGATTTCTTTCTCGAACCCAGCGCCGAGCAATGCCCTTTTGCCTACGATCCCGACCTCGCCCGCGAACTCGCGCCCTTCCTTGAAGCCGATCCCGTCGAGCCCGCTCTCGGCAGATTTCTCTCGACGATCGATCGCAAACCCAAGCGCACCATCGATTTTCTGGTGGCGCTGAATCAAAGCGTTCAGCAGCATGTCGGTTATTTGGTACGGCTCGAACCCGGTATCCAGACCCCCGAACAGACCCTGACCCTGAAGAGCGGTTCTTGCCGCGATAGCGCGTGGCTCCTCGTTCAGGCCTTCCGTAACCTCGGTCTCGCCGCCCGCTTCGTTTCCGGCTATCTGATTCAGCTCACTGCGGATATCAAAGCCATCGACGGTCCCGCCGGACCCGAAAAGGACTTCACGGACCTCCACGCCTGGGCGGAAGTTTATCTCCCCGGAGCTGGCTGGGTCGGTCTTGACCCCACTTCGGGGCTTTTCGCCGGAGAAGGCCATATCCCCCTCGCCGCTACCCCGCAGCCCTCCGCCGCCGCGCCCGTTTCCGGAGGCGTCAGCCAGAGCCAGGTCGAGTTTTTCCACGAAATGAGCGTGACGCGCATTCATGAGGATCCGCGCGTAACCCTCCCCTATACCGACGCTCAGTGGAACGCCATCAACGCCCTCGGCGACAAGATCGATGAGGATCTCCGCGCCGGTGATGTCCGCCTGACGATGGGCGGCGAGCCCACCTTTGTCTCCATCGACGATATGGAGGGCGCCGAATGGAATACCGCCGCTCTCGGCGCTGAAAAAAAACTTCTGGCCGAGCGCCTCATCGAGCGCCTGCGCATTGCTTTCGCCCCCGGCGCGTTCCTGCATTTCGGACAAGGCAAGTGGTATCCCGGCGAGCCTCTGCCCCGCTGGGCTATGGGTTGCTATTGGCGTATCGATGGGAAGCCGCTTTGGCTCGATCCGCATCTCTTCGCCCGCGAGTATGATCCGCCGACACACTACGGTCCGGAGGAAGCCGAGCAGTTCGCCCACACCCTGGCGCATCGCCTCGGTCTCGACGAAGGTTATGTAAACCCCGCCTTCGAAGACCCCCTCTATTACGTCCAGCGCGAGCGCCAGCTGCCCATCAACGTGGATCCCGTCGACAATCGTGTCGATGACCAAAAAGAACGCGAACGTCTGCGGCGTGTCTTCGAGCGCGGGCTTGAGATTCCGGTCGGCCATGTACTCCCCATTCAGCGTGCCTTGGGTAAGAATGGTCCGGAGTGGCAAACCGGTTTGTGGATGCTCCGTGGCCAGCACCTCTATCTGGTCCCCGGCGATTCCCCCGTCGGTCTGCGCCTGCCTCTGCCCAGCCTCCCCTGGGTAGATCCCGCCGAAGCGCCTCAACTCTACGAAGGCGACCCCATGACGAAACTCGGCGCCCTTCCCGTGCCGCCACGCATGTCGCCGGACGACCCCGTTCTGCAGCGCCGCGCCCGCGAATCGAAGAATGATTCGAAGAAAGATAATTCGCGCGATCGCAAGCCCGAAGCCGGTCAATCCGCTCCGTGGATCGTCCGCACCGCCATGTGTATCGAGCCCCGCCGCGGCCGTCTGCATATCTTCATGCCGCCCCTCAGTTCGGCCGTCGATTACATCGACCTGCTTGCGGCCGTCGAAGATACCGCCGCCCACCTCGGCATGGCCGTCGTGGTGGAGGGTTACACGCCGCCCTATGACCCGCGCATCGAACAAATCAAAGTCACGCCTGATCCCGGTGTGATCGAGGTGAACGTTCATCCCTCGCGTAGCTGGAAAGATCTGGTCTCGACCACCGAAGTGCTTTACGAGCAGGCCCGACAGACGCGTCTCGGCACCGAAAAGTTCATGGTCGATGGCCGTCACAGCGGCACCGGCGGTGGCAATCACGTCGTCCTCGGCGGAGCTACGCCGCCGGACAGCCCCTTCCTGCGCCGTCCACATTTGTTGCGCAGTCTGCTTGGTTACTGGCTCAATCATCCGTCTCTGTCGTACCTGTTCTCCGGCATGTTTATAGGACCCACCAGCCAGGCCCCCCGTGTCGACGAATCGCGCCGCGACAGCCTCTATGAACTCGAAATCGCCTTCGGCCAGATCCCCGGCATCAATGAACCGCCCTGTCCCGCATGGCTGGTGGACCGCATCTTTCGCCACCTCCTGGTCGACGGCACCGGCAACACCCATCGCGCCGAATTCTGCATCGACAAATTGTATTCGCCCGATTCCGCTACCGGCCGTCTTGGCCTCGTCGAGTTACGCGGATTCGAGATGCCGCCTCACCCGCGCATGAGTCTCGCCCAGCAATTGATCGTGCGCGCTCTCGTCGCCCGCTTCTGGAACCATCCCTACGTGCATACGCCCATCGAATGGGGTACGCAGCTGCATGACCTGTTTATGCTGCCGCACTTCATCGAGCGGGATTTCCGCGAAGTGCTTTACGACCTCGCCGATGGCGGCTATGAATTCTCGCATGACTGGTTCGCCGCTCACATCGAATTCCGCTATCCCGTCTTCGGCCGCGTCACTCATACCGGCGTTGAAATCGAACTCCGTCAGGCCACTGAGCCCTGGTACGTTCTGGGCGAAGAACCCGCCGGCGGTGCTACTGCCCGCTATGTCGATTCGTCAGTTGAACGCGTTCAGGTGAAGATGACGGGGCTCACCGGAAATCGCTACGTGGTCGCCTGCAACGGTCGGCGCGTGCCTCTCCATTCGACGGGCACTCAGGGAGAGTATGTCGGTGGCGTTCGCTACCGGGCGTGGCAGCCGCCGTCATGTCTTCATCCCACTATTCCCGTCCATGCGCCGCTGGTCTTCGACGTAATCGATACCTGGACGGGACGTTCGCTCGGAGGCTGCACGTACCACGTCGCGCATCCCGGCGGCAGGAGTTACGACACTTTCCCCGTGAATGCCAATGAAGCCGAATCGCGCCGCACGGCCCGATTCAGTCAGATGGGTCACACTCCCGGCCCCATGCCAATTCCGCCGCTTGAGGAAAACCCGGATTTCCCCATGACTCTGGATCTGCGCCGCAAGCCCGCTTGACCGTAACGAATGCGCCTTCACTAACGCTATGTCGGGCAGACGCCGACAGCAGACGCCGAGGGGGGTGCTCTTTCATTTTCCAGTCTGATATTCTTCCCTAACGTGATCACCACGGTTCAGCAACACATCCTTGAGCAGCAGGAAGCTCACTTTCCCGGTGCCCGCGGCACCTTCTCATCGCTCCTTTCCGGTCTCACACTCGCCACCAAAATGATCCAGGCGCGCATCCGCCGTGCAGCCTTACTCGATTCTTTAGGCAGCGCGGGCGAGACCAACGTCCAGGGCGAAGTGCAACAAAAGCTGGACGTCTACGCCAACCAGGCGCTCCTCCATTGCCTCGGCGGCCGCGAGAGCGTCGCCATGCTCATCTCTGAAGAAAACGAAGAGCCGGCCATCTTCAATCGCGCCCCCGGCGTCGGCCGTTACATCGTTGTTTTCGACCCGCTCGATGGCTCCTCGAACATCGACGTGAACGTCAGCGTCGGCACCATTTTTTCGGTACTCCGCCGCGTCGATGCCGATGACAAAGATCCCCTGGCCTCGGCTCTTCAGGCCGGCTGGAAACAGGTCGCCGCAGGCTATGTGGTCTACGGATCGTCGACCATCTTCGTCTATACCGCCGGTCACGGCGTATTCGGTTTCACGCTCGATCCCGGCATCGGGGCTTATGTCCTCAACTGGGAGAACATGCGCATGCCCAACCGCGGCAGCTTCTATTCGGTGAACGAAGCTCTGATCGATAGTTTTCCCGCGCCCTGGCAGAACTATCTCGTGGGACTCCGTCGCGGCGCCTCAGGCCACACCTACGGCTCCCGCTACATCGGCTCACTTGTCGCTGACTTCCACCGCACTCTTCTCAAGGGCGGCGTGTTCCTTTATCCGCCGACGGACAAATATCCGGACGGAAAACTCCGCTTGCTGTACGAAGCCAATCCGCTGGCGTTTATCGCGGAACAGGCTGGCGGTGGAGCGAGTGACGGTGCCAAACGCATCCTTGAGATCGAACCTGAATCCATCCATCAGCGCACGCCGCTCGTCATCGGCAGTCAGGCTGAAATGGATGACTTCGCCGCTTGCGTAAACGCCGCTGCATTTACAGTCGGTCGCTAAGGCCCGGTTTAAGGTCCGGATTAACGCGTGGCCTTAGCCTGGTGATAGCCGAGCTCAAGTCGCTCGCCGTTCTTCCACGACCCTAAAACCACTGTCTGCTTCTCGATAGCGTTGCGCCCTTCAGCGGAATCGAAATAGTAGCTCTCCACCGGTTGCCGGTTGTGGGCAATGATCCATGCCGCCGTCACACCCCACGCATGAAAATTGACCGGCACTCCCGTGTAAACCAAGGGATCGGGCGCCGGATGTTTCTCGCCCCACTTCATCACCGCATCCACGAAGGCGAAGTTCCTGTCATCCGCGGCAAGGGTCGCCCGGCTCTCCCGCCGCCACTGCCGCAGATTGAGCGGCGCCCAGAGCAGCAGCGCAATCACGATCCACTTCGGGCTCACATGTGTCGCCGCCACCCCCAGCGCCATCGCCCCGCACGCCAGAGGCAGATACGCGTAAGCTTCGAACAATCGCCCCGGCAGAAACAGCAGCGGAATCATCAGCAGTAGCATTGCCGCCAGACTGAACCCCACCCTTTTGTCGCGGATAAAAATCACCGCCGCCGCCACGAAGATCAGACGCTCGAAATAGAACGGCACGGTTCGCGCCAGCGCCGCCAGGTTGAAGCGAAACGTGTAGTCGTTGTCTTTGTTCGGATTCAAAAAAATGCCCTGCAGTCCAAATGAAAGCGACACAAGCAGGAAAGGCGCGAGGCGCAGATATTTCCGTTCCCCCATCCAGTGTTCGTAAACCAGCAACACCGCCGGCAGCATCACCGCCATTTCCTTCGCCTTGTAAGCCAGCCAGAACGCCAGAAAACTCACCACCCAGCGCCGCTGCATATACGCCAGAATACAGGCGAGGCTGAACGTCGCGCACAACAGGTCGAACACATACATCGGTTTCCAGTAAGCATCCAGCGCCGCCGCGCTCAGCAGGAAAAACGCCACGCTCGCCAGCGCGCGCCACGCGTCTGCTTTTAATCGCCGCAGAATGAAAAACACCAGCGCGCCATTGAGTAAGTGGATGGCAAACAGCGGCGTAATCCACGGCGGAAAGTTCAATCCGAAGGCCCGCCCCATCAGCGTGAAATACGCATGCCCCACCGGCCGAAAATTGTCTTTGTTGAAAACGGGAGAAATTAGCCACCGCAGATATTCCCCGATTTGCCGCGATGGCGCCCACGTCAGCGTGTCCAGTTCATCGTCCTGAAAGTAGCCGTCATAGGCACGGGCGTTTAATGCCACGAACCCAATCGCAATTGCCAGCGCCGGAAATAGTTGCCATCTACGCGAAGCTCCGCGGGACCCGTCCGTCATCCAGACCAGAATAATGTACAGTGCGCCGATATACTCGAATTTGTCCCCCTCATCATCCAAACCCAGGGCCGTCTGTCTGCTGAGCGGTGGGCTCGACTCCACCGTTTGCCTCGCCTTCGCGCGCCGTGAAGGCTTCGACTGTTTCGCGCTTTCGTTCGATTACGGCCAGCGCCACTCCATCGAAATCGCCGCCGCCGCCCGCGTTGCCGAAGCCCTCGGAGCCGCCGATCATCGTGTGGCCAAAATCGATCTCCGCATCTTCGGCCACTCCGCCCTCACTGACGACATTGCCGTGCCCAAAGATCGCGATGAGGCAACCATGGGCGAAGGCATTCCCATCACTTACGTGCCCGCCCGCAACACGATTTTTCTCTCGTTCGCTCTCGCCTGGGCTGAAGTCCTGGGCGCCGAGAACATCTTCATCGGCGTCAACGCTCTCGACTATTCCGGTTACCCCGATTGCCGCCCTGAGTTCATCCACGCCTTCGAAACCCTCGGCAATCTCGCCACCCGGACCGGCGTTGAAGGCACCACGCGCATCCATATTCGGACGCCGCTGATCGAAATGACCAAAGCCCGCATCGTTGAACTCGGCCGCGATCTTGACGTTCCCTTCGAGCTCACCCATAGCTGCTATGATCCCGGCCCCTCCGGCCGCCCCTGCGGTTCCTGCGACTCCTGCGTGCTCCGCGCCAAGGGTTTCCGCGAAGCCGGCATAGCCGACCCCGTGGCGCTCGCATGAAGATCGTGGCGCTCGTATGAAAATAGCCGAAATCTTCTACTCCATCCAGGGCGAAGGCATTCTCGCCGGCGTCCCCAGCGTCTTCATACGCACCAGCGGCTGCAATCTGCGCTGCTCCTGGTGCGATACGCCCTACACCTCATGGAATCCCGAAGGCGAAGACATGAGCGTCGAAGCCATTCTCGATCGCGTCTTCGAATGCCCCGCTGCCCGCCACGTCGTCGTTACGGGAGGCGAACCTATGATCGCGCCCGGCATCGTCGAGCTCACCCGCGGACTCCGTGAGCGCGAACTTCACATCACCATCGAAACCGCCGGCACCGTCTTCGCCCCCGTCGTCTGCGATCTCATGAGCATCAGCCCCAAGCTGGCCAGTTCTACTCCGGAAGGCGAATTTCGCGTGCGTCACGAACGCCTTCGCATGCAGCCGTTCGTCCTGCGCCGCCTCATTTCGGCCTATGATTACCAGCTGAAATTCGTGATGTCCCGCCAGGAAGATATTCACGAGGTGCGCAATACCGTCAACCAGATCGAAGCCAACCCCTCCAACGTCGTGCTCATGCCCGAAGGCATCACCCCCGAGGCCCTGCGCGATCGCAGCGAGTGGATCATCGAATACTGCAAACGCTTCAATTACCGCTACGGCCCCCGCCTGCACGTCGATATCTGGGGCAACCGCCGCGGCGTCTAAAGCTTCAGCTCCCAGAACTGCCCCACCAGATCCTGCCCGAAGCTATGATGTTTCTCGGCTTTGACCAGATAGAACCCGGCTCGTTCATAAATTTTCCGAGCCGCGTGCAGTATGTCATTGGTCCAGAGGGTCAACTTGCGATAGCCGCTCTGGCGCGCAAACGCGATGCACTCGTTTACGAGAGTGGTGCCGACAGCCAGACCTCTCGCCGAAGGCTCCACCAGCAACAAGCGCAGCTTGGCTACTGTACTCGAACCCTTCACCAGGAAAACGCAACCCACCCGTTCTCCTCCGCGTTCCGCAATCCAGCATCGTTCGCGCTCCGGATCGAATTGCGCCAGAAATCGCCCCGCGATTTCAGCTACAAAACCCTCGAACGTCGAATCCCACCCCCACTCCTGCGTATACAACTCGCCGTGCCGCGCCACCACCCATCCAATATCGCCCGCCCTGTGTGTGCGCAGCGTAACCGGCGAATGCTCTACCGCAACGCCCGGCTCAAGCAGTTGCCGCACATTCGTCATCGAATCGACCAGCCGTTGCCGCTGCGCAGGGTCAAGGTTCTCCAGCATCTCTCCGATCTCAGCTCGTGACCGCGCATTCAACCGCTCAAACGACGCGCGCCCTTTTGCCGTAAGCGATAGCTCAACCACGCGCCTGTCTTCCTTCGAGGGCGCCCGCTTCACCAACTGCCGCCGCTCAAAACTCTTCAGCAACCGGCTCAGATATCCCGGATCGAGCCCCAACTCCCTCGCCAGATCCGTCGACCGCGTCCCCGCCCGCTGCGCAATCTCAAACAGCACCCGCGCCTGCGTCAGCGAAAAAGGCGTGTCGAGCAACCCCTCGCGAAGCAGCCCGATTCGCTTCGTGTAAAAACGATTGAAGCTCCGAACCGTATGAATGTCCGCCTCAGTCACCGCCATATGGCTATTTTGCCATAATGCTTGACTGAGTCAACTATTTCTGCAGCATCGTTCTTCCGTGCATGGGAGCGATGCCTATTCACCAGACCGGATATCGCGAAATTATCAGTCTCTCCGGGGACTACTATTGGTCGAGGAGAGCATCATGATTCAAGCCGTCTATAAAGGCATAGAAATTGAAATGGAGATGCACCAGCAGGGACACGAGTACTGGAAGTGCGACTACACCCTTATCAAACACCCCAAAGCGACCGAGACCCTTCATCACGGTGACAAACAGTTCCCGACTTTGGAGCTAGCCAGGGAATCTGCTTTGCGGGAAGCTCATGACGCAATAGATCGAAACCAGTTAGCCTCTTAAGACTCCGAGGTTGGATCCTGAGCGGGATTGGAAGAGCCTGCCGTCTCGCCCCGCCCGAGTCCCGATGAAAAAGCGCTAAAACTGGATTAGAGTAGATCCAGATGAAAATCACTGGACTCATCACTGCCACCGCTCTCGCGGCCCTGCTTTCAAACCCCGCCTCTGCGCAGAGCCCGGACGCCCCCACCATTCTCGCCAGGGACGCAGCCATTGACGCCCACCTCGCCAAGGCCCGCGCCGCCGCCGGCTTCGACTTCACCGGCACGCTCGCCCGCTTGTGTGTCGCCCCGCCCAGATTCCCGTTGACGGTTCGCGATGCTGCTCCCAACCCAGTCGTGCCGGCTCGCGACACCTGGTATGCCGATCCCGCCAAGGTCTTCGACAATCTCTACTTCGTCGGGTCGAAGATCCACAATTCGTGGGCGCTCGTATCGAGCGAAGGAATCATCATCCTCGATACGATCTTCACTTACAACTCGGAAGAAGAAATCGTGGGCGGCTTGAAGAAGCTGGGCCTCGATCCGATGAAAGTGAAATACGTGATCATCACCCACGCCCATGGCGATCACGTCGGCGGCGCCAAACTACTGCAGGATCTGACCCACGCCAAAATCGTCATGGGCGGCCCCGACTGGGATTCGATCGAAAAGTCCGTGAATGGCTATCCGCAGGGCAAGCCGAAGCGCGACATCACCGCCGACGATGGCCAGAAAATTACTCTCGGCGACACGTCGGTCACACTCGTGACCACCCCCGGTCATACCCCGGGCACGCTTTCGATGATCTTTCAGGTCAGGGACAATGGCAGGCTGCTGACGGTCGTTTATTCCGGTGGAACGGCATTCAACTTCCCCAGCACGGGCCCCAATTTCGATATTTATATCCGGTCGCAGGCCAAGCTGGCTGCTGCCGCTGCGGCGGCTGGCGCAACGGTGCTCATGTCGAATCACAGCGAGTTCGATAATGCGACTCCGAAGATCAAAATGATCGCGTCGCGGAAACCCGGCGAGCCCCATCCGTTTGAGATCGGCAAAGAAGCCATCGCACGCTATTTCGTCGTGGGTCAGGAATGCGGTGAAGCCGCGAAACTCAGGTTTGCTGACCCGAAATAACTGCCATCCCAAAATCTCCATCACAGCCCGAAAATATATATCTCACTACTTGAATCAGCTACTTAAGCCGTCCACTCGCCTCCAGCCCACCAAACAGGGGTTACCCTCAAGCCGGAGATAGAGTTCATGACAGCCGCCACCCTCGCCCACATTAATCAAACCCACACTAATCAAGCCAATGCCACCCACAGCGCTGGTCCGAAAACCCCCGCAGGGAGACAGCGGGCCAGCATGAACGCCTTTCGCCATGGCCTGACGGGTAATCGCATGATCCTGCAACCCCACGAGCAGGAAGCCTACCAGCGCCTGACCGGGACTCTGACCTCCGAACTCAAACCCGCCACCGAAATGGAGAGCCAACTCGTCGGCAAGATCGTCGATTGCCACACCCGCATCAATCGCATCGCTGCCATCGAATCCAACATCCTGAACTTCGGCCTGCTCGAATGCACCTCCGATGCTGCTCATGACGATGCTCTCGAGTGCATGGCGGCGCAATCTCGCGCCTGGCTCGCCCACGAGAATTCCTTTGAAAAACTCGGCCGCTACGAAGGCCGCCTCGCCCGCCAACTCCTCGCCTACACCAAAGAACTCGAACGGCTCCAAAACTCAAGGCGCTCCGATAGCGCCCGCGACGAGTCTGCCCAACCCACTCAAACCGCACCCCTTAACCCGCGAGTGGCTTCGTTTCGCAGCACGCCCGTTGCGACGCCGCGCAGTGCCGCTTGCCCTTGTGGATCAGGCGTGAAATATAAACGCTGTTGCGGCCGCGATGCCTTGCCCGTCCTCGGACGTGCAGCCTGAAACAAAAAAGGCCAGGCATTTAGCCTGACCTCTTCCTTTGTTTACAACGCTCTTTGACAACTGAATATATAAAAGGCAGGCTCGCAACCTGCCGCCCGGGGGCCTTCTTACCGCGCCGCCAGCAGCGCGCGCAATCTGCGCGCTCGCTCCGGCGCCCGCAACTGCCGCAGTGCCTTGGCTTCGATTTGCCTGATCCGCTCGCGCGTCACATCGAACTCCTGGCCGATCTCTTCGAGCGTGTGCTCCCGCTCGCAGCCGATGCCGAACCGCAGCCGGATCACCTTCTCCTCTTTCGGAGAAAGCGTCTTCAGGATTCCCGCCGTTTCGTCGCGCACGTTGGATTCGATCACCGCATCCACCGGCGAACCCACCCAGCGATCTTCAATCAGATCGCCCAGCGCCGATTCTCCGTCACGACCCACCGGAGTTTCCAGCGAAACCGGATCGCGCGAAATAGTCTTCAGCTTCTGGACCTTCTCCACCGGAATGTCCATACGCCGGCTGATCTCTTCGTTCGTCGGCGTCCGGCCCAT
>Ga0302140_10003177_pt1 | contig 21147 bp, 19 predicted proteins | sample I_Bog_E1_1_FD_202095 | JGI IMG/M metagenome (GOLD analysis project Ga0302140, IMG submission 202095) | Peat permafrost microbial communities from Stordalen Mire near Abisko, Sweden - I_Bog_E1_1 | ecosystem: Environmental > Terrestrial > Soil > Wetlands > Peat | place: Sweden: Abisko, Stordalen... | reverse complement strand
CGGGATTCACACGTTTCGGAAAACCATTGCGGAACAATGGGTTATGGGGCGATAATCATTACGAATAGCGCGCTATTCTATAGCTGGAAATACTTCCCGGAGGACACAAGGACTCTGTTTCGAGCCGCCCGATTCCGGGCGATTGGGAGGCAAGTAAATTGTGTGAATGCCGTAGCGTCGGCGCCTCCCGTAGTGCTCGCAGGGCTGCCGTGTAGCCCTTATCCGCCAACTCGAGTTTTGCGGGGGGCACGGCCGGGTTCTGCCCAACGAGCAGTAGCTTGCTGCGCTGGTAACCGACGCCAATGTAACCAGGCTGCGGCACATTCTCACCGCAATCTCGCAAGAGATTCGGGTCGGTTTCACTGCTGCATTTTTCACACCTAACCACCCTGGCGAATTCAAGGCGCCAGCGTTCAAACGCCATGTCGCTCGTATTCATCAATCCGCCTGTGGAATCTAGGGGTCATTGCGGTGCCGAGATAGCCAGCCGATACACTATAGTGTCAGAACTCCCGGCCATCAAGGCGGATTTCGCGCATCAAAGGCGTCCGTTCGTGATATGACGTTGCGAGGTATGGCTTCGCATCGACGAAAGCGCCTGTCTCGGCGAGGAAATCGAGGCGTAGATCAGCCAAGCGATCGAGTTCTTTCCACCGATCCGGAAATGACATTAAGAAGACTGCCACGTCATAATCAGAACCGTCATGCGCATCGCCGCGCGCGCGGGAGCCAAAAAGAACCACGCGATCAATTTGGTCGCCGTATACGTCCTCCAGGGCGGTCCTAAACCGCCCCAAAATTGGATCGTCGGCATATTCGTGTGTAGAGCTTAAAGTCACGGATTGCCCCGGCGATCCTCAAAGTAAAAACTTGTGCCAGCACCACGTGTAGCAGGGGCACGCGCTTTGGTGGCGCGTTCCGCGATTTCCGCCCGGCGGTGACACCCGGCGCAACGGCCCTCACACCCCCGTCCCCCCCACAATCAGCGCCCGAACCTGCGCCGGCCCGATCGCGCTCCGGACCCCCTCCAGCACGCTCGGCTCCCGCATCCGCCGCGAGATCGCGGCCAGCAGCGGCACATGCTCAGCCTCGGGCGGGATCAGCAGCAGGAACACCAGGTCCACCGGCTTGTCGTCGATCGCCTGGAAGTCGATCGGCTGGGTCAGCCGCACGAACAGCCCGAAGAACCCCGCCAGCCCCGGCAGCCGCGCATGCGGCAGGGCAAACCCCCGCCCCAGCCCGGTCGAGCCCAGCGCCTCCCGCGCCTCCAACGCCGCCGCGACCACCCCCGGGTCCAGCCCCAGCGTCAGCCCGGCCCGCCTGGCCAGCTCCTGGATCAGGTGCGCCTTGCCGGAGACCCGAAGGTCCCCAACCACGCGGTCAGGCGTCAGCAGTTCATCCAGCGTCATCGCGGGTCCTTCAGTCGATCACCCGGAGACGATAGCCGATCCCGGTCTCGGTCAAGATATGCTGCGGCCGCTCCGGGTCAGGCTCGATCTTCTGCCGCAGCGCCCGGATATAGATGCGCAGGTATTGCACGTCGGTATCGCCGCCCCAGACCTTGGTCAGCAGGAACCGGTGCGTCAGCACCTTGCCGGCATGCGCCACCAGCAGCCGCAATACCTCGTACTCGCGGGGGGAAAACTTCACCTCCGCCCCCCGCACCGTGACTATCCGGCGCACCAGGTCAACCGACAGGTCGCCGCTCTTGAACACCGGCGTCTCGCCTTCCTGCTGCAACCGGTGCCGCAGGGCGGTGCGGATGCGCGCCAGTAGTTCGTCGATGCCGAACGGCTTGGTCACGAAATCGTCCGCGCCGAGGTCCAGCGCCGCCACCTTCGCCCGCTCGTCATCTCGGCTGGACAACACGACGATCGGCACCGCCAGTCCGGCCTCACGGATGCGGCGGATCACCTCCAGCCCATCGATATCGGGCAGGCCCAGATCCAGCACGATCAGGTCGGCGCCGCCGCGCCGGGCCACATCGATGGCGGGCTGCCCGGAATCCGCCTCCGACACGACATAGCCCTGCGCCGTCAGCCCGGCCCGCAGGAAGCGCAGGATGGCCGGCTCGTCGTCCACCACCAGGATGCGAAGCGGATGCGCCCCCAGCGTCATGCCGCGGCCGCCTCGGGCAGCGTCGCATTCGCCGGCACCGGCAGGGAGATCGTGAACACCGCCCCACGACGGTCGGCGCGGTTGGCGGCGGTGATGGTGCCGTGCATCGCCTCAACAAACCCCCGGCAGATCGCGAGCCCCAGCCCGGTTCCGGCGCGCCCACGATCAGCACCGCGCGCGCGGTAGAACTTGTCGAAGATGCGCTCGACATCGGCCTCCGGAATGCCGTCTCCCTCGTCGAGCACCGACAGCCGCACCACGTCCCGAATGCGCCGGGCCGTGACCCGGATCAGCGACCCCGGCGGCGAATACTTGGCGGCATTGTCCAGCAGGTTGAACAGCGTCTGCTCGAATAACACCATGTCCAGCGGCAGCATCGGCAGGTCCGCGTCCAGCTTCAGCTCCACCCGATGCCCCGCCAGGATCTTGTCCGCCCGCCGCAGGGCGGCGCCGATCACGTCCGACAGCACAACCAGCGTGGTTCGAGGCTCCACCGCGCCGGACTCCAGCCGCGTCATGTCCAGCAGGTTGCCGATGAACCGGTTGAGCCGCTCCGCCTCCTCCTGGATCGTGCCCAGCAGCGTCTTCTTGGTGTCTTCGTCGAACGCCGCCCCCTGGGAGGCCAGGCTGCTCGCAGAACCCAGGATCGAAGCCAGCGGCGTGCGCAAATCGTGCGAAATCGACGTCAGCAGCGCCGACCGAAGCCGGTCCGTCTCGGCGGCCAGCCGCGCCTTGTCGAGTTCCGCGGCCAGGTTGACACGCTCGATCGCCATCGCCGCCTGATCCAGCAGCGCATCGAGCAGTCGCTGCTGGTCGGGCGTTAGCAGTGGTCCCGGATCGTCGCGGATGATGCCTGCCACGCCGACCGGGCGGCGGCTGGTGCGCATCGGCAGAAACAGCCACTTAGCGCCGGGCAGCGTGTCGGAATCGCGGCCGGCCGGGCGGTTTTTCTCCCATGCCCATTTGGCTGCGGCGAGGTCGGCGTCCTCCAGCATGTCCTCCGGCGGGAAGCCCGCCTTCACCGCCACGCTGTCGCCTTCGGGCAACAACAGCACCACGCGCACCTTCAGCATCAGCGCGATCTGGTGCGCGGTCGCCCACAAAAGGTCGTCCAGCGTCACCGCGGCGCCCAGCTTGCGGCTGAAATTATACAGATCCTCGGTGATCTTGGCACGGTGACGCGCCGCGATCGCCTGGCCGCGCACGCTGGCCGCGAGATTGCTGGCGATGACAGCAACGATCGCGAACGCGACCAGCGCCACCACGTTCTCCGGATCGGCGATGGTGAAGGTATAGACCGGGGGCAGAAAGAAGAAGTTGTAGGCGAGCACGCCGACAAAACACGCCAGCAGCGACGGGCCAAGACCGTACATCACCGCGCTGACCAGCACCGCGGTCAGGTACACAAGAGCGATGTTGGAAATGTTCAGGTACTGGCGCAACGCCAGCGCCACCGGGGTCGCGCCCGCGATCAGCAGCACGCTCACCACAAAGGGCAGCGGCGCGAAAGCGGGTTTCACCGCCGGCCGCAGTTTTGCTTCGGCCTTGCCGGACGGCGCCTCGATGATATGCACGTTGATCCCGCCGGCGCGGCTGATCAGCTTCTGCACCGGCGAGCCGAACAGAAGCTGATGCCAGCGCGGCCGGGCCGGCTTGCCGATGATGATGTGCGTGGCATTGTTGGCGCGCGCATAGTCGATGATGGTGGCGGCGACGTCCTGGCCTGGCAGCACAACCGTCTCGGCGCCGAGCAAGTGCGCCAGGCGGAGCGCCTCAGCGGCATGGATCTTCGCCGTCTCGCCGCCGCGCGACGTGCCCGGGGTCTCGACGTTCAGCGCCGACCAGGGCGCGCGGAGCTGGTCGGCAATCCGCTTGGCGTGGCGGACAATCGCGGGAGCATTGCGGCCCTCGATGCAGACAAGCAGGCGCTCGCTCGCCGGCCAGGGACCCTCGATCGCGTGGGTCCGCATGTAGTCGAGCATCTGGTCATCGACCCGCTGCGCCGTGCGGCGCAGCGCCAGTTCGCGCAGTGCGGTCAGGTTGCCCGGCGCGAAGTAGTGGCGGATGGCGCGCTCGGCCTGGTGTGCGATGTAGACCTTGCCCTCCTGCAGGCGCTTGATCAGGTCATCCGGGGTCAGGTCGATCAACTCGATGTCGTCGGCGCGGTCGAGCATCGAGTCGGGCACGGTCTCCCGGACGCGGATGCGGGTGATGCGCGCCACCACGTCGTTCAGGCTTTCGACGTGCTGGATGTTCATCGTCGTGAACACGTCGATACCGGCGGCCAGCAGCTCCTCGACGTCCATGTGGCGCTTGGGATGGCGGCTGCCCGGCGCGTTGGTGTGGGCGAGTTCGTCCACCAGCACGAGCTGCGGGCGGCGGGCCAGGATAGCGTCAAGGTCCATCTCGGTGAGCTGGCGGCCTTTGTAGTCGATCACGCGGCGCGGCACGACCGGCAGATCGGCGATCAGCGCCTCGGTTTCCGCCCGCCCATGCGTTTCCACCACGCCGATGACCACGTCGGCCCCCTCGCGCCGCTTGGCCCGGGCGGCGCTCAGCATTTCGTAGGTCTTGCCGACGCCGGGCGCGGCGCCGAGGAACAGCTTCAGGCGGCCGCGGCCGCCCTGCTCCGCGATGCGCAGCAGGGCCTCCGGTGACGGCCGCCTGTCCTTCTGTTCGCCCATCCTGGGATTACTATAGCGGACTTCGGAGGACGGGGCGCGCGCGGGTCACGGGCTGTGCGCCGCGAGGTCGTCGAGCGCGAGATTGAGCTGCAACACGTTCACGTGCGGCTCGCCGATGATCCCGAGCGCGCGGCCGGTGGTGTTGTCCGCCACCAGTTGCCGCACCCGCTCTTCCGGCAGGTTGCGCTCCTTGGCGACGCGCGGCATCTGGAACAGCGCGGCGGCCGGTGTGATGTCCGGGTCCAGGCCGCTCGCCGAGGTGGTCACCAGATCGACCGGCACCGGCTGGCCGGGGTTTTCCGCGGCAAGCTGCTCGGAGTCAGCTTTCACCCGGTCGATCAGCGCCTTGGAGGTTGGGCCGAGATTCGACCCGCCGGAGTTGGCTGCGTTATACGGCGCCGGGATGGTCTTGGTCGCATCGTTCGGGTCGGTGTCCGTGGTCGCGGACGGCCGGCCGTGGAAATACTTCGCGCTGGAGAAATTCTGGCCGATCACCGCGGAACCGACCACCTTGCCGTTCCGCTCGATCAGGCTGCCGTTGGCCTGCCAGGGGAACAGCAACTGCGCCATGCCGGTGACGGCGAACGGGTAGGCGATCCCGGTCAGCAGCGTCATCAGAACGATCATCACGATAGCGGGGCGAATGTGCTGCATAGGGCCCTCCTCAGGCCAGACCGACGGCGGTCACCGCCAGGTCGATCAGCTTGATGCCGACGAACGGCGCGACGATGCCGCCGACGCCGTAGATCAGCAGGTTGCGGCGCAGGATCGCGGCGGCGCCGATCGGCCGGTATTTCACGCCGCGCAACGCCAGCGGGATCAGCACTACGATGATCAGCGCGTTGAAGATGATCGCCGACAGGATGGCGCTTTCCGGCGTGGCCAGGTGCATGACGTTCAGCGCCTGAAGCTGCGGATAGAAGGCGACGAACATCGCCGGGATCATGGCGAAATACTTCGCCACGTCGTTGGCTATCGAGAACGTCGTCAGCGAGCCGCGGGTCATCAGGAGCTGCTTGCCGATCTCCACGATCTCGATCAGCTTGGTCGGATCGCTGTCCAGATCGACCATGTTGCCGGCCTCGCGCGCCGCCATGGTGCCGGTGTTCATCGCCACGCCCACGTCGGCCTGCGCCAGCGCCGGCGCGTCGTTGGTGCCGTCGCCGCACATCGCCACCAGCTTGCCCTGCGCCTGCTCGGCGCGGATCAGCTTCAGCTTGGCTTCCGGCGTCGCCTGGGCGAGGAAGTCATCAACCCCGGCTTCGGCGGCGATCGCCGCCGCGGTCAGCGGGTTGTCGCCGGTGATCATCACCGTGCGAATGCCCATGCGCCGCAACTCGACAAAGCGCTCGCGGATGCCGCCCTTGACGATGTCCTTCAGGTGGATGACGCCAAGAAGCTGCTCGCCACGGGCGACGGCCAGCGGCGTGCCGCCGGATTTGGCGATCACGTCGGCCTTGGCGATGAGGTCGCGCACTGCGGAATCCGACAGGCTTGACTGCAACGCCACGCCGCCGCCCCCTTGCAAAGCCTCCCGCTCGCGGGCGAACTGCAGCACCGCATCCACCGCGCCCTTGCGGATCGACACGCCGTCGATGTCGACGCCGGACAGTCTGGTCTGAGCTGTGAACGGCACGAAACGCGCGCCGAGCGGCGCCATCTCGCGGCCACGGATGCCGTGCTTCTCCTTCGCCAGCACGACGATCGAACGGCCCTCGGGGGTTTCATCGGACAGCGATGCAAGCTGCGCGGCATCCGCCAACTCCTGCTCCGACACGCCGGCGAGCGGGACGAACTCCGACGCCTGCCGGTTGCCGAGGGTGATCGTGCCGGTCTTGTCGAGCAGCAGCGTATCGACGTCGCCCGCGGCTTCCACCGCGCGGCCGGACATCGCCAGCACGTTGAAGCGCACCAGCCGGTCCATGCCGGCGATGCCGATCGCGGACAGCAGCGCGCCGATCGTGGTTGGGATCAGGGCGACGAACAACGCCACCAGGATCACCACCGAGACAGTGCCGCCGGCATAGGCGGCGAAGCTCGGGATCGTCGCCACGGCGATCACGAAGATGATCGTCATGCCGGCGAGCAGGATGTTCAGCGCGATCTCGTTCGGCGTCTTCTGTCGCGACGCGCCTTCCACCAGCGCGATCATGCGGTCGAGGAAGGTCGAGCCCTGCGCGGCGGTGATGCGCACCTTGATCCAATCCGACAGCACGCGCGTTCCGCCGGTCACCGCCGAGCGGTCGCCGCCGCTTTCACGGATCACGGGCGCGGATTCCCCGGTGATGGCGGATTCATCGACCGAGGCGACACCCTCGATCACGTCGCCATCGCTCGGGATCAGCTCGCCGGCGTCAACCAGGACGATGTCGCCTGGCTTCAGCTCGGGGGCGGGTACGCTTTCCTCGCGTCCGTTCACCAGCCGCCGGGCGAGGGTTTCGGTGCGCGCCCGCCGCAGGGTCGCGGCCTGTGCCTTGCCGCGGCCTTCCGCGACCGCTTCGGCGAAGTTGGCGAACAGCACGGTGACCCAGAGCCACAGGATGATCTGGAAGGTGAAGCCGAGATGGCCGCCGCCGGTGACGATTTCGCGGACGAACACGATGGTGGTGAGCGTCGCCACGACCTCGACGACGAACATCACCGGGTTGCGGATCATCAGCCGCGGATCGAGCTTGACGAAGGATTGCCCGATCGCCGGCAACAGGATGGCGGGGTCGGCGATCGTCGTCCGGGCGCCACGGGGTGAGGTGCGATTTTTCATGATCCTGCCTCAGTAAAGCGTGCCGGCTTGCATCGAGAGATGCTCGACCAGCGGGCCAAGAGCCACTGCGGGGAAGAAGATCAGTCCACCCATGATCAGGATGACGCCGGACAGCAGGCCAACGAACAGCGTGCCGTCGGTCGGGAACGTCCCCGCCGAGGCTGGCACGATGGTCTTGCCGACCAGCGAGCCGGCGATTGCCAGCATCGGGATGATCATCAGGAACCGGCCGATGAACATCGCCAGCCCGAGCGTGGAGTTCCAGAACGGCGTGTTGGCGGACAGGCCGGCAAATGCGCTGCCGTTGTTCGCGGTGGCCGAGGTGTAGGCATACAGCGCCTCCGAGAAGCCATGCGGACCGGCGTTGGCGAGTGCGGCCGTGCCCGGTGCGATCACCACGGCAAGCGCGGTGAAGCCCAGCATCGACAGCGGCAGGATCAGGATGGCCAGCATCGCCATTTTCACCTCCTTGGCCTCCAGCTTTTTGCCGAGGTACTCCGGGGTGCGGCCGACCATCAGCCCGGCGACGAACACCGCGACGATGGCGAACAGCAGCATGCCATAAAGGCCGGAGCCGACGCCGCCGAAGATGATCTCGCCCAGCATCATGTTGACCATCGGCACCAGCCCGCCGAGCGGCAGCAGGCTGTCATGCATGCTGGACACCGCGCCGCAGGAGGCGTCCGTGGTGATCGTCGTGAACAGCGCGGAGTCGGCAATGCCGTAGCGGACCTCCTTGCCCTCCATATTGCCGCCGGCCTGCAGGGGGCTTGCCGTCTGATCGACATGCAAGGCGGCAAAGGCGGGGTTGCCCCGGCTTTCGGCCGTGTATTCGACCACGGTGCCGGCCAGGAACAGCGCGAACATCACGGCGAAGATCGCCCAGCCCTGGCGCTGGTTGCCGACCATGCGGCCGAACATGTTGGTCAGCGCCGCGCCGAGCGAGAAGATCAGCAGCACCTGCACGAAGTTGGTCAGCGCGGTCGGGTTTTCGTAGGGATGCGCGGAGTTGGCGTTGAAAAAGCCGCCGCCGTTGGTCCCCAGCATCTTGATCACCTCCTGCGAGGCGACCGGGCCATGCGCGATGATCTGCTTCGCGCCCTCCAGCGTGGTGACATCGGTATAGGGGCCGCCGTTCTGCGGCACGCCCTGCCAGACGAAGAACAGCGCCACCACGATGCTGAGTGGCAGCAGGATGTACAGCGTGCAGCGCGTCAGATCGACCCAGAAATTGCCGATCGTCTTGCCCGAACGGCGCGCGAAGCCGCGGATCAGTGCGACGGCGAGCGCGATGCCGGTCGCCGCGGACACGAAGTTGTGCACCGTCAGCCCAGCCATCTGGGTGAGGTTGCTCATCGTCGATTCAGGTGTGTACGACTGCCAGTTGGTGTTGGTTATGAAGCTGACCGACGTGTTGAACGCCAGGTCCGGCGAGACGGCATCGAAGTTCTGCGGGTTCAGCGGCAGCAGTCCCTGCAGGCGCTGCAACGCGTATAGCACGACGAAGCCCGCCAGGCTGAACGACAGCATGGCGATGGCGTAGGAGACCCAGTGCTGTTCGCGTGTTTCATCGACGCCGGCGAGGCGGTACAGGCCGCGCTCGATCGGGCGGAACACGAGGGTTAGGGGTGTTGATCGGCCCTCGAACACGCGCGTCAGGTACGCGCCGAGCGGGGGCGTGATGAGAACCAGCAGAACGCAGTACAATGCGATCTGCAGCCATCCGTTCAGGTTCATGGCGCTAGAACTTTTCTGGCCGGATCAGGGCATACACGAGGTAGCCGAGCAGGCCGATCGTGACGATCGCGCCCAACGAATAATCGAGGATCATGGTATGGGCCTCAGAGTTGTTCGCAGGCGTACGCGTACAGGACACAGGCGCCGAGAAACGCGGCGCCGACCAGGATGTAGGCAACGTCTAACATGCGGCGTGCTCCTTTTGCAGGTTGACGTACAGACGGCGGCATAGCAATGCGATGCGAGCGGAGGCAGTGCGGCATATAAGCGGCATATAAATCGGCCGGTCACCAGCCGGCGTGTATCGCGATCAGGTGTAGGATTGCCGCCGCTTCGAGGATGGCGGCGATCAGAAACAGGACATCACCGACGAATTTCCCTGGCGTCGGAACGCACGGGCCTTGCTCCTCGTGACGATGCACAACTTAGCGAGCGACAGGGACGGTCCGATGCGTGCTCGCGCCTCTGGCCATGCCGCCACAGCTCGCAGTTGCGGCATAAAAATTCCGTGCTGATCGCGCCGGACAGGAGACGTGTCGCGCAGCAGACCTTGGCCCTGGATGGGCGTAATCGCCGCTCGTGCCCGCCACGGGTGCTTACCGTGCTGCCCGCACCATCGGCGCCCCGCCGTGGACGGCGTAGCCCAAGGCGTCGGTGACGTTGCGTACCATGGGAACACCCAGGCCGACCAACGAGACGATGATGATCAGCCTTATCCAGACGCTCATCTCAGGCATGGCACCCGAGGGGACGTCGGCCCCCTTATCACGTATGACCATGTGCCCCTCCGTGTTCCGGCTCGGCAACGCAGGGCGCGTTTCGGTAGACCGAAGATCGGCGCTGGCGCATAGTTTTTCGACCGGGATAAAGGCCGGCACGCATAGGATTTTCGTAGCCATGGGTGGTGGTTGGATCACTCTCTGCCGAGATCGAACCGGACGATCAGGCACAAACGGAAATCCTATGGTCGGGATAAGAAACCCACACTGATTCTATATGCTGGCCGACTTAGCCTGCCCCAGAGCCGCAATGCGTTGTCGCCGCAGCGGAACGGCAGTTCGCCAGCAGGCGGCCGATGGTCTGCAGCCAATCGGAGGTAAGATGCTTGATCTGCTGATGCTGGGCCTGCTTGCGGCAGTCTTCGCTGTCGCCTTCCGCTATGTGCACGCCTGTGTCGCCGTGACCACGCCAGAAGGCCAGGAGCACGTTCCGTGACCTGGGAAGGCTGGACGCAAATAGCGATCTTCGCTGCCGTCGTTGCCGCGCTGGTGAAACCGCTCGGTTTCTATATCGAGCGGGTTCTTGCCGGCGAAGGAACCTGGGTGCAGCGTCGGCTCGGACCGATCGAGGGGGCGGTGTATCGCCTCGCCGGCGTGGACCCCGCTCGCGAACAGGCCTGGCCCGCCTATGCGACGTCGCTGCTGGTGTTCAATCTGGCCGGCATTCTTCTGTTGTACGCAATCCTGCGGCTGCAGGCACGCCTGCCGCTGAACCCGGAAGCGCTGCCGGCGGTCGCCCCCGACCTTGCGCTCAATACCGCCATCAGCTTTGCGACGAACACGAGCTGGCAGGCCTATGGCGGCGAGACAACGCTGAGCTACCTGTCGCAGATGGCTGGAATCGCTGTGCAGTCCTTCCTGTCCTGCGCGGTCGGCATTGCGGTCGCGATCACGCTGGTGCGCGGTTTCGCGCGACGCTCGGTGCCAACGATCGGCAATTTCTGGGTCGATATCACCAGGATCACGCTCTACATCCTGCTGCCGGTGTCGATTCCGGTGGCGCTGTTCCTCGCCTGGCAGGGCGTTCCGCAAACCTTCGCGGCCCACGCGACCGTCACAACTCTGGACGGCGCGACGCAGATCCTGGCGCGCGGCCCGGTGGCGTCGCAGGACGTCATCAAGCTGCTGAGCGGCGACGGCGGCGGGTTCTTCAACGCCAATTCCGCGCATCCGTTCGAAAACCCCAACGCCGTGACCGGCATCGTCGAGATGCTGCTGATCTTTCTGGTCGGCGCGGCGCTGACCAACACGTTCGGCCGCATGGTGCGCGACGAGCGCCAGGGCTGGGTGCTGTTCGCGGCGATGGCGGCGCTGTTCACAATCGGCCTCGCGACGCTGTACGGTGCCGAATCGGCCGGCAATCCGGCGTTCGCCGGGCTCGGCGTGGACCAGGTGGCGGGCGCGGCGCAAAGCGGCGGCAACCTGGAGGGCAAGGAGGTTCGGTTCGGCGTCGGCCAGTCGTCCCTGTTCGCGGCGGTGACCACCGCGTCGTCGGACGGCGCGGTCAACGCCATGCACGACAGTTTCACGCCGCTGGGCGGACTGGCGCTGTTGGCAAACATGATGCTGGACGAGGTGATCGTTGGCGGCCCGGGCTCCGGCCTGTTCGGCATGTTGCTGTTCGCGCTGGTGGCCGTGTTCATCGCCGGGCTCATGGTCGGGCGCACGCCGGAATACCTGGGCAAGAAGATCACCGCCAACGAGGTCAAGATGACCATGCTGGCGCTGCTGAGCGTCCCGGCCGCGATCCTGGGCGGCGCGGCGGTCGCGAGCGTCGTCCCGGCGGGGCTGGCGGGGCTCGGCAACGCGGGGCCGCATGGTTTCTCCGAGATTCTCTACGCCTTTACCTCGGCGGCAGCGACCAACGGAAGCGCATTCGCCGGTCTGAGCGTCAACACACCCTTTTATAACCTTGGTCTGGCGCTGGCGATGTTCATTGGACGTTTCATGGTCGTTGTGCCCGTGCTGTGCATCGCCGGTACGTTGGCCGCGAAGCGCAGCGTGCCCGCTTCGGCCGGCACGCTGCCAACCACCGGTGCGCAGTTTGCCGGCCTGCTGGTTGGCGTCATCGTCATAGTCGGCGGGCTAACCTTCTTGCCCGCCCTGGTGCTCGGTCCGGTTGCCGAGCACGTAGCACTAATCGCCGGCAGCAGATATTGAGGGGGTCAAGTTCATTCTGACGGATTCGACGGGGGATTGAAGCGGCGGTCTCGTGGTGAAGGCGCCAGCGCTGGACCTCGGGGCACGCTGCTGAAGCCGCCCCCGTCCGGTATCGGTTGATACCGTTGATTTGGTGGCAGCGACGGCGCTACATGGTTTCCACCGCATCGGCGCCGGCGCATCGTCCTTCGCAGAGAAGCCGAGGGGAGGAGTTCGCCATGGCCGGACAGAACGGCAGCGGGACGCGCTTGCGCAGCGGCGATGGTCCGGCGACCCTCACGATCCCGGCATGACCGCGCTCTACATCGAGCGCTACATGGTCGCCGCCTTACCGCGACGGTCAACATGACGCCGTGGGAGGAAACTTACCGCGGGATGGCCAGTTGTACCGGGGCGTGTCTGGAACCGACGACGCTGTATCTGCGGCTGATCGAGACGCGGGGCGAGTCGCGGAACAATCACTGACGGCGGGGTTGGCCAACGGCGGTGGCCGTTGGCCGATGTCCTCCTACGTCTTCAGGACAAGCTCCCCGGTTTCGAGAAGAGATTTAAGGTTGGACAGGATGCGTGGCCAGCCGCCGGAAACGGCCTCGATGAGCTTCGAGTCCGCGCGGTCAATCGCGTGGGTAATGGTCAGTTTGACCGCTCCGTCCGTCGGTTCCAGCGCGATCGTGCAGGACGCATAGCCCTCGGATTTCAGCTCCGGCCGGAATTCGTTGCGCCATTTGAGCACGAGGCGCCTGGGACGATCGAGCTCGACAATCTCGCCGACGTCGGCGACCCTTCCATCGGGGAACATCAGCCGCCATGACGAGCCGGCTTTCCAATCGGTCTCGATATGCATGCCGAACCAGTACTGCTTCATGAAGTCCGCAGTGGTCAGCGCGGACCATAATGCCTCGGGCGTGGTGCGAATGAAGATCACGTAGACGAAACGTGTGTCGGCGGCTTTAGTCATGGCTCTCTCCTTCCAGGTTGCGCTTGAGATTTGACAGAGCGCTCAGGCGTGGTTGGTCGAACTTGCCGATCCAGCGCTCCGCGATCTCGTTGATCGGCACGGGATTGATGAAATGACGCTTTTCTCGGCCGTGGCGCTGGCTGGAGACCAGGTTGGCGTCCTCGAGTATGGCAAGATGCTTCGCCACGGCTTGGCGTGTCATAGCGAGTCCCTGACATAGCTCACTCAATGTCTGGCCGTTTTCGCTGTGCAGCCGGTCCAGCAGCCGCCGGCGGCTGGCATCCGCCAAGGCACGAAAGACGGCGTCCTCGTTCATTGGAGTAATATGCAACCGCTCGGTTGCCTGTCAAGGGGGCCGTTTGGGGCTGGACCGATGCGAGGGGGCCACAGGTCAGCGCCTGAAGAGCCGCGGGTCGAATGTGGCTGGTGTTTCGGGTCCCACTGAAATTCGCGCCGCGTCCGGGTGATCGGGGTTCACGATGACGTTCGTGTCGCGTCCGCCGGTCACGACGGAGGGGACGATCAGGAGGGCCGATCTGCGTTGCTCGATCCAGGCTTTGCCGAAGGCTTGCGCGATCGACGGATCGTGCAGGTCGTCCCAGCCGATATGTGAGGCGGGTTCGAATGTTTCGCGCGATACGTCATCCGGAACGATGGCTTCGACGTAGCGTGCGGCGCTCGGCGGTGCGGTTCGGTTGGCGTGGACCAGAACTTCGACGAGGCAGACCGCGAAGCTCGTGCCGGTGTAGATGGCCGGATAGCCCGGCGGGTTCCAGCGCTGGCCGAACAGGCGTGCGCCTTCGCCGGACCAGATCGGATGTTTGCCGGTGACGATACGCCAAAGCCGGAGAGGCACGGCCGGTCAGAGAGCGAGACCGTATTCGAGCGCGTTGAGGATCTGCTCCGTGCGGCGGGTGCCCAGGTCGGTTCTGGCAGCGTCGATCGGGCTGCGCCCGTCAAGTTGCGGGTGTGGCGTCGTCATGAACTCGCGCGCCTCTGCCTCGGTGCCGAGCGCGCGACGCGCGTGCACGAACAGCCGGGCAACGCGTTCCGTCCGCTCGCTTTCTTGCGGCGAGAGTTGTTCTTCTCGGCGTTCGAGGGTCGTCTTTGGAACGACGCCCCACTCCAATGACGAGATTTTTGCCTTGTCGTCCCCAGCCAGGTGCTCCGCGACACGCCGGAGGACGAGTCGCGGAAGACCTTTCTCGACGGCCTTCTCGATCAGGACAGATGAGGGCGCCCATACCCGGAAGTCTTTGAAGGCCGATGGTTGATTGGTGCCACCCATGGATTTGTCGAACTGAGCGAACCTGTTGTTCGCCCTGATCTCAACGATCCGCACGGAGGCATCACCTACATTGATGACAAAGCGTCCGGTGGTCGGGCCGGTGGCTGGCTTGGGGCTTCTCGCTGCCTTGGCTGGTGTGGCCGTCGAGGCCCCCGCTTGCGGGCCTTGCAAGAACGCAACGCCCATCACGTCCGCGACGGCCTTGGCGTCGTAATTCGTGAGCATGTTCCGTTTGCCTCTGACCAAGTGGGTTAAAATAGCATCCCAGATGGAAAAAACAAGGGCAGGCTTGACTGTCGGAGCCGGGCTGACGCTAGGTAGATTTGTAACTCTGCTCGACGGCGAACTGAAAGCGCGGCGGCAGGGGTGGTCGTCGCGGGCACTCGCCTCTTGGATAACTGTGAATGTATTTTCCGGATCAAAGCGCCTGTTTTCAAAAAGAACATTACTGGTATTTTCTAATACTCTGGCGGCACGATGCCCTCCCAGCCCGATATCTTAGCGGACAAGACGAGTTCGCGCCAACGACCGTACAATGCCCGGAAGTGCGTGTCAGCCCCGATCGAACTGACATCTTCCAAGGTATTCCTGATTTCCAAGGCTTTTCTAATCGATGGAGTCGCCGAGCCGCCAGCATAGAGGAATTCTAGAAACGTCCAAATTATACTGCCCAACGTTTCAAACGCGTTCATCTCGATAGGGTCAAGTTTCTCAAGGCGAGAATACAGACACGCAAGTATCGACTTGAATCGGAACGGAGCAGGTGGATGGCAGCCTGTGGAGGGGAAGTTAGCGGCCCAGTTTTCTTGTCCCATCCCGCGAAAGCCGCAGAAGATCGCATATGTGAATAGTACATATTTGGTGCTTCTGTCCTGCTCGCGGAGGGCGGCGGTGGCCGGAGCAAACTCGCAGTGATCGAGGAAATAATCCCGACCTATAAGCATGTCTACCCACCTATTGGTGGCAAAGACGTCTGAATCATGTTCAAGCGCCTGCATCGTGAGAAAATCGATTTCGACCGGAGACAAATCACCCGAGCGCTTGACCTCTTCTAAAAAGGCGTGGTGATGTGCTAAGTGGCAATACTCGTGATCGATCACGAATAGGAAGCTAAGAGCTAGCAGCATCATTATCAAGCTGTGCCTACGCTCGTCATCGATCCGATAGAGTCGAATATCGCGAAGTAGATCAGCAGGTGAGACTGCTGTCATGTCGCAGTAACTCTTGTTTCTCTCTGCGCCTCCAGCTCCATTGATCCACGGGAACATATCGGGATTATGTCCGATCCGGTAGGCATCCCAGATAATTTGCTCAACCAATCCATCATTTATGACAACGTGGATCCGATTCTCTGTCGTTATCGCCTTGGCGGTGCGCGCATCGTTCATGCATATCCATACGAAGATGTTCTGCCAACGCTCGCTCCCCTCCAGCTTTGAGTTTACGTAAATCCGTGAATAGGCCCATGCGAGAAGTCGCACGTATATATCCTTAAGATCGCCGTTTGCGATCTGGTCCAGGTTTACGATTGGCCCGACACCTGCTACCCGTTGGATGTCGTCCAGGGGATCTGGCTTCATAACTCTGTATCGTCCAAACTGGGTGATGTCGAAACGAATACCGAATCACCTTCAGGGTGTTTCAGTGCCAGATTGAGCATGGAAATACCGACAGTCCAGTTCTATCTGGCGTGGCCGAGCGTATACCTCAGTGCTCGTTGCTGACCAGGGCGGATTGCTCATGGGATGCCCAATGGGTGCGTTGGCCCTGACCGGACGCCCAAGGCGCACGGCCAGCTCCAGCTACTCGTCGTAGGAAACCAGCGCCTCGCACGGCACGTCCAGCTTGCTCCGTCCCTCCAGGAACGTCAGTTCGATCAGCGCCGCGACGGCCGGCACGTCCGCGCCCACGCTCCGCAGCAGAGCGATCCCCGCCGCCATGGTGCCCCCGGTGGCCAGAAGGTCGTCCACGATCACCACACGCTGGTTCGGGTGCACCGCGTCGGCCTGCACCTCGATCCGGTCGGTGCCGTATTCCAGCGCGTAGTTCAGCCCGACGGTCTCGCCCGGGAGCTTGCCCCGCTTGCGGAGCATCACGAACCCGCAGCCCAGCTTCAGCGCCAGCGGCGCGGCGATCAGGAAGCCGCGGCTCTCGATCCCGGCCAGCACGTCCGGCTGGTAGGTCCGCACCGCCCGCGCCATGCGGCCCATTGCCACCTGCCAGGCGTCGGCATGCCGCAGCAGGGTCGAGATGTCGTAGAACAAAATCCCGGGCTTCGGAAAATCCGGGATGGATCGGATGTGGTCTTTCAGGTCCATGCTCGGATCGCCTTTCGCTTTTCGGTCACACGGCAGCGGCTCTCGGTTTAGTGCGCCCGCCGACACCCCGCAACGGCAACCGCGTCACTGCGGTTGCACCCCACCCGCCCGCCCGTTGACGCACGCCACCCGCCCCACCACTGATCGCAGGATGCGCCTGCTCCGCCTGACCCTGACCGATTTTCGCAACTACCCGGCGCTGACATGGCGGCCCGCCGCGCGTATCAGCGTGCTGTCCGGACCCAACGGCAGCGGCAAGACCAACCTGCTGGAGGCTATTTCGCTCCTGGTGCCCGGCCGCGGCCTGCGCGGCGCCCGCATCGCCGACCTCGCGCGCCACGGCAGCACCGGCCTCTGGGCGGTCGCCGGCCGCTTCCACACCCAGGGCAGCGACGACCCAACCGACATCGGCACCGGCACCCCGCCGGACGGGCCGCCGGACCGCCGCGTATTCCGTCTGAACGGCGCCGCACCGCGCAGCCAGGCGGAGATCGCCGCCCACGCCGCCGCGGTCTGGCTCACCCCGCAGATGGACCGGCTGTTCTCCGAATCCGCCTCCGGCCGCCGGCGCTTCCTGGACCGACTGGTCTGGGCGCTGGAGCCCGGCCACGCCCGCGAGGTCGCGGCGCACGACGCGGCGATGGCGGGCCGCAACCGGCTGCTGGCGGAGGGCCGCCAGGACCCGTCCTGGCTCGCAGGCCTGGAAGACGCCATGGCACGCCACGCGGTGGCCGCCACCGCCGCCCGGATGGCGCTGGCGGCGCGGCTGAACGCCCACCCGCCGGCCGGCGGGTTCCCGGCGGCGCATCTCGCGCTCGGCTGCCCGATCGCCGAGCGCCTGGCCACCGCGCCGGCCGTCCAGGTCGAGGACTGGCTCCGGGACGGCCTCGCCGCCAACCGTGCGCGCGACGCAGCCGCGGGCGGAGCGGCGCTGGGCGCGCACCGGGCCGACATGGTGCTCAGCGACGCCGCCACCGGCCTGCCCGCCACCTTCGCCAGCACCGGCGAGCAGCGGGCGCTGCTGATCGGCGTGGTGCTGTCTCATGCGGCACTGATCGCGGAGGCGCGCGGTTTCGCCCCCCTGCTGCTGCTGGACGAGCCGACCGTGCATCTTGACCCGGACCGGCGTGCGGCCCTGTTCGCAGCCCTGCTGGCGTCCCCGGCGCAGGTGGTCCTCACTGGCACGGACGCCGCGGTGTTCGCCCCGCTTGCAGGGCAGGCCGAGGGGCTGCGGACCGGGGGTGGCATGTTGCTGCGTGACCCGCTTTTTGCCCCGGCGGCTCCCTTTGCCTCTGGGCCGCCGCCGCTGTAGCGGCTATATATCTATAGTACCCCCACCAGTCCGGAGCTTCCTGTCGGCAATGTCCGAGAATGTCTCGCCGCAACCCGAATCCGACGCCTATGACGCGGCCTCCATTTCGGTCCTGAAGGGCCTGGACGCAGTGCGCCGACGACCCGGCATGTATATCGGCGACACGGACGACGGCTCGGGCCTGCACCATATGGCGTTCGAGATCATCGACAATGCCGTGGACGAGGCCCAGGCCGGATTCGCCACCCGCTGCGAGCTGACCCTGAACGGCGACGGCAGCGTCACCGTGCGCGACGACGGCCGCGGCATCCCGACCGACATCCACGTCGAGGAAGGCGTCTCCGCGGCCGAGGTGGTTCTGACCCGGTTGCACGCGGGCGGCAAATTCAACCAGAACTCCTACAAAGTGTCCGGCGGCCTGCACGGGGTCGGGGCCGCGGTGGTGAACGCACTGTCGGAGTGGATGGAGGTTCGGATCTGGCGCCACGGCCAGGAGCATTACATCCGGTTCCAGAACGGGGACGCAGACGCGCCGCTGGCCATCATCGGCCCCACGGACCGCACCAGCGGCACAGAGGTCACGTTCAAAGCCAGCCCCGCCACCTTCACCAAGACCGAGTTCGACTTTACCCTGCTGGAGCGCCGGCTGCGCGAGCTGGCGTTCCTCAACTCCGGCCTAACCATCGTGCTGCGCGACGAACGCCACGCGCCGCCGGTGGAAAGCGTGTTGCGCTACGACGGCGGGCTGGTCGCGTTCGTCGAGTGGCTGGACCGCGCCAAGACCGCGGTGTTCACGCCGCCAATCAACCTGCGCACGGCGGATGAGGGCCAGGGCATGCGCGTCGAGTTCGCGCTGTCCTGGAACGACAGCTACCACGAGACGATGTTGTGTTTTACCAACAACATACCCCAGCGCGACGGCGGCACCCATCTCGCCGGCTTCCGCCAGGCACTCACGCGGGTGGTGACGAAATACGCAGAGGGCATGGGCAAGAAGGACAGCCTGCAGCTCGTCGGCGACGACATGCGCGAAGGCATGACCGCGGTGCTGTCGGTGAAGGTGCCGGACCCGAAATTCTCCTCGCAGACCAAGGACAAGCTGGTTAGCTCGGAAGTGCAGCCGGTGGTGCAGGCCGCAGTGGCGGATGCGGTGTCCCATTGGTTTGAGACCCATCCGAAGGAGGCAAAATCCATCATCCAGAAGGTGATGGACGCTGCCAGCGCGCGGGAAGCCGCCCGCAAGGCGCGCGAACTGACCCGACGCAAGGGCGTGCTGGACGTCTCCACGCTGCCCGGCAAGCTCGCCGACTGTCAGGAGCGCGATCCCGCCAAGAGCGAAATCTTCATCGTCGAGGGCGACAGCGCCGGCGGCTCCGCCAAGCAGGGCCGTGACCGGAAGTTTCAGGCGATCCTGCCGTTGAAGGGCAAGATCCTGAACGTCGAGCGCGCGCGCTTCGACCGCATGCTGGGCAGCGCCGAAATCGGCACGCTGATCACCGCATTGGGCACCGGCATCGGCCAGGGCGAGCCGGAGCAGGGCGGGTTCGACGTCGCGAAACTGCGTTACCACCGCATCGTCATCATGACGGACGCGGACGTGGACGGGTCGCATATCCGCACGCTGCTGCTGACGTTTTTCTTCCGCCAGATGCCGCAGTTGATTGACCGCGGCCATCTGTTCATCGCCCAGCCGCCGCTGTATCGCGCCAAGCGCGGCAACGACGAGCGCTACTTGAAGGACGACGACGCGCTGGAGGAGTTCCTGCTCGAAAAGGCGCTGGCCGACGCACGGCTGTCATACGCCGACGGGCGGGTGCTGGACGGTGCCGAGCTGCGCAAGGAAGTCACCTGGCTGCGCGAGGCGACGCTGCGGCTGCGCCGGATGACCACCGCGGCGCCGGTCGCGCTGCTGGAGCAGGCGGCGATTGCCGGCGCTCTGACGCCCGACCCGGCACGCATGGCGGCTGCGGCGCAGCCCCTGGTGGCGCGGCTGGACGCGGTGTCGCTGCCAACTGAGCGCGGCTGGATCGTGGCTGCCGACGGTGGGCTGACCCTGGCGCGGACGGTGCGTGGAGTGGCAGAAAAGCACGTGCTGGACGGTGCCACATTGCGCAGCGCCGACGCGCGCTGGCTGGCCGAGCGCGCCGACGCCCTGGTGAGCAAGTTCGGCGAGCCGGCAAAGCTGAAACTGGACTCGCAGGAACACACGGTGGCCGGCCCCGCGACCGCGTTCGACCGGATCGTGGCGCACGGCCGCCGCGGGCTGACCATCCAGCGCTTCAAAGGTCTGGGCGAGATGAACCCCGACCAGCTCTGGCAGACCACGCTCGACCCGGCGGCACGGACTTTGTTGCAGGTGAAAGTCGGCGACGTCGAGGACGCGGCGCAGGTATTCAGCACCCTGATGGGCGACGTCGTCGAACCGCGGCGCGAGTTCATCGTCGGTAATGCGCTGAAGGTCGCGAATTTGGACGTGTGACGAACTTGTCGGGGGGCCGTTGCCGCCCCGATGATCGTGAAGCAGCTTCGAGGAGCCGATGCCCGGCCTGGAACCCATTACGACCACTGTAATCGCCGAGCGCTTCATGAGCGTTATGCGCAGGCTCGGGCTTACACTTCTTGAGCCCGCGCTGACCCGCTGGAAGGGGGAAGCCAAGGCAGATGTTCGCCGGTACCAGGCGCTTGCCGATGCCCAGACGCGCTTGGATGTGGAGGCGATCGAACGAGGCGAGAAGCTCTTTGATCCGCGCACACGGGCGCTTGTCCCTGTCCTACGCGCGAGTGATCCGGGCGAGTCTGGCGGTCTGGACAGGAAGCTGACTACACATGAGTTGCTCAAATCGGTGCAACTCGCAGACAATTTGCGATCACTGAAGTCCCACCTGAACGTTCGGGCGGCAGTTAGCAGGCTGCGGAAAAAGGTGCCCGCCCCGCCGAGGCACGGCGTGGGCGAAAGATTGATACGGGGGCACTGCAGTCAACGCACGAATGTTTCGCACAGCGGCGCCTCTCGATTCCTTTTCGCCCGGCGC
>Ga0302140_10003176_pt1 | contig 21148 bp, 19 predicted proteins | sample I_Bog_E1_1_FD_202095 | JGI IMG/M metagenome (GOLD analysis project Ga0302140, IMG submission 202095) | Peat permafrost microbial communities from Stordalen Mire near Abisko, Sweden - I_Bog_E1_1 | ecosystem: Environmental > Terrestrial > Soil > Wetlands > Peat | place: Sweden: Abisko, Stordalen... | reverse complement strand
TTTTGTGTTTTTAAATTTATAATTTATTTTAAATTCAGGGAAATCAAGCAGAGAAAAAAAATGCTCTGAGGAGAGTTAAGGTCTTGAAAATATACCAATTTGTTCTTTGGGCCGTTAGTGTAGACAGTTTTATTCATATTTTTTTTTTTTAATCATTTCTTTACTTTAATAGATTTTTTATTTGGTGTGTCTTGTCTTTAGAGGAGAAATTTTCGAGTTCACGTCTTGGGGGCTTTTTGGGTTTTTTTCGTTAATCAACTTTTTGACTTATAAAGGGATAGACCACTCTTTATCTTTGGGTTTAACAGTGGAATCCTATGGGTATCATTTCCATAATTTAATTGATTATCACAACAATAATTTCGCTCATAGATATTACAATGACATTTTCATAATAAACACATTTGTCCAATTTACTTCGAACTTTTCTGGTTATTTTTGGATTTTTTATCTAACAGTAAGAGATATTGAATGAAGTCTAACTATAATATTCATTATTTATTTGTTTAGGTCCCTGGATATATATTGTTTTATCTTTTAAAGGCTTGTTGGGGGTATTTGGGCAATACACATTACGAAGTAATTTTTTCTTTTGAGGGGTAAAAAAAATAAAAATTTACATTAGGAAAAAGATAATGGCGATGATAAAAACAAAAAAGGAAAAAAGAAAGATAAAGAAAAGGTCAAATACAAAGTTATTAAATGAGTTATTGTGGAAAAAAAATGAAATTTTTAATAAAGAAGGAATATTTATATAAAAATAGGTTTATACATATGTTTTTTCCGAATTTTCTTATTATTTCATAAAATAATAAAGAAAAACAAAAAAAATCCTAATTCAAAAACCCCCTTCATAAAAATCAAATATTATTTTTTTATTTTTGACGTCACTTCTGATATAGGCCCTTTTTTTGGATAATTTATACCTGCAATTTGAACAAATATTTATAAGATCTTCTTGAATTTTCTGTTTTTAAATAAAAAAACCATGATTTGTAAGAAAGGACTGCAGCAATACTCAAGCATGGATAACATCTTGACCATGAGCCAACCTAGACATTCAAAATTTGAAAAAAAAACTGACTATGGTTAAATTAATTTTGCTTAAAAAATCTCACATATTATAAAATTAAGCTACTACACTCCAGAGGCTAAAAAGCAACCTAGTTTTTGAAGAAAAGGCTCTTTCTCCTAAAAAATCGGATGAAGCTGAGGAGAGCTCTTCATTTTCTAATGTATTTAAAAAAAATCCTTAATGTTTTTTCTTATCTTTAAAAGACTACAACCTGTAACAAATACCAAATATTTTTTATCGTCAAAAACGAAACCACTCCACTCGAAATTACTTGCAACTTCCACAAAGATTCTTCCATCAAAGAAGCCATCCTTCAGGTTTTGAAGCTTTTTAATCAAGAGTTGAAGAAAAAATCTTTGGTTTTTTCTTTGAATGAGGACGCCCAATATTGGGAATTCCGCTTTGCAAGGAAGAATGGCTTCCCAAAAACTGATTATCCTGGTATTTTCATTTTTTTTTCTTTTGAAATTTTTTTTTTTCATAGCATTGGATGAATACAACTCCGCTTATAATATCGGAAGTACATCTTTAACTCTTTGTTGCAAAGACTTGACTAATGGCATGGTAAATACTCAGGAAACTTCACCATCAAGTTGCAGTATTCGTGCCGAAATGGATTTCAAAGGCACTGCGATCACTGGATGTTATGAAAACAGCTTAACTGCATCAAGAAAAACTGAGGTGGTCGTGAGGAAAAAAGAAATTGAGATGAAGAAACCAAAGAAGAAATCGAAATTTTGTCTCTTCACTTTTTTCTGTCTGTAAACTAAGAGCTTTTGCTGGTTGGATGAGCTCAAATGTTAAATTTATGAAATTATGATGGTTGGGTTTTTTTTTACATTTATCTATTTAATATATTTAATCTCATTTTACATTAATTTTCCTAATTTATTGTGGAAAATGAAAACCTTGAATTATTTTTTTCAAATTTTTATGAACAATTTAAAACAATACATTTAATTTTCTTTCTAAAATCTAAACTACTATTCTAATAATTTTATTTATTGTCATCATCATTTCTTAGTTTTTATTGTTAATATTTAAAGATGCTATTCATATTCCTCTTCTTCAGCTGCCTCCTTTGGCTTTTTCTTTTCTTCTTTCATCATCACATTATGCATCATTTCCAAATTCGTGAAAATATAGAGACAATTAACAAAACTTTGCAGATAATTTTCACATGTTATAAATTGAACCAATTTGACATATGGTGCTACTTCGTTATATTTGATATCGCCTTTGTTTTCCTTTTTCTTCAAAATCAAATTTTTGTAAGTGTCAGCGTTTTCTCCTTTCAACACTTCCAGAATTTTATCGTAATAAGTAGATTGTCTTGCCTTGAGTTTCACTCTTTTATCCAATTCCTCCAAAGGCTCTAAAACATCTTCAGTGAATATTTGTGTCAGGATCATTTTTGTTAATTGTCTCCATTCATCTTTCTTCAACTTGAAATGTCTCCAAATCGATTCCAATTTTCTCTGAGCCACAAATTCCACAACTAATTTTTCTGATGTGTTCAACACAATTTCTAATTCTTCCGTTGAAAGTCTCACATTTTTCGGAGCTTTAGGAAAGCAATGTTGTCTTTGTGTGATTTGAGTTTTCAATTTATCGGTTAACATGGCTTGGATTTGCATAATTTCTTTTGGGGGTTCTGGTTTATTGGTTCCAAAGCTTTTCACAAACACCTGATTATAAAGAGTATCAACGCCTAATTTAGGCTCTTCAATCAATTTCATTATTCTGCTGTTGAATACCATCAATTCGAATTTTTCGATATAGGCTCGAACCGAAACAAAAATGTCTTCTAACTCCACTTGATTGAAATAATCTAAGGTGACTCCAGGTCCAGCGATTTTCCAAGCAACCACAGAATTCGATTGAGGTTCTCTTCCTAATATATAGATGATCCCTATCATTAGACAATCATAACAACTAGCAAAGACATAATAAAACACTCCAAGAACCACTGCTAAAATCATCAAAAAAGGGTAAATGAAAATCACGAACACTATGGATAAGAAGATTTGGAGTAAGCCGAAAATGAAAAAAGTGCAAATGATTTCAAACAGAAAAGGAAATTCTTGAGATGAATTGCTGGCGTCCCCTAATGGGTCCCCTTCATTATCAAAGTCATAGAAGAAAATTTCGGTGAACCAGAAAATCATCACGACTAATAAAACCCAAAGATAAGCAGTGGAAGCCAAAAAAATGCATAACAAAGTGTTCAACAAAATAACCAAAGGAAAACAAATCAAATCCAAAATGATTCCCAACAAGAAGAATTTATAGAGGTAATTTTCCAACAAATTGCAGATCCTAGTGAATTTCTTTCCAAAAATTCCTGTATCAGGTGAATTTTCAAAATCTTCTCTGCTTTTCTTTATTGACTTCAAGATGTTTCTGAAAGTTGAAATAACTGTTTCTGTAGGGTCTCCTGCTTGACGTGTTTCTCCTGTATCTGGATTCACTTTAATGTTAGTATAGAATTCAGAAGGTTCTATTAATGCCTTAAACCCATATTGTCCATTTATTGCATTATAAAACAGAAATAATGTGACATTATTTGACCAATTCCAATATCGAAGGCCTAATATCTGGAATCTCCAACCGCAAGACGAAGTTTCAACAAGACTTTCTGAATATTCCTCCACGAAAAATTTATTTGTTTCTTCGGATTTTCTCACTATACCTGGAGGGTAATTGTACCTCTTGATTTCTATTGTTCGATATGCCGTGAAATTTTCCTCTTTTTCACGCAATCTTTTGGTTTCTTCCTTTTTCATGATTTTAATGTTTTCATTAAAATTGACATAAAAATCGTAAAAACTCTTCAGAAGAATCGAATAAGATGGTGCTGAATGCGCTTGCATCAATTCCTGAATTGATTCATCCAAAATCGTCTTCTTGCATACTTTCTTCACAGATTGTTCAAATGTTGTTATTTGGTTATCCTTCCAGCGTTCCACCCTATAAAGTAACGAATGATTGGCTTTGATAGCTTCTTTAAAATCGTTGATTTTTTTATCGGCTCTGCTTCGATGGATATACTCAGATTTATTGATTATGACTGCAGCCTCAAACATACCAACAAGGAGTTTTCTATTTTCTACAGATAATTTATTCGATTTTTCTATAAAATCGTAAAACTGATGATAGTAGAGATCCTGGACATTCATTAGGTAATTTTCGTCATCCACTGCGAATTCGGCTGCCAAAGCATCTTTTCTTTCTTTCCAAAAAATGTCGAAATCCTTTTGAATTTCCACAATTATCCTGCGGTTATTAGCGTGTGAATCTAAAAACAAAAAGAACGTTTTGTCAATCTCCACATTGTTCAGAATCTTTTCCATATGTTGCATCAACATATAGGCCTTCATCTTTTTGGAGTTGACTGTTTTGAACATCAGTTTTGGGTAACCCACAAAAATTGAAGCCAAATTCAAAAAGCATCTATACATTGAATAAAGCCCAGAATACATATTTGGCAGGCAAAACCTCATACGATGTTTCTCTTCATAGAATCTGTTCGGAATTTCATAGATTTGCTCTAAGGAAAAAGCACAGGCATCACAAAGCCTCCCAGAGATTTTCTTCCGTCCACTGAATATCCAGCCGCTTAGCTTCCAGGTATAATCATGATCTGCCAGTGGGGAGGGGGTGTTGAATGAGGCGTTTTTCCAAATTTGTGTTAGTTGTGAACGAGATAGTTTACGTACCTTATGAGGCCTGCCATCCCTATCTGCTTGTTCTGCCATTTTCTCATCGACTTCAGAACGCTTTTTTTTGTTTTGGCCGAGCACAAAACGTTCCTTATCGTTGAAAATGGATAGCGGAAGACTAAAGGCGAAGTTTTGCAGTTGGTGTTTATCGAACGTGACCAATTTTTCACCCATTTTCTCAAATAAGGAGCTCAGAATCACTGTTATTTCAGGGTCGAGTGAATTGGGGATGTTTTTGTTCATCTCAATACAATAGCTTCCATATGGGACCTTCTTGGGCAGGAGAAGATTGTATTCATTTTCAAGGTTTATCATTTCAGTTTCCTTCTCGATGCCTTTGGTTGGAGATTTGGGGGATTTCGCTGAATTTTTCTGTTTGTGAGAATCAGCATTATCATCATTTTGGTTTTCAAAGAGGTCGTCTTCTTTGAGAAAAACCTGGTTCAGATGATCAGTCGGAAATAAACGAGCTTTTTCATTTTTTGGAGGTTCTTCATTCATTTTGATTAATTTTTATGAATGTGCTGGGTGGGTTTGTAGTTTTGGAAATAATCAATAAAAATTATGCAATCTTTAGGATTTATATAAATAATTTTTATATTTATTTTAACTGAAGAAAATTAAAAAAAAAATAATAATAAGAAAAAAAAATCGAAAAAAATGCTTTAAAGCTTCTAAAAAATATTTGTTTTTATGAATAAATAAAAGGAAACTATGCAGTGATTATGAATAAACATCATTTTGTTTTAATTAAAAAAATTCTTTTTTAAAATCGCCTATTATTTAAATTTAAAATATTTAAATTTTAAATTAAAAAAAAAATGTCGAGTCTAGAAGCAACTCTCAGCCAAAACAATCTATATGAGAAAATCGTTGCAAAATACAAAAATCTCAAAAAAGAAAAGGAGGATTTGAATTTTGAATTTTCAAAGCTCCAAAAGGAACATGAATCTTATAAAATTAAAGAGCAATCAAGATTTTGCGAAATTCAAAAAGAGAACTCTCGACTCAGCAAAATCATCCACGACCTCAAGTCAGAAAATAAGAATTTTTCAACCAAACTCACTTTGCGTGATCACGAAATCAAAGATTTGAACACTCGCTTCGAAATAAAGCTGAACATCGAGGAAAAAAACAAAGAAAGAGATGTAAATTTGTTCTCCAAGCTGATGGGACGTAAACCTATAATAACGAATTCACAAGACTCCAAGTTTTTGACAATTATTTCGACTTATGAAAACCAACATGAGAAATATGACAAAAAAATTAAAGAATTAGAAAAAGAACTGATTACTGCTAAGATCAGTTTGCCATCACGGTCATTTGAAGAAATTCATAATAAAGACTATAAAAATATACAAAGAAACATGATTGAAAAAATTGAAATAATCACAGAAGAGAAAAAAAATCTGGAACAAGAATTTCATCATCTTAATGAAAACCATAATAAAGTTAAAATTGAGGTTGACAAACTCACCATGAAAAACGAGGATCTTTATAAAGTATTGGAAAAATTAAAAGCTCACAACATTGTTTTACAACAAAAATTGTCATTCAGCCAACAAAATAATGAAAACAACAAAGAAAATATCCCCCAAAACGTTTTGAATTTAAAAAAACGGGAAATAAGTGAAGATTTCTCAAAAAAAGAAGATAATTCCAATGACTGTCTCTTGCTCCAAGTATTTTTTTTAACTATTTTAAAAAAAAAATAATTTCAAATAGAAACTTTGTGAAATATTTTCAGTGAAAGATTATAGAGATTTGTTAGACTCCGTTTTAAAAACTGAAAAAGTGATGAAAGCTGTTCCTAAATTAGAACAAATGATTATGGAAATTTGCAACATTGTTTTACCAAAAGTAGGATTGGAAGTGGCCCAGTCAAACATTGATGTAAATTTTATGATATATTTAAATAAATTACATTTTATTCAAAGAAATTAATTCCCAGCTTGAAGCAATGGTCAAATAATCAAGACTTATTTGTCGATATCGTTAATTTCAAAAACAACCTCATCGAAAAATTGGACTTACAAAATAAGGCGGCCACTGAGATTGATATTGTAGATTTGAGAAATAAAAACAGTATTTAAATTTGAATTAGTATAAAGCAATCGATAATTTGAACATCTTCGTTCAGAAAAGCAATGATGAACAAGAACAAATGTTGGAGGAAAAGGAAAAATTAGTATATGATCACTTAATTACACAGGAAAAATGTGCAAAAGTATTTTAGTTTTTTATTAAAAGATTTTATTCTATTTTTAGAATATGACTATGATCTATAAAATGTTTGACGCAGAAGATGAAGAAGCCTTAATTTCAAAAATCAATTACATTTTTTCACAATTTCAGGAGTTGCAACGTTTTATAAATGTTTTATTTGATAAAAAAAAAATATCTCCCTATGATTTTTAAATTTTAAGATTGGACGGAAACTTTTAAATTTTGATGAAACTATGGCGAATGAAATTTGTTTAACAAATATGCTGAAGGTTTTGGAGAGAGTTAAAATGAATAAAAAAGAAGATGTTGATTTTTTAATCAAATTGGAAAATGAATTCAAAGGTTTGGACAATGATTTTATATTAAAGAAAATTAAATTGTTGAGTAAATCCCATATATGATGGACAGGAATGAAAAATCTCTCGTTTTTTATTTTTCCTTCGTTTTTTTTTAAAAATTAAAATGTTACTTTAAAAAGTTAAAAATATTTCATTATTTTTTTATATTTTTTAAAAATTTTATTTTAGTTTCATGTATAATTATACGATAGTTAAACATTTTTTTAATTTTTCCAAATAAGTTGAACCGATCATATTTTAAAGAAAATTTTTTATTGTTGATCAAAAAATTTCAAATTTTGTAATTATTATGATAATAAGATAATTTCGTCCGTCGAACTGTTGTTTTAAGATTTTTAAAAAAAAAAAAAATTATCAATGTTTATTTATTTTCATTTAAGGATTAAACTGATGATATTTTTTGCCCAATAAGGCTTATTTAAATTTAAATTTATCTATCATCTCTTAAACAGAATAAAATAAGCTGATTAATCCCTAAAATTAAAAAAAAAATCAAAGTAGTTTTCATATTATTTTCATTTAAACACGAAGCAAAACCAATTCGTAACAAAACCTACCCACTGATATGTTAAAAAAAAAATCTGGTCCTGACTCTTCCGATTTCAAGAAGAAATTCTTCACAAAAAAATCGAAACTATTCGCATTGATGAACACTTCCAATTTATTCAGCAAGTGCATTTTTTGTGAAAAATGTCCCAAATCAAAGGATTTCCTTGGTATGATCAACAAAGCTTTATACGTGAAATTTGCAGCCAGCCAGAATTATTATTATTGTAAAGATGTAAACGAGATCCTTTCCACTACAAGGAATAAAATTTCCATCAAATTCAAGGATCAACAGACTTTTGATGAGGAGGATGAGTATTTGAAACGTTATTACGATGCGAAAGAAATAAAGGGGAAATTAACCATCCTAACCGAATACTATAAATTCCACAAGGATGTCCCTAGAATCTTTATGTATTCCATTGCGAGAATAATGAATTATTACCATGACAAAAAAAGGAAAATTGAATATATTCGCATCACGAAGATCATCAAGGAAAAAAACGAGCAGCTCCATAACAAAAAAGGCAAAAAAGAGAAGAATTTAAACGAGGGACGGCTATTCGAAGAGAAATCAGAAAAAACTGAAACTAATAACAATGCCACAAGTTTGAAAAACAACTATTTGAAAATTTTGCAAGACATTGATTTAACTGAAGAAAAACAGCAAAATGTTGAGGAAATCAAAAATAACAATATATCAGGGGTAACTACTGTGATCGAATTGCAAAAGAAGCTCTCAGACATAATTACTGATAAACTGGCTAATGAAAAGTCTGACTTATATACTAATGAGGAAAGTTTTGCCAAGACATTTGATAATAGCAGTTTTCTGAAATTTCTCTCGAATTTAGAAAAAAACGGTAATGAGATGAAGAAACTTAGCAAACTGAAAAAATCAATCTCTGAACAGAAAAACAATAATAACAACCCTAAAATGACAGTTGAAAAAGAAAACACTTTGGTGATGAAGAAAGTTTTAATCCAAAATTTTAATATCGCCATCGAAAAACCAAATTCAGCATTCGACCACAAAAATAAACTCTCTGATCCCAGTTTCAAACAAAAAGATTTCCTATTCAAAGAAAAAGAAAATAACAATTTTTCAGTAAAAAACTCCCCAGGAATTCCTAATAAAATTAAAACAGAGATCAAATCTTCGTTTTTGCCATTCAAAAAAACAGAAAAATTACTAAGAAAAGTCAGCGCGAATAGAAAATCAGCAGATTTGAATTATCTTGATAAAAATACCCTAATACAAAAAAACTTAGTCACTCCCAAAAATTCAAATAATCAGAATTATGGGTTTTATAGCCAAACCGAAGCCAATCAAGACGAATTCAAATTGGAAATCAAGCCTTCTCATACCAGGATTTTTTCCACCTTTGAAGGTTCTTTGCAGAAGGCAAATTATGGTGCTAACAATTATTCCAAAATGAGATTGATAAAAAACAATTCGCTCTCTAAAAAAAATACTTCGAATATCGTGAATAACAACAATTCAAAAAACACCATCATTGCAAATTATGAGGAAAAGAAAAATATGGATTTTGGTAAAAAAACTACTCAGCAACACAAATATACAAAAAGTGATGTGAACGTTGGGAAAATAATGAATTTGGGATCTCCGAAAACGAATAAGGAGCTGAAATACTTTTACAAAGTGAAAAACCTTTCAACTTTCAAAAACTGTGGGAACAAAAACCTAAACATTTGCACCTCCAGAAAAAACGTGTTGGAAAATAAAAGCAATGATGAGATGTTTTCATCCAATCTGATTTCACCAAAACTTAATCAATTGGATTCTTACAAAGATAAATCTAGTAAATTTTTTGCTTTTTAATTCTTAGAGTTAAAAATCTAAAAAAAAAATATTTTAGGGATAAAAACAAATATGCATAGGCAGACCTCATCCTATTCAAATAATCTAATGAAAATAAATAATAAAATTAATAAATAATTATGGTTTTATTTATTCGCTTTTAAAAAAAAAATATTCCAAAGAATGGCATTCATAGAATACATTTACTCAAAATAAATATTTTATTTAATTTTACACTCTCTCATAAATAAACAACATTCTTTTATTTTTTTTTGAATTCCTGAAAATACAGAACAAATATAATAACAGACATTTGATTTTAACATTGCATACAAATATTTAAATTATAATATTTTAATTCTCATGATGAAGAACAATAAGCCAATGGAGTTAAAATTCGGTGATTTGACAGCCGAAGAAAAGGATAAATACATTCATTTTTTGGTCACCAACAATATAATTTTTGAAGAAGAAAAAGAAAATAGCAACTATGTAGCCACAATCAAATTCACTAACAATGAAGCTCAAAAAACAAAACAATCTATTGAAAAAAAGAAATCCGAAAATAATAAAAGCCAATACAGTGACGCTTTTGCCATTGCTGGAAGCTTTTCAAGTTCTAATGCCTTCAATAAAAATAAAGAAAGGAAGGAATTGAAAGAAATTCAAAATACATGTGGTAATTTCACCCTTAAAAAAACATTTTTTTTTAAGAGATAGATTTAATTAATCTAAGAAACTAAGGAGGATATATGGATTAGAGCAGGAAAGGAACAATTGATGAAAAAAAGAAGCAAATCTTCCAATCAAACCGAAAAAAATAATAGTTCTAATGAAAAGTCTGAAAGAAAGGAAAATGATTCCAAAATTCCGAAAAATATTTTGATCTTAAAAAAATTTTCAAAGTTTTTAACTTTTTTCAAATTTATTGATCCAAATGTCCATCCAAAAAAATTCCCAAAAGGTATTTTTATTTCTATCTTTGAAAATTAAAAAAAAATAGAATGGGCTTTGAAACTTATTGAGGAAATCTATACGTTTAAATTTAATAAAGACACCAAAAGCATAAAATTAACAAAAAATGTGAATACTTCAAAGGAAACAAATCTCAATGAAGAGTTTCCAGCTGTTGTTTTTTTATTTTTCCTTGAAAAATTCAAAAACCTAAAACTTGCAGAGCAAGTAAGTTAATTATTCCACAGAAAACATTTATTTTTGTTATAGAACGCAATAAACTTCACTGCCACGGTTGAATTTTATGAAAAAGATCATTTGGATATTTCTCTTTTTTCAAAGTAATATTTTAAATTTACCTAAATAATTATGTGTTAATTTGAATATTTGTGCAGCTTTTTGACAGACCTTTTTGATAAAAATGACTTAATTTTCTTCTTATTCGTAAGATCAATTCTTGAGAAAGAATTAGGCCTGCAAATATATTCATGTAAATAAAACAAATCTGTAAATTTTAACAAATGAAAAAAGGTCTTAGAAAAGAATATGTGGATTTAAATAATGTCGATATTTCAATGAAACAATGTTTCCACATTGTCACAAATGTCTTTGGTCCGCAAGAAAAAGATTTGATCAACAATTTTTCAATTATGATCAAATCATATTTTTCTAATCAAAAAACCGAGCAAAAAGGCAAAACACCCAAAATGAAAGCATACCAATTTTTCTATCTTCTTTTGCAAGAATACCATCAAAACAAATTAGAAAGTCAAAACAAAATTAATACTTATCCCACTCAAAACCAAAGATCTTTTGATAATTGCACCAATGAAACTTCTTTCATTTGCGGAAAAAAAATTAATATAGAGAGTGAACCTATAGCTACGACCACGAAAAATCTGAAGCCAGAGTTTGACAATGTATTCAATGAAATGATCACAAAAAATACTGGAAGAACCAATGAAAATTCAAATTGTGACGAGATGAAATATCACAATATTTTGAATGAAGAAAATGAATTTGAGGTTCATTTTAATGATGTTGAAAAAGTTTCATCCAATGGAAGCAACCAGAATTCAAAAGTCCGACTTTATTCCGAATTTGAAAAAAAAATTTTAACAATTATGGAAGGCAATGTTGCAGAGTAAATAAGAAAAAAATCTTATTATTTAAGAATTACATCATAGATTTATAAACCTATTGGCTGATGAAAATTCTGAATTGTCTGATCCAAAAGATCTTATAAAACTTAAATTGAATAAAATAGTTTTAAGAAAGGTCTATAAGCTTTGTGAATCCCTGTTTGATTATGACAAATTGCATTGGTATCAAAGATTAAATTCTAAATAATTTTTGAAAAACATAGGTTTAATCTTTTGAAGATTGAAAATCCTTCTGCAGAACAATTGGGAAATGTGGAGAACCTCCAAAAAGATTTAAGGAAACTGCAAAAAATCAATTTTTTTTCAATTGAAAAAAATGAACTTGATAAATTTTGCAAAAATATATTGCAAGTAAATTCGCATTTGACTTCTAAAATCCTTTTTAACTTTAAAGACACCCGAATTAGCTAAAGAGATAGGAAGATTAGTTGTTGCTTTTATGATGACATAATTCTTGGAAAAATTATAATTTTTATTCAAAGTTTGTTCTATTAATTAAATAAAAGAATAGTAAAAATAAACATATGAAAATTATTATATTGAAGGACTATTTTTCATATTTCCTGTGTTTTAATTTTTTTATTTCCATTTTTTCCAATATTTTTTATGAAAATAAATTAATAATTCCTATTTTAAAAACTAAATAACTGTACACATTTTGAATAAATGCAAAAAATGGAAAAAATTTGTAAAATTTTCAAATTAAACAGATATAAAAAATCACTTAGTTTGTTTTGTATTGACAGAAAGGGAAAATGCTTCCTCTTTTCAAAGTTTTTTCCTTATTGATCAAGATATTTTCAAAACCCGTTGTGAACTACACAAAGAAACTGCATATTAACAATCAACATCGCTCTCACATTTACATCCGTCGATTTTTCATTTTTCTTGGAAGCAAATATCATTTATTCGAGACCAAAATAAACCGAAAATTCCTCAATATTAGTTCTGATTTCGCTTTTAGAATTAAGCCTTTAAATGATGAAGATGCGATAGCCAAAGGAGTGGAGTTTTTTTACGAAATTATCCTCTATGGCATTTTAATATTAGTCCCTTTGTATGAAATGAATAGGGGACAAAATGAAGCCAAGGAAAAATCGAAAGTTTTGAATAATCGAATCAAAAACATTGAGGATGGAATAGAAAAAATAAAAGGAGATATTGTTAATGAATCGGGAAGCATGAGTGAAAAAATCACAGCGTTTAAAGATTTTGTGGAAGAATTTGAAAAAAGCATTGAAAGCACAAGAGAACAAGCGAAAAAAGATTCTGAAGAATTAAAACATGATATCAATAGAATGATTGAAAAAACTGGAGAAATGGCAAAAGAAATAGCCTTTAATAGAGAAGAAATGATGGAAAAGGCCAATAAACTGTACGAACAGCAAAATGGCATTTTAAATTTATTAAAAGAATCTGAACTGAATAAAAGTGAATAATTTTAATTCTGGTTTAAAACATAAATGAAGTTTAGAACCAAAAGAAAAAAGTTCTAGATATTTTTAATGAACAAAAGTAAGGGATTCTTGGTGCCCGGCTCAAAATCATAAAAGAGAGTGAAGTATTTCGCATCCTTTTCTACTTTTTCTCCTTTTGTATTGAAAAACGAACCTAATTTTTGTTCTGAACCAAAAATACTAATAAAAAATGAAAATATAATAAATAAGGTTCAAAATAATTAAAAAAGGCAAAGCATACGTGTTAGTTTTTTCATCATCGAGAAATATTTGGATGTTTAGACTCCTTAAAAAAAATTTATCATTTAAGAAAATTTTTAGTAAAACCGAGGGTGTCTTTCTTTGATTTTTTCTTCAATGTAAAATAAAGGATCAGTTGCCTTCATCAATACTTCAAAATTAGCATATGGCCAATTTTCCAATAGGAGCTGTTGATATTTTTATTTGTTGATTTAGAAAAACATTTATTTTATAAAACAAAACTTGCAATTTTATCCACATCCATCCTTCATTCACCTCTTCTTTTTCAATTGCCTTTTAAGAAAATTTTTTTCGTCAAAAAAATGGAAATTACATAAACGTTTGCTTGATCTCTTGGTGGCATAAAAAAATAAAATCGATAAATAAATATTATAAAACTTTCAAAAATATTGCATTATTAATTAAATAAAGCATTTCTTAATTAAAATAGGAAAATTTATAATGTATTTATTATTGATGTCTCAATTTGGATTTATATTTTGGGCAGTTGTTTTGATATTTTTTGTTTTTTTCGTGTAATGAATTAGAATGAAATATAACAAATATATCAAAGAAACCATATTTTTTATTAAAAAAATACTAATATTAATTATTTATTTCCTCTAAAATGTTTGAAGGATATTGCTTTGGATTATCTGATCTCTTATTTGATGAAAAAAAGTATTCTCTTTGGTTGCAATATGTGGGGTGACAGACATGAAACTGGGTAATTCATCGGTGTTTTCAAAAAAACTTTGCTCAAAAGCCATTCGATGAACTTTTTCATCAAAACGTTCTTCCCTTTCCAATTTATCCATCTTATAATCAACCAATTTTAAACTATTAAGATGATCTTTCAAGATGCCCAAGCCATGTTTTTTTCCTTTGACATAATTTCCTACAAATACTGAATTATTTTCTCTCCATTCTATACCAACACCTTCTGGAAGATCTGATTTAAACCTTCCAATATATACCGTTCCATTTCCTTGAAAAAATGACCCAAAATGCATTAACCCATTTCGCCATAATCCAAAAAAAATATTTCCATTGGAAAACAGCTTAATTCCAGTATCTGAAAGTTCATCTCTTCGAAATTGACCAATATAAAATGACTCATCTGACCAAATTTGTATCCCTGCGATTTCTCTAAATCCTTCTAAAATGAACCCTCGGTAAATTTCCTGAGTTGAATCATATTTCAAAGTCAAAAATGGAAGTTTTTTGTATTTGGTTTCTTTATCAATGATAGAAAAAACCGAATGAAATTCGTTGAAAAATTTGTTGAAATTTTTTATGCCATTCGTTTTCAGCTTCCTTCGCATTGTCAACAAACAAATTTGGAAAAAATTGGGTTTTTCAAAAAATCTCATCTTATCGAGGCTGCTTTTTTTATTTGCTCAAACAAACTGTTAAAATCATAGAAATCCATTTGTGTTGCAATCATTTTTGCTGGAAGATTTTTTTCAAGACTGACGTTTCGAATTTCTTTTTTCTCTCTCCTTGTTTCAGTAAAGGAAGTCGGAGGCAAACACACATTCAAAAACTTCAAAATTTCTCCTAAGCTGATCCTTCGATTTTTATCAAAACACAACATTTTTCTTAACAATTCGATGAATTTTTCTTGGTATTTTGGCTTTAGTTTTTCCAAGGTTTCAGCCATGTCTTTGTCATGTTTTTCTTCATCATTGATGATTTTGTTTATAAGTTTGATGCCACAACACTTTAAAAGAGTGATCCCCAAAGCATATATATCGGCTTTTTCAAAAATGATGAATTCATCAAATTCTTCATTTTCATCGTTTTTTATGACTTCAGGACTAGCGTAAACTCTTGTAAATCCCATTCCTCCTCTCAAATGAGTTTCTTCATGCATTATTTTGATCGTCCCCCCTCCGAAATCACTCAATTTGAAAATCAAATTCTTAAATTCTTTTGAGGGGCTTATATTCAATAATTGATCCCGATTTCCTTTAAAAATCAAAATGTTATCTGGCTTTATGTCTGAATGGGCTACTCCTTCGTTATGAGCGTAATATAAAGCGAAAACCATATCAATCAAAAGCTGATTTGCTAATTCTGGCTCAAAACCATCTAGTTTAGTTTTCATTAATTCTTTCAATGTAGAATCACCTTTTTCCATTATTATGAATATTGCATTATTGCTTACATCATTATAATTTTCCACGAATTGCACAATATTACCATAACCCAATAATCTGTATAAAATATTGATTTCTTTGATGAAATAAGTAAAGCGTGCAGCGTTTTCAAAAACCAACCTTTTTAAGGCATAAACTTCTTGGTTGAATTTGCTTTGAATTTCAAAAACCCTTCCAAATTTTCCTTTTCCCAATAAATTAGATGAAAAAGAATATTGTGAGATCAAAAATTCGGGAAAAAGAAAATTTTCACCAGAAATACAAAGTGTTTGATATTTCTGGTCATCAATATTTTGGTTTAAAACATTGAGGTTCTCAACATCCACTCCAATATGATATCTTTTGAGGTGCATGTTATCAGTGGTTGTAGAGTCTTCAGGCAATTCAGAGTTATGGTAATTATAACAGGAAAACACCGTTCCCATGATAGTCTGATAAATTTTAAAATTCTTTTTAAGAATTTAAATTATAATTTATCCATAATGAAAAAAAAAAAAATTGTTAAAAAAAAAAACATGAAAAATCTAAATGTGAAAAATGTGTTAAAGCAAATTTATTTTATATTTTGAATTTCTGATGAAAAAATCCTTTTTTTTAATATTTTTCAACTAATAAAAAAATAATTATATTATCATAAAATCATGGTTTTAAGAATACAATAAAATTCAAATTTCTAAAAAAAATTTTAATTTTTTTAATTTTTTAAATAAAGTTCAAAATTAAAATTATACCACAATTATTAATTTTCATTAATCTCTTCCAATAAAACTTCAAAAAATTCATCGAATTTTTCCTTGTTGGGCAAAGCATGAAAACTGCCTAATTCTCTAAAAAAAAGGATAGACAGATCTTTTCGATCCAAATAGAAATTATCAGTTTCAAAGTCTATTTTGCATTCATTTTCGTCAAATTCTTCATTTGCTTCTTCTTCCATCTCGCTTCTGAATCCTTCAAAGATATCATTTTCTAACAAACTTTCAATGCTTGGTCTATTTTTTGGGTTAAATTCCAACATAGCTCTCATCAAATTCAATATTACAGGTTCAACTCTCAGATAAAGCTTTTTCAAGTCAACAGACTTTTTTGTGGTTATATTTCTTACATATTCTTTAGCTGAGGGATTTTCTATAAAATCGAGTTCTTGGACTGTTGGTGTGCCTAAAATTTCAAATATAACGATTAATTGATCCCATGGATCCAGCATCTTTTCTTTAATTCCCTTCAATGGGGACATAGGATAGCATGAATGGCCAGGGAAGAGAGGCCCTTTCAAAGAGTTTGGATGTCTCATTGCTAAACAAAATTTTAAACAAAATAATTGTTTTAATTACATAATAACTCAGCAAACACACAGCCCAAGCCCCAGATGTCACTTTGGAAATCATAATTTGAGCTTAAAAGGATAATTTCAGGTGCACGGTAATATCGAGTCCCCACATGATGAGAAAGTACTTTTTGGAGTTGAGGTTCTTTGGATTTGGTTATTCTCTTGGAAGTCTTTGGAAGGTCATTGAATTGGCTGCCTTTTTTATGTGTCCGAAAGCTCTCTTTCAAGGAAACATTATTTATGCTTTTTGGTGTGAGTGAGTATCCAATGTTTGAAAGCAAAGTAATTGTGGAGCTCTTGTTTTTGGTATTGACTAAATGAAGGCCACGAGCAAGTCCAAAATCACATATTTTGACATTGTAATGCTCATCAATTAGGATGTTTGAAGGCTTGAGGTCTCGGTGGATGATTTTTCTTTGTTTCAAGTAACTCAGACCTTGGACAATCTGCCAAAATATTTTGAGGAGTATGTTCATCTCAAGATTTTTGTTGGAATCAATGAATTTTTTCAAATCATAAGGCATGTACTCAAGCACTACACATATTTGCTTGAATGACTCATAATTGTTTGTTGAAAACACATCCTTCATCTTGATGATATTTCGATGGTTCATTCGTTTGAGGAGGTAAACTTCCCTCAAAATTCTCTTGGTGTCAAAACAATCTTGGAATAAATGTTCGAAAAACTTGATGGCCACTTTCTCACCTGTTTGCATATCAACTGCCTTATAAACTTCACCATAACCGCCCACACCTATTTTATCTCCTATGATATACCTGTTGATGAGAATATTGGAAGGATTTTGGGAAATGATTTGGTTTGAGTTGTTGCTTCTCATGAAAATGGATTATTAAGAATAATGTTTTTTATTTGTGATTATTGGCGGAAAAAGTCATTAAGGAGACTAAATTTGCGCGTTTGGTCGGACACACAATTGTAAAATTTAGACAAAACACACAATTTTTTGTTAGTTTCTTTGATATTAAAATAATGAGAAATCCAATATTAAAAATCAAAATTTTCCCTAAATTTAATATTTAGAGTATAATATATCTGTATATGTTGACATCAAATTAAAATTTGCATAAATTAAAAAAACATTGAGAATTTTTGGTTTTTCTCTCTTTTTTGAATAGATTTTTTGTTGTTTTTTTTTTTGAAAGATCATTTTATTCTCTTTTTTTTATAGATATTATGTTTTTTTTTTTAAATTTCAAATATTATTGGAAATTTGGATTCGAAAATTGAGTAAATTTTTAAAAACAATAAGAATTTAAGTTTTTTCATTTTGTTTTTTCAATAATTTTTTTATACTTCAAATAGATGTAATCTAAATGACACTTTTGTTTTTTGTTTCTAAAATTTTTTGTTTTTGTTTTAGTTTATTTATCAAATATACATATAATTTGTGTTTTTTAATTCAAAAGAATTATATAGAAAACATTGAATTAAGAGTTTTTTTAAACATTGAAATATAGATCAAAGCCTAAAAAACAACAAACATTTTGAAAACACACGCTTCTCTTATGAACTCAAAAAAACTCTTATAGATATTTATTCAAAATTTTTTTCTTCCTCTTCATTTTCATTCTTGACCACTTATTTTTAATCAAACCATTAAAAATTATCAAAATATCAAAATTAAAAAAAAATTTAAATTAAATCGTACCAGATTTGATTTGAATCTCATATGTTATCACATCAACGTTGATCTTTTCTTCTTTTTTTATGGGTTCAATTCCATTTACTTTTGTCTCTATATTCTCGTTCCTCATCACAGCTAAAAAAGTGTTAAAATCAATGGTTCCAGTTTTATTGAGATCAATTTCTTGAATCCATTGTTCCAAAATGGTGTCGTTTATTTTCCGGCCATTCCTAGCCAAAGATTCTTTCAAACTGGCCAACGATATTTCGTTTTTATTGAAAATATCGAAATGTTTAAAAGCTAATTTAATTTTATCTTTGTTCAGAAAAACCTTTCTATCGATGGTCGCGGCCAAAAAATCTGAATAGTTGATTTCTTTATCGTCTGTTTTTTTAATCGTTTTTATAATGAGTTTAGAATCTTCATCAGAATATAGTATTCCCACTTCATTCATCACCTTTTGCAATTCCAGATAACTGATCATTCCGGAATTGTCCATATCGATTTTTCTAAAGGCTTTCTTCAATTCCTTAATATCCTTATCATTCATCATATTCACTATCACTTTCATGGCTTCCTTTTTTAAGGTGGGAATAGTTTTATAATTTCTTAAATTATCAATGATTTTGGGGTCTAATTTGGTATCTTCTTCCCGTTTTATTGATTTCAACCAATTATGATTCAAAGCCTGTGCTGCATTATACCTTTTCTCCACATTCACGCATAATAATTTCGCTATGAAATCCTGAGCTTCTTTACTAATCGACATCCATTCTGATGGCACAAACTGAAATTTCCCCTTCATCACTTTCGCAAAAATTTCTTTGTTGTTTTCCCCAAAAAATGGCGGATTCCCACATAACAAGGTATATGCAATCACCCCCAAACTCCAATTGTCGCATCTAAAATCATATTTTCCTTGTAAGACCTCCGGAGCCACATAAAACGCTGTTCCCACTATCGTTTTTAAAGCTTTGGTGGTGTTGGTTTCTTCAAGGGTGACGTCAAATTGCTTTGATAGCCCAAAATCAATGATTTTGATTTCTGCATCCTTTGTCTTGTTGCTGAAAAGGAAGTTCTCAGGCTTGAGATCCCGATGTGTGATTCCTCTCTCGTGGAGATATTTCATTGCAGAGAAGATTTTCAACATCAACATCTTGGTCTCTTGTTCTGGAACATATCCATTCTTTATCAACCTCTCCAATAGCTCTCCTCCGCTCAGATACTCCATAACCAAATGGAAAAAGTTCTCATCCTGATAAGTTTCATAGAATTTTACAATGTTAGGATGGTCCAACGTCTTAAGGATCTCCAGCTCTCGCTTTAGTAAGTGTAATTCTTTTTTCACCTTTTGTTTGTCGATGGTTTTTATAGCAAACTTCTTAGAAGGATTGCTGATGAGTGTCCCTAAACGCACAACACCAAAATGGCCATTTCCCAAAGGCTTGGAGTCGAATTTATACACTTTGGTGATGTCACAATAGGATGTGGTAGTTTGTTCGTCATTGGGGTTAGTGATTTTTGGAGCTTCAATAGTCAAAATTTCATTGAGGAGGATTTTGGAAGGTGGATTAAAGGAGGACGAGACTTTTGCTCGATGACAGATCCCTCCCATCGTGGAAAGAAATAGAAGAGTTAATGAAGAAAGAGAAGGTAAAAATAGAAAGTCTATTTTTTTAGTTAATCGAAAAAAATTATAGTTGTTATTAAAAATGACTTGACTTTTTTAATTTTATTTTATTTGTTTTCAAAAAAAATAGACTAAAATCTTTAATTTAATAAATATCAACTATTTTCATTTAAAGTCTTTCCATCTCGTAATTTATTAAAGTTTTATCATATTTGGAACGGATCTTCTTCCGGATGAAATAGATGGCTAGACCCACAAGAATTATTAAAGCAAAAACCAAAACAATTATCAGAAATGTGTTATGATCACTATTATTTTGTTGCATATTTAAAGGGACCACCGGCACCGGTTCCATAACTCCGATGTTTTGAGCTTCCACCAAATAAAATGAATCCACAACTTCATTTTTCATATTCAATTGTTCGAAATACAAATGAGTTTGATTGTCGAACCTAATTTTCCCATATCCAAATTCATCGCTTTTGGCTAAAGTGCAGTTGGTTCCTTCAGATAAATTTTAATTTTTCTCATTAAAAATAAAATTTGTACCATTTTTAGAACAGGTATCCTCATGTCCTATTAAATTTGTATCAAAACTCTCGGAGATATATATGGGGGCCTCTGGCTCCAAAATAATTTTATTATCACAGTCATCAACAGTAATACATTTTTTCAAATGGTTATTTTCTATATTTTTGAACACAAAGATATTTTGATCACTTATTGGCATGGTTCGTTGATAATGGTTTCCTCCACTCGTGATCACCAAATCAACATTATAATCTTTAAATTTATCCTGCAAATTCTTGTAAAATTCCA
>Ga0302140_10003173_pt1 | contig 21150 bp, 7 predicted proteins | sample I_Bog_E1_1_FD_202095 | JGI IMG/M metagenome (GOLD analysis project Ga0302140, IMG submission 202095) | Peat permafrost microbial communities from Stordalen Mire near Abisko, Sweden - I_Bog_E1_1 | ecosystem: Environmental > Terrestrial > Soil > Wetlands > Peat | place: Sweden: Abisko, Stordalen... | reverse complement strand
TTGACCACAACTTGATTTGCAGCGGCTGTCGCAGCGTCTACGTTCACTGGTTCACTTGCGGGGCTATGTGTTGCTGATGAAAGAAACGCGGCCTCGGCCTGCTCATCGGTAAGCGAGTTCGAATAGCCGCCACCTCCGGTAATTCCGATGAATGTTGTGTTTGGAAGCTGGCCTGCGAGGGCGAAGCTATCACAGCCGGAAACCCGGGGACAGACGGAAACCCGGGGACAGACGGGACGTTCCCGGCGAATTTCCAGCGCCTCAAAATACAAACTCATCTTGCCGTGGGTCTTCAACCAGCTTTGCGGGGCGGCCTCCCTTGCGCGGAGCGAGGCGCCGTTTGGTTGCTTGCTCCAACTCACTTATAAATCCCTCCGTACCGAGCGGCCGTCCGGTATGCGTGCACTGCCGGACGGCCATCATTTCCGATTCAGGATCTCCGGCGGCCAGGTACGCTCTCCAACGGCTCACATCCCACCGCTCTTGCCACTCTTCCAAATCCAGCCACGCGCCCGCCGGTGTTTCCCCGCAGTGGACCGCGGCGCTCGACCATCCCCACGCTGCCGCCTCCGTAACCAGCCCCGCCCGCACCGGATTCAATTCCGTATAGCGCAGCGCCTCCCAAAGGTGTGGCCGGTCCAGAGGACAGGAATAAAACCTGCCCTGCCATACATGACCGCTCGAACCATGTTTTGCATTCCAGTAGGCGGCATATCTTCCGTGGGTCTGCTTCAGCGTCACGGCGAGAGTATCAGCCTTGCAAGGAATCATCACCAGGTGAACATGGTTGGACATCAGGCAGTACCCAGTCAAGGACGCCTGATGCTTTTCGATGCTCTCCCGCAGCAGGCCCAGATATACTTCCCGGTCCGCGTCGCCGTTCAGGATAAACCGCCGCGCATTTCCACGCTGTGTTACGTGATGCGCAACTCCGGCAGCAACCACCCGCGCGAATCGTGCCATGCCTTGAGCCTACCCGATGACACTCTTCCACCGAATGGTAAATACGGCGACGTGATACCTATTTACTCCTCGCGGGATCAAGTCTCATCGAATCCTTGAATTGGCGAACTCGCCATTCCGGGGTGAATCGAAACTTCGGCCCACCTGGGTCCAATAAACCCTTCCACACCCCCAACTCCTCGACGTGAGCCCACCAGGGCCGAGTGAATGTGCATCTCTCGGGTAATTCCCCAGGGACGAGTGACCAGGCAATGCCAGCGTTGTGCCGACAGATTCACCCACCGAATCGAGCATCGTGGCGCGCTCGCCCGGCTGCTTTGAGGAACTACTGGATTTCTTCACCGCATTTGCAGAATATATCGATCCCCTGGCGCACAATGGTTTTAGCAAGGAAACGCCAAGAACCTGAACCGCGAGCCAACAGTGAAAGTAGGCAGAATTCATTGGCCGACAGCAGAGGCGTCAATCCTGTTTTTGTCGCCTCAGGAATTTACCCCCCCTCCCCCAACATCACGCTATTTGGCCTGTGAAACTGTGGAGACACACTCAAGAACAGCAGAATCAGTACTTTCCAAATACAAAATCCAAAGAAACACAGGATCTGTGAATCCGTGTTTCTGTGGGCCGTCTTCGGTGTATCAAGCTGATTAACGAGTCAGCTCGGGCGATTCAACTTGTGGCGGCGGGAGCCGATGAAGGATACAGGGGGAATCTATGGCGGCCGCAATTCAATCCTTCCACGACTCCGGAGATTCAGAGTCGAAGTCAACACCTCGACTGTACTCGGTCGTCCGCAAGCCGATTTTGGATCTGCGAGGACGTGTTCATGCCTATGAATTGCGTTCCCGCGGAGAACTGATCCATAACGGCGCTGATGCCTGCAACAACCTGATAGAGACCGCAGCGACTTTCGGTCTGGAAAAGCCCAGCGAGTTTAAGAGGCTTACCGGCAAATTAAAAGCATTTGTGCGTTGCCCGGTTGAGGCTCTAAGTGAGCAGCTTGCGCAGGTGCTGCCAGCTTCTCTCACGGTTCTGGAGATAGTTCCCGGTCTGGAAGTCTCACCCGAACTGATTACCACATGCAGGCAATTGAAGATCCTGGGTTTCCGTTTTGCTCTGGACGATTTCAGAGCGGAGCCAGAAGGATCGATTATGGAATTGGCGGACTACGTCAACGTGGATTTCGCACGAACCCTGCCAGAGGCGCGCAGAGAGCTGGTAAAGGGATTGCACGGTAAAGAAATCACCATTGTCGCCAATGGGGTTAACACTCAAGCAGATTACCGGAGGGCCCGGGACGAGGGATTCTCACTGTTTGAGGGACTTTATTTTTGCGAACCAGTGGAGGTCAGAAACCGGCGCCCGCCCGTGAACCAGATGTTGCGGCTTAATATCATGAAATCCCTGCAACAAAACCCCATGGATATGCACAAAGTAAGCGAACTGGTGATGCGCGACGGTCCAATTACTTACCAACTGCTGCGATTGGTGAACTCGCCGGTTTGGGGAATGCGACAGAAGGTGGAATCAATCCAGGTTGCATTGGTGGCGGTGGGCGAGAATGCCTTTCGCCGCATTGCCACGCTCGCGATCACCGCCGAGTTCAACGGCGATCAACCAGCCGAACTTCTGTGTATGGCCATTCTGCGGGGACGCTTCTGCGAATTGACGGCATCCAAACGCGGTCTTGATCCATTTGGACAATACCTGCTGGGACTGTTCAGTCTGCTCCCGGCGATGCAGGGCCAACCCATGAGTGAGGTTATTCGGACTCTGCCGCTCGGCGATGAGATTCTCGAAGCGCTTATGGGCGAAAATCGCCCCGAGCGGGCCGTACTGAGTTGGCTGGAAAACTGCGAGCGCGGCGATTGGGCGGCTTGCGATACTGCGTCGCAAGCCGATGGACTCAACCAGCTGGATTTGTCCAGAGTCTACATTGAAAGCGTTGCCTGGGCCGAGGCGGCGCTCCATTCCGGTGCCTGATTCAACGTCAGGATGTCCAGGCGCTACAGCTGAGTGCTAACAGGCCAGGTTTTCCATATGTCAGCACAGTAATCCCGGATTGAGCGGTCTGAAGAGAATTTTCCAATCCTTGCGACATTGAGAATTGACATGCGCGTCCACTGTTCTTGATTTGTATATGCCAGACTCACAGCGTCCTGGCAATCGATGTAGGACTGGTAGTCGGCCAGCAGCATATATTCATCTCCTGTCAGCAATGAATTGACCAGGGGCTCGAACAGAGTTCTGTCGCCGTGGGAAAATTCGCCGCTCCTCAATGAATCGAGCACTTCGCGCAGGTCCGCATTCGAATCGTATACCAAGCGCGGATCGTAGCCCTCTCGCTTCCTGCTCTCGACTTCCGAAGCGGTAAGCCCGAAGAGGAAAAAGTTTTCCGCCCCCACCTCTTCGCGAATCTCGATATTAGCGCCATCCAATGTGCCAATTGTGAGGGCGCCATTCATGGCAAACTTCATGTTGCCTGTTCCTGAGGCTTCTTTTCCAGCGAGAGAAATCTGTTCAGAAAGATCGGCTGCAGGGTAGACTCTATGACCCAGCTTTACACTGAAATCAGGAAGGAAAACAACTTTCAGCCTTCCCCTGATAATCGGGTCCGAGTTGATCGCTTCTCCTACGGAATGAATCAGCTTGATGATCAGCTTGGCCATGTGATATCCGGGCGCTGCTTTACCACCGAAGATGAAAGTGCGAGGTACGAGTTCCGCCTTCGGGTCGCGTTGAATGCGTTTCAACAAGGTAAGGATGTGCAGGACCTGGAGGTGTTGACGCTTGTACTCATGAAGCCGCTTGACGAGAACGTCGAAGATCGAGTCGGGATCGGTTACGATCCCCAATCCGTCGTGAATGAATGCCGCGAGCTGCACCTTGTTGTGGTGCTTGATGGCTCGCCATTCCTGACAAAACTCCGCATCTTCGATCATGGGCTCCAGTCGGCGTAGCCTCTCGATATCGCCGATCCAGGCCGAGCCAACACGCGCCGTCAGTAGTTCCGCCAGGCGGGGATTGCTGAGCACCATCCATCGCCGGGGCGTGACCCCATTTGTCTTGTTGGAGAACTTCTCGGGAGTCAGCACATAAAAATCATGCAGCACACTCGACTTCAGCAGTTCAGTGTGGAGAGCCGCCACACCATTGATTGCATGGCTTCCCAGTGAAGCTAGATGCGCCATGCGCACGGTCTTCTCACCGCTCCCGCCGTTTTCATTGATCAGTGATAGCCGTTGCACGAGTTGCTCATCACCGGGGAATTTCTGGCGTACATTGATCAAGTGCCGCGCATTGATCTCTTCGACGATCTCCAGGTGGCGGGGAAGCAGCGAGCCGAACAAGGTGCGTGACCATTGTTCCAAGGCTTCTGGCATGAGTGTGTGGTTTGTATAGGACAAAGTATTCTGCGTGACGTGCCATGCGGCATCCCATTCCATCCCATGCTCGTCGACGAGCAAGCGCATCAGCTCTGCAACTGCGATCGCCGGATGCGTGTCGTTCATTTGAATGGCGAAGTTACGATGGAGCATCGCCAGGGGCCGGTTTTGAGAAATTTGAATTCCCAGAATGTGCTGCAGGCTGCACGACACGAAGAAGAACTGCTGCGCCAACCGAAGCTCCTTGCCCTGCAGGCCTTCGTCATTCGGATAGAGAATCTTCGAGATATTTTCAGACGACACCTTATCCGAAACTGCGCCGACAAAATCTCCATGATTGAACGTCCCGAAATCGAAGCTTTCGACCGCCTGTGCTGCCCACAGACGCATGGTGTTCACCGTGTTCGTTCGATAGCCCGTAATTGGCGTGTCGTGTGGAACCCCACGCACCACCGTTCTAGGAATCCACTCGACTTGTGACCTTCCCTGGGCGTTGGTGTGAGTCTCCGTACGCCCCCCCATCTTCACTTGAAATCCATCCTCGGGCCGTTCCAATGCCCAGGGGTTTCCGAGCCGCAACCATTTGTCGGTCAACTCGACCTGCCAGCCGTCCCGAATCTGCTGGTCGAAAATGCCGTACTCGTAGCGAATGCCATAGCCAATCGCAGGAATTTCCAGAGTCGCGAGTGAATCCATGAAGCAGGCGGCAAGTCGACCAAGCCCACCATTTCCAAGTCCCGGCTCTTCTTCTTGTTCGACCAGAACATTCAGGTCGATGTCCAATTGCCGCATCGCCTGTTCGGTTTCGTCGTAGATTCCGAGATTGATCAGGTTATTGGCCAGATGTGGTCCGGTCAGGAACTCCGCCGATAAATAGCAGACCACGCGTACATCTTGTGCCTGGTAGTTTTTGACGGTGGCTATCCAGCGCTCCAGAATTCGATCTCGCACCGTATGGGCGAGCGCCATGTACAGGTCGTTTACCGAGGCCCGCTCAACCGACCTGCCTTGGACAAAGAACAGATTGTCGAGAAATGACTGGGCAAGCGCCTCTGCGCTAAGCGCCGTTCGCTGGCCTTTTTGCGATCCTAGCCTCGATAGTGATAAAGCAACCGTTTCTGACATGATTTCCTGGATCCCCTTCGCGCACGCGAGTTTGTTTCCGTCCTCCAATGATCTCGCGCGAGTGATGCCAATCGGCTGTCCACCTTACGTGGAAGTTTACGTGGTGGCCCATTCTGGAATCTAGACTCCCATTCTGGCCTCTACTCTGAGATCTGAAATTCACCGTTACGGCCCGAGTGGTTGGAAGAATCTCGCAGTACTGGGTATCCATTTGACTCAGGTAGCCCCAACCTGTAGTGTTCGGGGTCATGGAAGAGGATTATCCGCGCACACTTTTGGAGCTTGAGCGGCGTTTCAGCACTGAGTAGGCTTGCCGGGAGTACCTGTTCGATCTCCGCTGGCCGGACGGATTCCGGTGTCCTCGATGTGAAGCAGGCAAGAGCTGGGCGCTGCAGTCGGGCCGTGTGCAGTGCGCCGGCTGCGGGTATCAGGTTTCGATGACCGCGGGCACGGTGTTTCAGGATACGCGAACGCCACTGACTGTCTGGTTTCGCGCCATGTGGTTGTTGATCAGCCAGAAGAACGGTGTGAGCGCGGTAGCGTTGCAGCGTGTGCTCGGCTGGGGCAGTTATCAGACGGCATGGACGTGTTTGCATAAGCTGCGCCGCGCTATGGTTCGGCCCGGCCGTGAACGGTTGTCTGGAGTGGTCGAAGTCGACGAGAGCTATCTGGGCGGCGGGGAGCAGGGCGTGGACGGTCGCCATATCGCGGGCAAGGCGCTTGTTGTAGCGGCAGTCGAGGAGGATGGCCGAGGGATCGGCCGCATCCGGCTCCGACACATTCCAGACGCTTCTGCAGCCAGATTGATTCCGTTTATCGAGGACAGCATCGAGCCCGGAAGCACAGTACATACGGACGGCTGGTCCGGCTACGTGCCGCTGCGCAAGGCCGCCTATCAACACCGTATCAGCAATCAAAAGGGGCATTCGGAGCGGGCTGTCGAGTTCCTGCCACGCGTTCATCAGGTCTTTTCGCTACTGAAGCGCTGGTTGTTGGGAACACACCAGGGATCTGTCGCCGGAGATCATCTTCAGGATTATCTAAACGAATTCACGTTCCGCTTCAACCGCCGCAAATCGCGCAGCAGAGGCAAACTCTTCTACCGCCTGGTGCAGCAGGCCGTTGCAATCGAACCAACAACTTACAGGCAGATTGTGGATTCTGCCATCAAAAGGAAATAAGCCCGACCACAACCTGTTGGGGGAACATGAGTCAAATGGATACCCAGTTCTCGCAGTATTGACTAGCGGGGAGACGCGCCTGGGATGAACGCGGCCATTCGAGCGGTGGTGCGAACCGGGTTGGCACATTGAGTCGACACTTTTGCCGCATACCAGAAATGCTCGGGGCCCATTGAGGGCAACTTCAAGCTGCTTGGCTCACGCAACGCGAGTAACATGGTCAGCGGGTCGAGCCTAATCTGGGTTTGGCGCGCTGCCCGGAGTTTCAAACCGAAGAGGGAGTGGAGTTGGCTATTTCTGAGTGGGTGGGAGTCGACATGGGCGGTTTAGTGGTTATCGGCGGGAACGGCTCGCAGGCCGGCGTCAAAGAAGTGTGCAACCGGGAGCTTGAAATAGTTTGAGCAGGTTGCACTCTTGACAAAGATGTGTGCGGATCTGACATCAACATCGGCGTCGACATTTTCTCTAATGTGGATGTGAACGCCATCGGCTACCCAAGCAGCAAATCACCACCGTTCAGCAGACAGGGGATTAAATGAGGCTGAAATGCGAATCATGATCAGACATACACTTGCTCCAATCAAACGGGCGTTCCCCCGGCTTTGCCGGGGTTGCAGTAGCATATTGACATTCGAGGGAGCCCGTCCAAGAAACTTCAAGACGTGGTACGCCAAGCGCACTTCAAGGAGAATCCCGGATGGACGAAGATGAAAGCTTAGGCCACTCGAAGTGGGAGTGCAAGTGCCATGTTGTTTTTATACCCAAATGCCTGCAAAAGGTGCTTTATGGAAATCTGCGCCGGAATTTGGGTGAGGTGTTCCGAAAGCTGGCTGAGCAGAAAGACTGCCGGATTGAGGAGGGGCATCTCTTCGCCGACCGTGTACACATGATGATTTCAATTCCGTCCAAGTACTCCGTGTCATCGGTGGTGGGGTTCATCAAGGGCAAGAGCGCCATTCACCTAGCTCGGATGTAGGGGAACAGAAGCAGAATTATGCGGGACAACGCTTCTCGGCCCGTGGTTATTTTGTCTCGACAGTCGGCAGAGACGAGACCACGATCCGCGACTACATCCGCAATCACGGGTAGGAAGACAAACGAATTGGTCAGCTCAATATGTGGCGATAGCCCGCCACCAACAAGGAGGCTCAACTCAATCGGGGCCGCGTTAGCGATCCCGCTGCTCCGGCCTCAGCACTTTCGCGGGCGTCGCAACATGAACAACCGCTACACGCTGAACTGGCGCTGGATTACAGCTATGTTCGCAGCAACGCTCCGCCAGCCCGTTGCACCTGTTTCAATCCCAGCGGAGGCAGTGCAACCTTTGCGTGGTCCAGGAAGCAACGCGGTTTCGAGGCCGCAGGAGATCTTACCGTGGATTAGGCCCGCACCATCGGCACAAGCGGCTTAAGCCTTCGACTGGCGACTTTCACTCCCAAGATTTGCCATGTATCGAGAATCGGCCACTCGCTGCTGCGACCCTTCCGACAGGTGCTCGTCGGCTTGGTTCACGCACCAGGCACGCTAGACGCGCAAGGGACACCCGGAGTCACTAACGCCGGCGCAGCAGTTGCCGCAAACATCGGAGGAGGTCTGGATTTGCGCGCCAACGGGCGCCTTTACGTGCGTCTTGCCGAAGCGGATTAGCTGTCAACCGCCGTCCACACTGACACGAGCAAGCATCAGAACAACTTCCGCATCAGCGCGAATGTCATATTCCATTTCTAAGAGCAAAACGGAAAGTGGTAACTCCAATCTGACCGTCGTTCCAGGCAGGGGCTGCTTTCACACCGAGGTGGATGCCGTGGAATTAAAACATCTGACCAAGCTCTTTGCAGTCGTCAAAAGTACTCCCCGATACATCTATCTAACAGCCCACGCCCCCTCCGTTCGACTCTCCCCAGCGCAGTTCATACATCAAAGTGGCAGTTCTTACGTATCACAGCGAGTTCTTCGACTCGCCTACACATTTAGCCCCATTAGAAGTACATAGCATTCTCTATGAGTGGCTTCCTCCAAGTCGCTGCATTTGAAGCGCGCACTCTAACGGAGTACAAACCCCAGCGGTTTTGCACGTCAGATACGGCACTAAGACGTTCCGGTAGTAATCGGCCTCGATTAGTACTCTTGCGATTTCTCCTATGCGGATAGCAGAGAAGGTTAAATCTGTTCTGTGGCGTCGGCGGTGCTGAAGGTGGCCAATATCGACAACAAGCGGATGATCATCAACATAAGCGAAGTCAAGGGCAGGATCCTTCACCGGGTAATTCTTGCTCCCAAGCTTCTCGACAGGATGCGATCTGTTTGTCGCTACGCAAGCCGAGGGACTGGCTCGCTCTCGGGAGATGGCCGATTCGCCATGGTGGCAATCGGGTTACGCACAGCCTGGGCGGAGTTTGAGGTATAGCCCCACAGTTCTGCTGAAAATACCGAATCCCGAGCCAGGGTTGCAGCATTGAGTAATCGACTTGCACCCGGGAGTTTTCACAAATAATATTCGCTACTGCATTCGGAATCACAACGGCTTGAGGCTCAAAGTAGCAATTAGCGGTGACAGGCCTTGAGTGCAGTGCCTCATCCTCTCATCCATTTGTCAAAACTGTAATCCCAATTTGATGTCTTGGTCGGGTCCACAACTGGACTTGAGGAGTGACTTCAGAATTGGCGGCTACGCGCTACTCATTGTTCTGGAGAGCCCTTTGTCTTGACGACGAAGGGCTCCCAAATTTGACTGAAATGCCAATTACCAACCGATGGCTACGAGCAGAGTCTTCGGGTTCGAGCAGCCTATGTCGCTCGAGTATCCACCCGCATCGTTGTACGGGAACGCGTACTGCTGCATATTGATGGCCTGGGCTTCTATCCACTGCGCGTAATGATCGTAGGGCTCTTGCTGATAGAAGCTGGCAGGATTTCCCCACATTCCTTCGTTGGTCAGGTCCCCGGCCGAGTTAAATTCAGCCGTACCCGAGATAGGAGCGGTGTGGCGGAAGATGGCCGCGGAGAGGTCAGGATTGGCGCCAAGACCGGCACCATTCGAGGTTGCTTCCGGGATGGTAATTCCATTGAACGACCATATCGCCGAGATGTAGTTGGCGTAGTAATTCTGGTAGGGCCCACCAGCATTAAAGCCAGCCGCTCCCGGCTCAATAATCCGGTACGGCGCATACGTTGTCTCGTCTGTCTGGAAGTCATATGGAGCGGAGCCACTGAGGTTGTATGGCGCCGCAGTTAGATATCGCTGGAGTGTAACAGACCGGTCTTCCGTGAATACCTGTTGATTCTCTCCGAGCGCGACATTTGTTCCGTCGGAGCAAGTCAGATTGAATGCTATCTTAACGCCGAGTGCATCCACACGCGTCGTATCCATGTTGATAGATGTGGCACCAACCGTGAATTCGATATAGTCCCAGTAGTCGGTGTTATCCTCATCCGCCGTTGGATCATTCAGGAAGAAGTACATTCGACCCGATGAGTTAGCCCCCATTGCATAGGTCGGATTTTCAGCGATCGTACTATTCACCGTATTTCCGTTGATGGTCGCCGTATAGGTTATCTGATCGTCGGCGTACTTGCCGTTTGTTCGGTTCAGGAACTTGACCATCAGGGTATCCCCGGCGGGCAGCGCAGGTATATTGCTTGCATCCCAGAACGGCGCGCCTCCCCAGAGATTGAGGTTGAGTGCAGGCGTTGTCGCGGTAACTGTCGAACTCGACGGCGAAGTTCCGAGCGTGTTAGTGGCCAGGACTTGGTAGTAATACTGGGTCGACGCGGTGCAAAGCGCGTCCTGGAACCAATTGCTCTTTGTAGTGCCAATCAGGTTGGTGGCTGCCGGCGTAAAGGGTGAGGTTGTGCTGCGATAGATGTAATACTCCGTCGCCACTGTCCCCACTCCTGAGTTAGTCGAATTCCAGATCAAATCGATCTCGTTGGCGTTCTCTGCCATCGCCGTCAGTCCAGTTAGTGCGGAGGGAGCAGCGGCAGACGGCGTTACCGGGAGTGACGTCGCTGAGGCCGTAGCGGCGGTCGATGTTCCTGAGAGGGTAGAAGCCACGACCATGTAGTAATACGTCGTAGAGGGCTGAACCCCAGGGCCTGGCGGGATAGAGGACTCGCCCACGGTGAGCGTCGCGGGATAGTTGCTATCCAGGTAGTTGGTGATCCCGACGGTTGTGCCCATAAGATTCGCAGATGACGGTGTGAAGGGAGTGGTTGTGCTTCGGTATATCGAATAGTTTACCGGGGCTGTGTTTGGAGCAGTGGCTGTGCTCGCAACCCAGCGCAGGTCGATCTGTTGGTAGGATGAGCCGACTGCCGTCAAACTGCTTGGAGGAGCAATTGAGGTGTAGGCCGGCGTGGTTGCGCTGGCCTGCCCCGAGGCGGCCGATGTGCCGTACGCATCAACCGCCTTTACAACGTAGTAGTAGGTTGTTGTAGTTGAGAGACCAGTGTTGGAATATGCGGTACCTGTCAATCCACTCGCAAGCAAGGTGGTCGGATTCGCGGTGGTTCCGCCGTAGAGGTTATATGAGCTGATGCTGCAGTTGGCCGGAGGAGTCGCCGCCGTCCAGGACAGGTTGATGACGCTGGGGTAAGTCGCAGTTGCGGTTAGACCGGTCGGAGCCGGTGGAATCGTGGTGCAAGGAGTGGCGTCAAGCATCTCGATGCCATTGATCATCGGTTGATTGGCGGCGCCGTCGGTGAAGGCGATCACGATTTGACCGCTGCTGTTGGCCGGCTCGGTAAACTGCTCAACCACGGCCGTGTAGGCAGCGCCGGCCGTTGCGTAGATGTCGAAATTGGTTAGCACCGTTGTCCCGTTGATGGCCACATCGAACTCACGATTGCCTGCCGCCGAGAAATAAAGCTCCGCAAAATGCAGACGAACTATATAACTCGTTCCGGCAGTCAGGCCGGGAATCGTATAAGTCAAAACTCCTTGCCGCGCGTCTTGATAGACCGCTGCGGGAGCTGCGGTGGTGGCAATGCTGGCGGGTATAGTGATTGTGTTGGTGACTGAATAGGTGGTCCCGCCGCTGCTGTAGTCTTCGTCAGTGACAAAGGAATTGTCGCCGCCGCTCGCGTTGCTCACTGCCGCACCGCCGGCGTTGATGGATACATAACCCGTGTTGGAAGCCGGAGCTTGCGTGGTGGCAGTTGCCTGCGTCGATCCTGCGGAGCTACCCTCCGCGTCAACCGCTTCTACAACGTAGTAATAGGCAGTCGAAGCCGTCAGACCAGAGTTGGAGTAAGTTGTGCCGGCAACTCCGCTGGCGATCAGGTTGCCAGAGCCGGGCGTGAACCCGCTTGCGGTGCTTCCGTAGACGGTGTAGAAACTGATTGTGCAGTTAGCCGGGGGAGTCACTGCCGTCCAACTCAAGCCAATCGCGCTTGAAGACGAAGCAGTTGCTGTTAGACCGGTTGGCGCCGAGGGAACCGCTGCACACGCCGTAGCTTCAGTTTCTGCGCTTGCTTGAGCCGAGGCTGCTGAGTTTCCTTCCGCGTCCACCGCCTCCACCACATAGTAGTAGGTTGTCGAAGCCGGCAGGCCGGTGTTCGAGTAGGTGGTGCCGGTCACGCCGCTTGCGAGCAGATTGCCAGTACCCGGAGTGAATCCGCTGGTTTTGCTGCCGTAGACGCTGTAGGAGCTAATGGTGCAGTTAGCCGGCGGGGTCACCGCCGCCCAACTCAAGCCGATGGCGCTGGAGGAAGAGGCAATCGCCGCCAGCCCGGTGGGCGCCGAGGGATGCGTGGAGCAACTGGTAGTGGGCGAGCCGAGTATTTCAACGCCATTGACCATAGGTTGATCCTTGGCGCCGTTGGTGAATGCGATCACAATATCGCCGCTGCTGTTGGCTGTGGCCGTGAACTGTTCAACGACAGCGGTGTAGTTGGCTTTGGCCGTCCCGAAAATATCGAAGTTGGTCAACACCGTCGTTCCGTTGATCGCCACATCGAATTCGCGATTGCCGGCTGCCGAGAAATAAAGCTCGGCAAAATGCAGCCGCACAGTGTAACTTGTCCCAGCGGTCAAGTGAGGAACCGTGTAAGTCGTTGTCCCTTGCCGTGCCGATTGATAGACTGCTGCTGGAGCCGCAGTGGCAGAAACACTCGTAGGTATAGTGATTGTGTTGGTTACCGAGTAAGTGCCGCCGCCCGTGAAGTCTTCGTCCGCAACAAATGGATTATCGCCGCCGCCCGAGTTACTCTCCGCAGTTCCACCGGCATTGATGGATACGATATCCGTGGTGGTCGCCGGGGCTTGCGTGGTGGCAGTTGCCTGCGCTGAAGCAGCCGATGTGCCTTCCGCGTCCACCGCCTTTACGACATAGTAGTAGGTTGTCGAAGCCGCGAGTCCCGTGTTGGAGTAACTCGTCCCTGTAACTCCGCTTGCAATTACGACAGTCGGATTTGCAGTCGTTCCGCCGTAGACTGTGTATGAGCTAATGGTGCAGTTGGTGGGAGGGGGAACCGCAGTCCATGTCAAGCCGATCGCGCTGGAGGAGGATGCTGTCGCGGCCAGTCCGGTTGGCGCTGAGGGAACCGTGGTGCATGCCGTGGGCTCAGTTTCCGCAGTAGCCTGCGCGGAGGCTACCGATGTGCCATACGAGTCAAGTGCCTCCACGATGAAGTAGTAAGTCGTCGAAGCAGCAAGGACGCTGTTTGAGTAGCTTGGACTCGTGAGGCCGCTCGCAACTAAGGTGCTCGAGGAGGGCGTGAATCCACTGGTAGTGCTGCGGTAGACGCTGTAGGAACTTATAGTGCAGTTAGCCGGTGGTGTAACTGCCGTCCAGGTCAAGCCGATTACGCTGGAGGAAGTGGCCGTCGCCGCCAGCCCGGTTGGCGCTGAGGGAACCGCGCTGCAACTAGGCGCGGAAGTGCTTCGGATTTCAAGTCCCATGAGTAGGGGCTGGTTTGCGGCGCCTGCGGAGAATGCGATTACGATGTCGCCACTGCTGTTTGCGGTGGCCGTGAATATCTCGACCAGAGCCGCGTCTTTTGCACCGACAGTGCCTACAATGTCAAAGTTGGTGAGCACAGTTGTGCCGTTGATGGCCACGTCAAACTCACGGCTCCCCGCAGCCGTAAAATAAGTCTCAGCGAAGTGAAGCAATACGGTATACGAACTGCCCGCTGTCAGACCCGGAATCGTGTAAGTGAAAACTCCGGCGCGACCATTCTGATACACGCCCATCGGAGCAGCATTCGAGCCGGGTTGGGTCAGATTGATGATGGCCGTTACAGCACCGTTATCCCCTCCGCCAATGAAGTATTCGTCTGCGACAAAGGAATGGTCGCCACCGCTTGCGTCGCTCTGCGCGGGACCACCAGCAGCGATCGCCACGACTTCCTGAGCGACCGCGATGGGCGCCGCTACAAAGCCAAGAACAAAGACCACGATCATCGCAAAGAATGTTCCGAGGATAATCCCGTCCAAACGATCCGAATACTTAGTCGACATGAAAAGCTCTCCTGTCTGTGCCGCAGCTATCATCTGCGCCGAGGGTTGTACCGTATTAGTGGGTGAGCATTGCCAATGCGATGCTCACGATCTCGTTGTCGTTCAATCTCGGTTCGACCTACCGAACTTCAATTCCCATGACGAGTGGTTGGTCCGCGGTTCCGTTTGTGAAGGCGATTACGATTTGGCCGCTGCTGTTGGCGGTGGCTGTGAACTGCTCCACCAGGGCCGCGTCCTTGGCACCGACAGTGCCTACAATGTCAAAGTTACTGAGCACCGTCGTCCCGTTGATAGCCACGTTGAAGACACGACCCCCCTTGGCAGAGAAATAAGTCTCCGCAAAGTGCAGCAGTACGGTGTATTGAGTGCCAGCCGTCAGTCCGGGAATCATATAGGTGAAAATGCCGGCACGCCCGTGCTGGTACACGGCCATGGGCGCGGCATTGGCTCCGGGCTGGGTCAGATTGATCGTGGCAGTAACAGGTGCGTTATCGCCTCCACCGCTGAAGTCTTCGTCCGCGACAAACGAATAGTCGCCTCCGCCGGAGTTACTCTCCGCCGGACCACCTGCGGCGATAGCTACGATCTCCGCGCCGGACGCCGCTTGCGTCTCCGCGCTGGCCTGCGCCGACGCTGCCGAAGTGCCGTCGGCGTCCACCGCCTTGACGATATAGTAGTAAGTCGTCGAAGCAGTGAGGCCGGTATTGGAGTAGGTTGTGCCCGTCACTCCGCTCGCGATTACGGTAGTCGGATTTGCCGTCGTTCCGCCGTAAACGGTGTAGGAGCTTATCGAGCAGTTAGCCGGTGGAGTCACTGCCGACCAACTCAAACCGATGGCGGTTGAGGAAGACGCCGTAGCCGTAAGTCCGGTCGGGGCTGAAGGAACCGTTGTGCAGGAGGCGGCCGAAGTGGTTGCCTGTGCCTGCGCCGAGGCTGCCGATGTACCGTCCGCGTCGACTGCCTTGACGACATAGTAGTAAGTGGTCGAAGCCACGAGGCCGGTGTTGGAATAAGTCGTGCCCGTCACGCCGCTTGCGATTACGGTATTCGGATTTGCCGTCGTTCCGCCATAAACGGTGTAGGAGCTGATGGTGCAGTTAGCCGGCGGAGTTACTGCCGACCAATTTAGTCCAATGGCGCTTGAGGAAGACGTGGTTGCTGTCAATCCTGTAGGCGCAGAAGGAACAGCGGAGCAACTGGTGGATGAGCCAAGTATCTCTATGCCGTTGAACATAGGTTGATCCTTGGCGCCGTTAGTGTAGGCGATCACGATGTCGCCGCTGCTGTTGGCGGTGGCTGTGAACTGCTCAACGACGGCCGTGTAGTTCGCACCGGCAGTTGCGTAGATATCGAAATTGGTCAGTACCGTTGTTCCGTTAATGGCCACATCGAATTCACGATTGCCGGCTGCCGAGAAATAGAGCTCAGCAAAATGTAGACGTACGGTGTAACTTGTCCCAGCCGTCAGGTTAGGAATTGTATAAGTCGTTGTTCCTTGTCGCGCCGACTGGTAGACTGCCGCGGGAGCAGTAGTTGTAGAAATGCTGGCGGGTATCGTGATTGTGTCAGTCACCGAGTAAGGCCCGCCGCCGGTATAGTCTTCGTCCGCAACAAAAGAATTATCACCGCCGCCGGAGTTACTTTCCGCAGGGCCGCCGGCATTGATGGATACGATTGAGGTCCCCGATGAGGGCGCTTGCGTGGTAGCTTGCGCCTGCGCAGAGGCCGCCGATGTGCCGTACGCGTCGACTGCCTTGACGATGTAGTAGTAAGTTGTCGAAGCGGAGAGGCCGATGTTTGAATAACTGGTGCCTGTCACCGAGCCGGATAGCAGGTTGCCAGAGCCCGGCGTGAACCCGCTTGTGGTACTTCCGTAAACCGAGTAAGAACTGATCGAGCAGTTAGCGGGCGGAGTTACTGCGTTCCATGTCAAGCCGATCGCGGTTGAAAAAGATGCTGTCGCCGTTAGCCCTGTTGGCGCTGGGGGAACCGCGGTGCAACTGCCGCCGGCAGGTTGTGTCTCGGCGCTTGCCTGCGGCGAGGCCGCAGATGCGCCATACGAGTCGAGCGCTTCAACAAGGTAGTAGTAAGTTGTCGAAGCTGCAAGGCCGGTATTGGAGTAGGTAGTGCCGGTCACACCGCTTGCTATTAAAGTGCTCGATGACGGAGTGAAGCCGTTGACAGTGCTGCTGTAGACACTGTAGGAGCTGGTGGTGCAAGGTGGGTTCTCGGGCGCTGCCGACCAGCTCAAAGCGATTGCGCTGGAGGAAGACGCAGTCGCGGTCAGACTGGCTGATCCCGTGGGAGGAACCGCATTGCATGTCGAAGCGGCCGAAGTCTCCGCGCTAGCTGGCGCAGAAGCCGCCGATGCACCCGCAAAGTCAAGCGCTTTTACAACGTAGTAATAGGTTGTGGAAGCGGCGAGGCCGGTGTTGGAGTAGGTCGTACCCGTCACACCGCTCGCAATCAATGTGGTCGGATTCGCGGTCGTCCCACCGTAGACGTTGTACGAACTGATCGAGCAGTTGGCCGGTGGCGTTACTGCGGTCCAGGTCAAGCCGATTACGCTGGAGGAAGTGGCCGTTGCCGCCAGACCGGCTGGCGCTGAGGGAACAGTGGAGCAAGCCGTGGATGCGCCAAACACCTCAATGCCATTGATCATGGGTTGGTCGGTGACGCTGGTAAAGGCGATTACAAGATCGCCGCTGCTGTTCGGGGTTGCGGTAAACTGCTCAACCATAGCCGTGTATTGCGCACCGGCCGCTGCGAAGATATCGAAGTTAGTCAGCACCGCTGTTCCGTTGATGGATACATCGAACACACGATTGCCGGCTGCCGAGAAATAAAGCTCGGCAAAGTGCAGTCGGACAATGTAACTGGTTCCTGCAGTTAGTCCGGGAAAGGTATAAGTTATAGGCCCTTGCCGTGCATCTTGATAGACTGCCTCGGGGGCGGCGTCGGTAACGCCGGCGGGTAAGACGATTGGAGTCGTGACCGCGTAGGTGGTGCCGCCTGCACTGTAGTCTTCGTCCGCAACAAATGAATTGTCGCCGCCGCCAGAGTTACTTACAGCCGGACCGCCTGCGTTGATTGAAACGGACCCCGCAGCCTGCGTTGCGGCGCTGGCTTGCGCAGAGGCTGCCGAGCTGCCGTCAGAGTCCACAGCTTTGACGACGTAGTAGTAAGTCGTCGCTGCCGCAAGGCCGGTGTTCGAGTAAGTCGTCCCCGTCAGCCCACTTGCAAGCAATGTCGTCGGATTTACAGTCGTTCCGCCGTAGACGCTGTAAGAGCTGATGGTGCAGTAGGCCGGTGGAGTCACCGCCGCCCAAGTCAACCCGATGGCGCTGGAGGAAGACGCCGCCGCTGTCAGCCCGGCAGGCGCAGAGGGAACCGTGGTGCATACCGGTGTGGCCGGTGTGGTGGCGCCAATCTGCGCCGAGGCCGTCGATGTACCCTCCCCATCAACCGCTTCCACAATGTAGTAGTAGGTTGTCGAAGCCGCGAGGCCGGTGTTGGAGTAGCTGGCGGTGGTCATGCCGCTCGCTATCATGTTGCTCGAAGATGGGGTGAACCCACTGGTAGTGCTGCTATAGACGTTGTAGAAACTGATGGTGCAGCTGGTGGGGAGTGTTACCGCTGTCCAGGTCAAGCTGACGACGCCTGCAAATGGCGCGACGGTGGAGGAAGAGGCCGTTGCCCCAAGCCCGGATGGCGCAGAAGGAACGGCGGTGCAACTGCTGGTTGTACCGGTACGAGGATCCGGCACCGCGACAATCGGAAACGAAACTGATCCGCTCGCCAATCCCGGAGCCGTGGCAGTGACCGTCACGGTTCCAGCTGTGAACTGGCTGCGAAGAGCAACTCTGGTCATACCACCTTCAACCGCCAATTCAGGGTCGCCTGGCGCCATGTAGAAAGCATCAGGCACGCCATTTACATAAGTCGAGTTAGCGTTTGAATACGCATCTGTATTCGTGGATACATATTGTTGTGTTCCGCCTTGATATGTGGCCGGACCGTTCACCGAAAACGTGAGAGTGTCGGAGGCAAGGGGTTCCCAATTCCCATTCGCATCCTCAACCGTAGCCGTAACAAAGGCCGCGTCAGAACCATTTGCTGTGACTTCGAAGGCTGTGCCATTCGGCTTAGTCAGTTCAGGAACAAGAGTCAGCACGATCTTGTTTTCTGCTCCGGCTGTTGTCCTGCTGTCCGTCGCCACCGCGGTTCCAGACTCATTCAGGCATTCTGCTTCGATTGTGCCGGAGGCCCAAGGCACAATCCATGACGTCTGGAAGGGTATCTGCGTGGCTGTCTCGGTTTGATTGCCTTCGTCATCTGAGTCCCAGGGATTTGGCGTTTCAATCGCACCCTGTTGCGCGTTATTGAGCAGCAGTTTGACCGAGGGGCAGTTACTGAACGCATTAACCTGAACATTCCCCGCGGAATAGTTCCAGTGACCTGAGAGGTGAACGACCGGCTTGATTGAGAAGGGCGTCCAGGCAGCCTCATATACGTAATAGAGCAGCTTCGGGAATCGGTTCTGGTCCATCGACGAAGCGCCCAGCGATCGAACGTCATTCGAGTTTCCAGGGGCTGTGGTGCTGGTGCCAGCTTCAACATATTGACCCGTTTCACCAGGAGTATCCGCAAGGTACCACTGCGCCATTCCCATCGCATCTGCCGCCTTACCCAGACGCCAGTTATCCAGGAAGGGCGCGACAAACGCAAGTTCGTAATTCCAGGCCAGGCCGCGTGCCGTGCCCGTGCCCCAATATTCCGATCCCCAGGCCGGATTGTTCGTGAGATTCTGACCGAGCGCAGAGTCAGTCGTCTCTTTAACACCGACCTCGCAGCCCTCCAGAGTGCAGCCGAGCAAGTAGCCGTTGACATTGTCCGGCGTGCGGTCCGCCGCAACGCGAGTGTTGATCGGATCCCACTGTGAATTGATGGACAGAAGTGCTGTGCCGATAGATTCTTCCATGGTGCCGTTATTTGACTCCCAGTCGAAAATCGACGGGTGGCTGCGATCGCGAACGATCATGTCGCGATGCAGTTCTTCCTTCAGCGTTATCATGTCCGGTGTTGGGTTACCGGCCGCAGCGAATGCCTCTTCGTTGTCTCCGCTCGGCTGGTCGATCATGATTCCGTAGGCATCGGCCGCGTTCACAAACTCTTCGCTGGATGTCGAGTGGCCTGGACGATAAATGTTCCCACCCTCCGCAGCCAATAGCGAGAGGTCACGCCACTGCTGTTCTTCCGGAACGGACGATCCCAGCCCCGGATAATCGTAGCGCCCCGACGCTCCCCACAAATTCATCGGATAGCCATTGAAGATTGGATAATTCGTATTCCATGTGATCGTGCGGATACCAAGTGGACTCTGCGCCACATCGACCACCACGCCATTGACGCTGACGATGTGGTTGACCGTGTACATATACGGAGTTCCGTAGATAGAATTGTTTGGATACCACAATGTTGGATTATTGACCGTGATCTGTTGACTGAACATTGGAGTCGCAGTGGATGGAAAATTGGCGGGAGTCATCGGAGCTACTGTTTGAGTAAGGGGGGGGGCAGTAGCGACCACGTTTCCGTTCGCATCGACTATCTGCGTCGTCAAAGTGACAGTCTGGGAGGCCGTAGTTTCGTTGAGCACGTTTGTCTCAACTTGAATAACAGCCGAGGCGGCTTGCGCTGTGCTTGTTTTAGAAGGAACCTCGGACACCGTTGCAACATAGGTGCCCCAGGTTTTCTGATTGGAGTACACGTTGACTGGAATATGCACTTTGTTCGTGATAAACATCTTTACCGGACGAAACAATCCGGCCATGGCCTGGCCGTAGCGGAAAACCTCAGAGAATCCAGGATCTTCAAACCATGAGTTGTCCCTGGAGACGCTCACCGCGAGCACATTTTCCGTGGAACCGTCGGCTGTTATATAGGGCGTGAGGTCCGCGATCACAGGAATAAAACCGACAACGTGCGAAGCCTTCGAATCGTCAGTTACAGCGCTGATGCCGGGCAGGAACGTGCCATTGATGTAAATCTGCATGCCCGTATGCGCGCCTTCGAACTCGACGAGGATCTTGCTGTTTGCATAAGTCGGGGAAACCGTGAAGTGGAGACGGTACCAATTGTTTTGTCCGCACACAAATCCTTGGCCGCCTCCCGATGACTGATTGATAAACGTGCGCCATATATTCGCATCGGTCGGAATGCCTACTTGCGTCCAGTTGGGTGTGGAAAGCGTGCTACCGCAAGCGGGTCCGGAGTCGGCCACAGGTGTAGCGACCTCGACATAGCTCGGGGACGCGAATGTGGTCGCAGTGGGAGTGGAATCCTGATTGTTTTCGTACCACCAATTACTTTGTGGCAAAGCGGCAGTCGGGTCTGTGTCGGAAGTATTTCCGACGAAGTTGGGCACTCCCTGCGAAAGATTGATCGTGATCCGATTAGAGGCCGGCGGCGTTGATTGCGCACTCGCTCTGGTCGGGGACATCACACCAATAAAGAGCAGGACTATTACCACGACCTGCAGTGGTCTGCAAACCGCCGGCGAGGCATTGATCACGGATGTGTTTTCGAAACGTTGAGGCTCAAGTTTTGGACTTGAAGGCTTCATAATGCCGAGGCAGGTGAGGCCTCCAACAAGGTTGTATTGGCTGTTCATGACACTCCTCTCGACCAGTAACTTGAGTCTCAGCATGCGCAACAGCCGGCGATGGCAGTGAAGCGCTCTTGGATTAATGGTTCAACTGACAAATGATTTGCTCTTTATTTTGAGTGAACGGAGTTAACTCAGACGTGCAGCGGGGAGCCTGCACCGAACATAGTGGGCTGACCGATTGCGAGATTCGATTCCAGGTTAGGAGTTCAGGCCGGCGACAGAGATTGTCGCCGGCCCGAGGGTCTTGAGTTCGACCTACCGAACTTCAATTCCCATGACGAGTGGTTGGTCCGCGGTTCCGTTTGTGAAGGCGATTACGATTTGGCCGCTGCTGTTGGCGGTGGCTGTGAACTGCTCCACCAG
>Ga0302140_10003172_pt1 | contig 21151 bp, 19 predicted proteins | sample I_Bog_E1_1_FD_202095 | JGI IMG/M metagenome (GOLD analysis project Ga0302140, IMG submission 202095) | Peat permafrost microbial communities from Stordalen Mire near Abisko, Sweden - I_Bog_E1_1 | ecosystem: Environmental > Terrestrial > Soil > Wetlands > Peat | place: Sweden: Abisko, Stordalen... | reverse complement strand
CCAAGTGGATAAGCGATATCATCAAATTTTTATAACTTCCCTTGTAATCGGGTTCGACTTCGGGCAAAAAAAGCCAAATCAACATCCACATAATCAACATGATACCGGTAGCTGCATAAAATACCATGCGCCAACCAAAAAACTCACCTATATAACCGGCAAATGTCCGCGAAAGCAGAATGCCTATTAATAGTCCGCTCATAATTACACCGATTTTTTTTCCGCGTTCATGAGGCTTGGCCAAATGTGCAGCCATGGGGACCAGCAATTGTGGGATCATGGATGATGCGCCTAAAAGAAAACTCGCAAATATCAGGATATTGATATTGGGGGCAAGCGCGGTTAGTAGTGACGACAACACGATAAATGCAAAAATTATTACCATTAAGCGTTTACGTTTGAACATATCGGCAAGAGGCGCTAAAAAAAGCATGCCTGAAGCGTAGCCAATTTGAGTAAGCATGGATACCTGTCCGGCTTTGCCCCTGCTACAGTGGAATGTTCTGGCTATGTCTTCCAGTAAAGGCTGATTATAATATAAATTTGCTACTACAAGGCCTGTAGCAATTGTCATTATCCATAAGGTCACAGGAGTAAGTTCGGGATGTTTTTTTATCGCAGAAGTTGCTGTCATAACGGAATTAGAAAAAATTTCCGCAAAAGTCTAAAAGCATTTCAAGAGTGGTGTTTAATTATTGCAATTTTTTAAATAATAGATGTTTATTTTAAGAAAATAAGTTTTACAATTAACGAAGGGCTAAAATGATTCGCATAGAGACATTATAAAAATTTAAGCTTTTCTTGTAAAACATGTTTATTTTTTTTAGAAAGCAATAAAAAATGCGGGTATTAAACTAAAAAAAGGTCAGAATTTATGATTCCATTAAGAAATGTTCTAAAATAATGAAATTTGGACGGAATAATATTAATTATTTGACATTTTTCATCTAAAATGTTATTTTCAGATAAAAAAAAGACTCGAAATAAAATAAAACTGTCCCTAAAACATATAAAATTGAAACAATAAATATTTTTTAAAAAAATTAGTATATTTTTAATAAAATGTTTGTATTTTTGAAAATCAAATAGGAACAAATAGCATTTTTACAAAAATATTACAAAAAAAAGCGGTGAATGTTGAAACTTAGTGTTATCTTTACACCGTAATAAAATAAAGTAGTCTTCTCATAATTTAGGTTTATAATTGGTTAGTAAAGGCCCCTGCCCATCAGGGGCTTTACTTATTTTAGGGGTTTTTTGAGAGAAAACATCGATCCGGACAGCTATCCGTATGAATTTTGAAAAGCGAATGATTATTATTAAAACCAGGATTCGCAGATTTAATTTAAAAATTTTCGTGGTTATTTTAAATATTATGCGGGACAATACGTTAGATGGTTAATTAAAAATTTGATGAAAACTTTAATTATACCAGCTGTCCTGTTTATTTTTTTTAGTTCATGCAGCATGATTAAACCTGCGGCGCCCAATTTACCACTATCTCAAATTAACGCTGCTCCCCTGCCTGATTCAAGAATCGACGTGCCGGTAACTATAGATTTAACGTCAGTATTTAATGACTTTACCGTTAAAATCCCCACCAGATTTTCAGGAGAAGGCCAGGTTGGACCCGGAGAATACAAATGGAGCATTCAGAGACAACCATTTAATTTATCACTTTCCGGATATTCATTAAATATAATTGATGCGGCTCATTGCAACGCTGCCGGTTACCTGAAAAACCCATTAAATCACCAATTGGTAAAACTGGCATCATGCGACGTGGACGCCACTATAGGCATCAGCGCCAGCTTTAATCTTCAAAACGATTATTCACTTTCGGCAAACGCCAGTCTGACGCAGTTCGACCTAAGTCCCTGCGAGCTCAAAGTGGCAAATCTAAATATAGCGCCAATTTTAAAACCAAAGGCCGTTGATGCGATTAACCAGGCATTAACCGGATTAAATGAAAGTTTAAGTAAATACAATTTTAAATCGCTGTTGCAACCCGGATGGACGGCATTAGGGCAGCCGATAAAAATCGCCGATATTGGTTATATAGTTTTGAACCCATCGCAGGTAAGCCTTGCGAAACCGAGCGGCAGCGGTAACTTTTTAAATTTTTCAGCCGGTATTACCGCCAAACCCGACTTTTATTTAGCAAATCCGGGCAAAGTTACAGTTAACAGCCTTCCGGATATTTCAACAGGGGCAGGAGACGGCGGATTTTATTTAAATATGGATGTTCACCTGGATTATAAACCACTTAATGACATACTTAAGAATAACATATCTGATAAAAGGATCAGGGTTGCGGCAAACGGTTATATTGACATTCAGGATGCCGGAATATATGGAACAGGGAATAATCACTTGTTGATAAAAGTTAAATTTTACGGTAAACAAGGTTTGGCGCCCTATCATGGGATTTTATATTTTACCTGTATCCCTCAGTATGATATAAACACCGGTAACTTTTACATTAATGAAATAAATTTTGATGTAAACACTATTGATAAGTTAAAAGAAGGTCCGGCGGCATGGATATTGACCGCTGCTGTGAAAAAGATTTTAGGCCAGGACGTGCACTTTAATGTTGCAGGCCAGGTAAATGGTGTAAAAGATAAATTGAGCCAATCCTTAAACAGGCGAATCGGGTCAAATATTGTTTTATCAGGAAGAGTAGATAGTTTACGCCTGCAGGGTATATTGCCCGAAAAAGACTTTATATTAGTGAGGGTTAGCACCAGCGGAAATTTGGCTGTGAAGGTTAATTGATTTGCTTCGGGTGTACTATTTTGATAAATTTATTGATAGAAAAACGTTATTTCAAAATGGAGAAAATTTACAAACCAACTGACGGTTACCCTTCCTTCTTTCAGGGCTATTTAGATTGTGTGCCCGATGACGGATACCTAATTCAAAACCTAAGCGTAATCAGAGAGAATACAGAAAAGCTGATTAAAGGCCTTCCACCCGAAAAACTCAACTACCGGTATAGTGAGGGAAAATGGACAATTAAAGATATATTAGTTCACCTGGCAGACAGTGAACGGATATTTATTTACCGGGCCACGAGAATTGCGAGAGGCGACAAGACTGACTTACCAGGTTTTGATGAAAAGCTTTTCGCGTTAAACGCGCATGCCAATAACCGAACCCTGGACGATATTCTCAATGAGTTATCAGTTTTACGAGCCGCAACTATTGTTTTTATCGAAACCCTTGATGAAGAATCCCTCGAAAGAACAGGCACAGCGAATGGCTATCCCATATCAACAAGATTACTGGTTAACCATATTTACGGGCATCAGCGGCACCATTTAAATATAATTGAGGAAAGATACCTTTAATAAGATGATTCCGGTAATAACGTAATTCATGAGAAAATAGTTCACTGCCGTTGGCTGAAGCCAACGGCAATGAATAGTCCGATTTTTTAAAGATCAGCGAAATCAAAAAAATCATCTAAATCAACGGGCAAAAATCATCTTAATCGGCAATTACACCCCTAACAGCAACCTTGCCGGGTCTTCCAACAATTGTTTTACCCTTACCAGGAAGCTTACAGATTCACGGCCGTCAATAATGCGGTGATCATATGATAATGCCAGGTACATCATCGGGCGGATCACTACTTGTCCGTTAACGGCTACCGGGCGCTCAATAATATTGTGCATGCCTAAAATTGCAGACTGTGGTGAATTTAATATCGGTGTCGACATCATTGAGCCAAAAACACCACCATTGGTAATGGTAAAGGTGCCTCCGGTCATTTCCTCAAGGGTCAGTTTATTCTCACGTGCTTTTACGGCCAAGGCGGCAACAGCTTTTTCAATTTGAGCCAGGCTCATGCTCTCCGCATTGCGGATAACGGGCACAACAAGGCCTTTTGGAGCCGATACGGCGATGGAAATATCAGCGAAATTACTGTAAACTACTTCTTCCCCTTCAATACGTGCGCCAACGGCCGGCCAGTCTTTTAAAGCTTCGCAAACGGCTTTGGTGAAAAACGACATAAAGCCCAGTCCAACTCCATGTTTCTCTTTAAACTTATCTTTGTATTTTGAGCGTATCTCCATGATTGGCGACATATCCACTTCGTTGAAAGTAGTTAGCATCGCAGTCTCATTTTTAACTGCCACTAACCTTTTAGCCACAGTTTTACGCAACGAGGACATTTTTTCGCGGCGGTCTGACCTTGGACCCGAAGCAACAACTTCCGGCTTTGGACTTTTTATCTCCCCTTTCGGGCTTACAGCTTCTGCTGCAATGCTTTCCGAAACTTTTTTGCTGATCTGCGGGCCTTCAGAAATTTTTTCGGCTAATAAGGCATCCTCTTTGGTTATCCTGCCGGCTACGCCGGTTCCGCTAAGCGATTTTGCATCTACACCTTTTTCAGCCAGAATTTTTGCCGCAGCAGGTGAAGGTGTGCCGGAGGCATAGGTTGAAGGAGTAACAGCAGAAGTAGCAGCGGTGGCCGAAGCAGCAATAGGTTTCATAGCACCTTCCCCTTCAATAGTACAAACTACAGCGCCAATTGGTAATGTATCTCCTTCCTTAGCTATCGTCTTCAATATACCGGCTTTTTCAGCGGTAAGTTCAAATGTGGCTTTGTCTGATTCGAGTTCCGCAATAGCTTCATCCATAGCAACGCTATCACCATCCTTTTTTATCCATCGTGACAGGGTCACTTCAGTAATCGATTCTCCTACAGTTGGAACTTTTACCTGTAAAGAAGAGTTATCAGTAGTAGTAGCAGTTGCAGTAGCAGTAGCAGCAGCAAGTTTTTGAGGTGTGGCAGAATTATTGACAGTTTTGTTATTTCCACTGCTACTATCAGCTACTACTGTTACAGGCGCGCTTTCCTTAGCCGCAGAAGCCGCTACGCCGTTTGTTTCAATATTTGCAACAACGGCGCCAATTGGTAGTGTATCACCTTCTTTGGCTATTGTTTTTAAAATTCCGGCTTGTTCAGCGGTAAGCTCAAATGTAGCTTTATCTGATTCTAACTCAGCAATCACTTCATCCATTTTAACCGGGTCACCGTCCTTTTTGATCCAGCTCGAAAGTGTTACCTCAGTTATTGACTCGCCAACCGGCGGAACTTTGATTTCTAAACTCATGTTATTATTAGGTTGTAGAATTATTTATTTGGAAATTTGAAGATGTGTCTATTTGAAAATTAATTGCCTGTCTTCATCTTAAAATCTTCAAATTGGCAAATTTTCAAATTAAAATCAATCCGCTCCAACATTAGCCATTTTTTTTGTGGTATCTTTTATTGCGGTTTCAACTTCATCGGCAACTGGCGTTTCAAACGCTTTTGACACGATATAAGCCTGTTGCGCGGCATGTTGTTTTGCAAAACCAGTAGCTGTGCTGCTGCCTTCGTGCCTTGAAATTACATTAAGGTTTATCAATTTATCGTTGTGGAATTTCCGGCAGATATATGGCCAGGCACCCATGTTTTCCGGTTCTTCCTGCACCCAGATAAACTCCTCGGCTTTGTTATATTTAGCTCTAACCTTCAATATTTGCACAATTGGCGTGGGATACAACTGTTCAACCCTAACTATTGCAACATCTTTACGTTTATCGGCCAATTGTTTTTCAAGGAGATCGTAATAAATCTTACCTGTACAAAAAAGCACCCTCGATACTTCACCGGCCTCAGCGTATTCATCGTCAATTAACTCATGGAATTTACCCTGTGTAAACTCTTCCAGCTTTGATACGCACTTTGGGCTGCGTAATAAGCTTTTTGGTGTAAATACGATAAGTGGCTTGCGGAAGTCTCTCAACATCTGCCGTCTTAAAACATGGAATAAATTTGCCGGCGTAGTGCAGTTGGCAACCTGGATATTACTTTCAGCGCAAAGCTCAAGAAAACGCTCAACGCGCGCCGAAGAATGCTCAGGCCCCTGTCCTTCGTAACCATGAGGCAAAAGCATTACAAGCCCGTTGCCACGCTGCCATTTGGTTTCAGCGCTGGCTATATATTGGTCAACTATAATTTGGGCACCGTTAAAAAAATCGCCAAACTGCGCTTCCCATATAGTTAAAGCATTTGGATTTGCCGATGCATAGCCATATTCGAAGCCCAAAACACCATATTCTGATAATAAAGAATTATAAATACTGAATTTTGCTTCCGGTTCGATGGTTTCGAGCGGGGTATACTCATCTTCCGAATCTACAAGCGTAAGCACTGCGTGCCTGTGAGAAAAAGTACCCCTTTTAACATCTTCGCCGCTTAACCTAACCGGGTGACCGTTTTTCAATAAAGTTCCGTAAGCTAGCAACTCACCCATTGCCCAATCAAAAACATGGGTTTTGGTTACCATCTGGTTTCTTTCTTCAAAGAGTTTCTCAATTTTTTTAAAAAACTCTTTCCCTTCCGGTAATACGGTTATCTTTCTGCCTATTTCAAGCAACTCATCTTCAGGTACCGATGTTTCTACCGGCGTAAAGGCTTCTCTTGGGCTGGCAATATGCAATCCCTGCCAGGCGCCTTCAAACATTGGAATGGTGTCGGTGAATTTATCTTCGGCTTTTATTTCGTCCAGTTTCTCCTGCAAAAGCGCCCTGAATTCCTTCTCCAATTGTAAAGCATATGCTTCATCGACACTGCCCTCTTCTCTTAACTTTTGTTTGTAAATCTCAAGCGGGTTAGGGTGGGCCTCAATCGCTTTATATAATACCGGCTGTGTAAATTTTGGTTCGTCAGCCTCATTGTGTCCATACCTGCGGTAACATAAAATGTCGATAAAAACATCAGCGTGAAATACCTGCCTGTATTCCATTGCCAGGTTTACCACATAGGCCAATGCTTCGACATCATCGCCATTAACATGAAATACCGGCGAAAGCACTGTTTTAGCAACGTCGGTGCAATAAGTACTCGAGCGTGCGTCTTTATAGTTTGTAGTAAAACCTATCTGGTTATTAATTACAATATGGATTGTTCCCCCTGTGCGGTAACCATCCAGTTTTTCCATCTGTAAAACTTCGTAAACAATCCCCTGGCCTGCAATGGAAGCATCGCCATGAATCAGGATCGGGGCTATCTTTGACTGATCGCCGTCATATTTAAAATCGATCTTTGAACGGGTTATTCCTTCAACAACCGGGTCAACCGCTTCAAGGTGCGATGGGTTTGGGCAAAGGCTTAAATGTACATGATTGCCCGCTTTTGTAACTACGTCTGTAGAGTAACCCAAATGGTATTTAACATCGCCGCCGATTGCAGAATCTTCATCATAATTTTTACCCTGGAATTCTGAAAAAATCTCCTTATAAGGTTTTTCCATTATATTAGTAAGCACATTTAACCTGCCTCTGTGAGCCATGCCAATGGTAAATTCTTCTATCCCCATTTCCGATCCCTTTTGTATAACAGAATCTAAAGCAGGTATCAGCGCTTCGGCGCCTTCCAGCGAAAAGCGCTTTTGGCCTAAGAATTTAGTACCTAAAAAGTTCTCGAATACAACCGCTTCGTTTAGCTTATTCAGCATCAGCTTTTTCTCTTCAATGCTGAATGATGGAGTATTTCGCTTACTTTCCATCCGGTCTTCAAACCATTTTATTTTAATGGGGTTGCGGATATACATATATTCCGCGCCAATCGACTCGCAATAAGTTTCTTCAAGTAACTGATGGATATCCCGCAATGTTGCTGGGCCAATGCCAACTTCCACGCCTGCGTTAAAAACAGTATCCATGTCGGCGTCGCTCAGCCCGAATGTTTCCAGTTCTTTTCCTGGAAAGTATTTACGCCTTTCACGTACCGGGTTAGTTTTTGTAAATAAATGGCCGCGTGAACGGTAACCGTTTATCATATTGAGCACATTGATCTCCTTTAAGAAGTGATCGTGCGTTTCAGTATTTGCAACAGAAGCAGGGGCGGCAACGTTGCCTTCTTTGCCAAAATCAAACCCTTCGAAAAATTTTTGCCATCCAAAGTCAACAGATTCAGGGTCATTTTTATACAATTCGTATAATGAAGTGATATAGGCTGCGTTCCCGCTATTTATATAATTGAGACGATCCATAAGAAACCAATCTTTTTAAACCTTGCAAAAGTAAACATATCGCCTTATAAACTTTGTAATTAATTTATAAAACTTAAGCAACATTGATACTTGCAAGCTGCCGAAAGAATTGTTTTTACTATAAAAAGCCTGTAGAGGATCAAATTAATGGATCATTTTGCGGAGAAATTCACGCAAATAAGCTATACCCTCGAAAAGAACAGCAAGGATGCCAATGATAATTGTATATTGTTCGAAGGGGTTCATAATTAGATTTATGACGTCGTACGGGACAAAATATTACATTTCACCCAAATTATTTTATATCTATCTCTTTTAAAACAGGCAACCAGGTGTCGATAAATTCGCTTTTCGTTTCAAGGTCATTTGCAGGCCGCTGCGCAATGTTATACCGGCTTTCGCGTGCATCATGCACGCCCGCAATAAACGCCCAGTTACCCCAGTTACTCGCCGGCGAATAGTCAATAAGCTTTTCTTCAAAATAAGCCGCGCCCTTTTTCCAGTCAATTTTCAGGTCATTCACCAGGTAACCAGCTGTAATTTGCCGGCTGTAATTATTAATAAAGCCTGTAACATTTAGCTCGCGCATAATGGCGTCAATAAGCGGGGCCCCGGTTTCGCCATTTTTCCAGCTTTCAAAGAGCCCATCTTCATCGGGACTTTTTTCAGGCGCTTCATTGGGTTCATTTTTGGGCAGAATAAACTTTTGACCATGCTTTTTAAACATAAACCTGAAATAATCCCGCCATAACAAATCCAATATCAACGGATTGGTGTGATGCATGTTATTTAAGCTCCGGTGCTTACTAACTTCCCAATAAACATGCCTTAAAGAAATGCAGCCTAAAGCCAGCCATGGAGATAATTTTGAAGTATTGCTGGCTGAAGCAGGTGTGCCCCGTAAATTCTTAGAAACACCAGCATGTATACTATTAAGCAAAAACTGGCGTAATTGGGTTAACGCAGCATTTTCACCGCCATTGAAAATAGTGGTCGCCCTGGCGTCGTCAATGGGTTCATCCAATCCCAGGTCTTTTAATGAGGGAAGTTCTCCCGCATCAACAATATTAGGTGTTTGGATCACTTCCGGCGTGGCAATACATGGCCGTACATTGCTGTCACGCTCTACTTTCTTTTTAAAAACAGCGAAACCGTCTGGAATATCTTTTATCGGAAAAGGAAGGTCCTCTTTGTGGTAAAGGGTATGGCCGATAAAATGCTTCAAATTCAGTTTCAATTTCCATAATGCAGCCTCAACTTCCTCAGAAACCGAAGTTTCTTCATGTGCAACTTCACGGTGATGGTATACTTCATTTATATGGTACTGCTCGGCCAGTCGCGGCAATATTTCGGCCGGGTTACCGATGCGTATAACTAACTCACCGCCTATATTTCTTAAGTTGTTTCGCAGCCCTTCTACAGATTCTAATAAAAAACGTGCCCTTAAACTCCCTGTTTTTGAATTGCCGGAAGGATTTTTTTTGAAATAATAGGGATCAAAACAATAAACAGGTAACACTTTATCGGCTTTACGTACCGCTTCTAACAAAATTTCATTATCGTGGATACGCAAATCGTTTCTAAACCATACCAATATTGTTCTTTCACTCATCGTTAACCAGGGACTTACCTTAATTGCAGCCAGCAAATTTGCAATTTATTTATTTCTTAGCATAACGGCCGGTAATATTTTACACCGCCTAAACACTTTGAAATTAAAATTCGACTATTTCATTTTCAGGAACGGATTTTGTTACCTTGTCTTTAAAATAACAATATGGACAAAGAGAATAAGATTAACAGTGAAAAGCCCGGTATTATTGAAATGGCTGGACTAGTTATAATATTATTATTGCTCTTAATTTTTCCTTATATTATGATTACTCAACATATAGCGGATATTAAAGCGGACAGCTATTATAATACAAAATAATTTTTTATTTATCTTTATAGGGATTTCAAAAAAAAAATCTTTTTGAAAACATGGAGAATCTTCTGTTAAAACTTTTGAACGGAAAACACAAACAGATAAATTGGATAAATTCACGTCTTCACCCAGTATAGAAATAGTCACGGTTGTTGAGCGCGCTTTTGCTGTATTTGAGAGCGAGGAAAAAGTTAAATTATGGCTTAGTACAGCGAACAGCGCATTAAATAATATGAAACCTATCGATTTATTTTATTTGCCAACCGGTTTGAACATGGTAAATGATATTTTAGGGAGAATTGAAGAAGGTATATACTCCTGAATGAAATGATAGTTTACCGGATTTTCCCCTGAAACAAATCTTAAATTATAGAAAGTTATGACATTTCATTTAATACAGTAATGTACCTTTATCCAATATTTAATACTAAATAATTCATTATGGCAACAATTGAAAGTATCCGTAAAGCTTATATCGATTTCGTATTAACCGAGGGCGAGCAGCCAAAATCCGTGTATTTGTTCGCCAAACAGAATGAAATGGCGGAAGAAGAGTTTTACCAATTTTTCGGATCTTTTGAAGCGCTGGAGCAAAGTATTTGGACTGGTTTTGTTGTGCAAACAATAAATGAAATAAAAACTCAGGAAGTTTGGCCCCAATACTCGTCACGCGAAAAAGCGCTTTCTTTTTTCTACGGTTTTTTTGAGTTGCTAAAAGGGAGCAGGAGCTATGCAGTATACAGCGTACACAAACAACCCAAAGGTTTTGTTACGCCCAGGATATTTGAAGGACTAAAAAATGCTTTTGAAGATTTTTGCAACGACCTCGTAAATACCGGTATTGAATCGAATGAATTATCTGACCGGAAGTTTCTTACAAAACGGTATAAAGATGCCCTTTGGGTGCAGTTTGTTTTTGTTTTGAACTTCTGGATAAATGATATGTCTGCCGGCTTCGAAAAAACGGATGAGGCAATTGAAAAAGGAGTAAATGTTACTTTCGACCTGTTTCAACGATCGCCAATTGATAACTTATTTGAATATGGTAAGTTTTTAGCAAAAAATGGTGGCATAAAAGAAAAAATGGGATTTGGAAGCTTTTAAAGGCCTCACCCTGCCCTCTCTAAGGGAGAGGGTTTCAGCTTCTTTCGCCGCAATTTTTGATATGGACGGTACTTTAATTGACAATACGCCCTATCACTTTAGGTCATGGAAAGCCCTTTTTAAAAAACATGGGAAGGGCGAGTTAAGTAAGGAGACCTATTATACCGAAATTAGCGGTGTGCCCGTGATGGAAAGTATCAAAAGGATATTCGGAAGCGATTATGATGAAGCCGGCCTAAAAATATTGTTTAAAGAAAAAGAGGAGTTTTACAGACAGGAATATGCCCCCTACGTTGCTCCAATAAATGGCCTTGAATTGTTTTTAGCAGGCTTGAAGGAGGCTGGTGTAAAAATGGCTATGGCTACTTCGGCAACTAAAGAAGATATTGACTTTATATTCGATCATGTTCCCATTAAGGATTATTTTGATGTAATTGTAAATTCTTCAATGGTCAGCAGGCCAAAGCCATTCCCCGACATTTTCTTAAAAGCTGCTGAAAAATTGAACATGACGGCTGAAAATTGCGTGGTATTTGAGGATTCCCTTGCGGGGATTAAAGCTGCAAATGATGCGGGTATGAAGGTTGTGGGGATTACCACAGGCCATAAAGCAGATGCGCTACAGCCGGTTAACCTGGTTATAAATGATTATTCTGATTTAAACGCGCACAAACTTGCCGCGTTATTTGAAAAAAACTAAAATGAGTGATAACACCCCAAAAGAACAAAATAGCATACCAACAACCAAAACACAGCGCTCGGCAAAATTTGTGACAACCGGGATTAAAATTGGCGGTAACTATATAAAGCATTATTCAAAAAAACTCTTTAACCCCGAAATGGATAAAACAGAGTTAAATGAGGACAATGCATCAGATATTTATGAATCATTGAGCGAGCTGAAGGGAAGCGCCCTTAAAGTTGCCCAAATGCTGAGCATGGATAAAAACCTGTTGCCGCAGGCTTACACCGATAAATTTTCGCAGTCACAATATAATGCCCCGCCGCTTTCCGGGCCTCTTATTGTGCAAACATTTAAAAAATATTTCGGTAAAACACCCGAACAAATATTTGATAAATTCAATGTCCGGTCATCAAACGCGGCATCTATAGGCCAGGTACACCAGGCAGAACTTAATGGTAAAAAGCTTGCCGTAAAAATACAGTATCCGGGAGTTGGTGATTCAATTTCATCAGACCTTAAACTGGTGAAGCCCTTCGCATTCCGTATGCTGGGCATGAGCGAAAAGGAACTCGACATATACATGCGCGAAGTGGAAGAACGCCTGATTGAAGAAACCGATTATGAACTGGAGGTTCGGCGTTCTATTGAATTTTCAAATGCCTGTTCCGGTTTGGATAACGTGGTTTTTCCAAAGTACTATCCTGAACTTTCCAGTAAACGCATTATAACCATGGACTGGCTGGAAGGCCAGCACCTGCGTGAGTTTTTGAGCACCAACCCTTCGCAGGAATTGAGAAACCGTATAGGACAGGCGCTTTGGGATTTTTATAACTTTCAGCAGCATGAACTTCGGGCCGTGCATGCCGACCCGCACCCCGGAAATTTTATGATTACCCCGGAAGGCAAGCTTGGCATTATTGACTTTGGGTGTATTAAAGAAATGCCTGAAGATTTTTATTACCCTTTCTTTTCGCTAACCTCAACCAATTTATTCGGCAATCGCGAAGAAACCATAAAAGCGTTTCGTCAGCTGGATATGGTCCATCCGTATGATACGCCGGCGCAGATTGAGTTTTATTACAGCATGTATAAGCAGATGATCAGCCTGTTTGCTAAACCCTACATAAACGACCATTTTGATTTTAGCCAAACCACATTTTTTGAAGAACTGTATGGCTTTGGTGAAAAGGTTGCAAAAATGCCGGAATTTAAACAAGCAAGAGGCGTTAAACACTTTATATATGTAAACCGAACGAATTTTGGTTTATACAATATACTGCATGAGTTAAAGGCTCAAGTGCGGACTGATACCTTTAAACCGCACGTTTTGGAGCAGTTTGTTTAGCTAGTGGGCAGTGGCAAGTTATCTTTTTGCAGTTTAACTTAAGTTTGGGAAGTCCTCAATTTGGGGGAAATTTCCATAATGATTTTGTATATTTAACCTTATTATAAATCCTGAAATGAAAGAAAAAATCGGCACCAAAGCAAATCCAACGGCGCTTAAAACCCCGCCACTATCGTCAGAATATACCATGCATGTGGATGAAAAAGATGGTAAAGATGTGTTAGTTTGCACAGTAGGCAAAACGGTTTTGCATTACGATATCCGTTGCCTGAACGACCTCCACGAAATGCTAAAACAACATGGCGATTGGATGGAACTCGGCAGCGCAGATGAACAAAAACCTGCGAAGGAAGGTACTGTTGAGGCCTGGGGCCGTTCGGAGAATAATCCGGTTGGCGGCTGGTATGGCTTAAAGAAAGGACTACGCGGGCGTTTTGGGATGTACATACCGCCTTTGATGGAACAATTGGGATTAGCGGAAGTAACGCATGAAGCAAAGGGGAATAAAATGAGGGCGATATAGTCTACGATGATAACCGGGTGGTTAGAGATTTGTAAACTTTTTTAAAGATTACAAATCTTTACTTATAATTATCGCAACTTAGACAAAAAAAGAACCCATGCTCCTAAAAAACACCTTTGTACACCATGTACATTTCTGGCTTAAAGATAAAGCCGATAAACAAAAATTAATTGACGGATTATATACCCTCGTACCCATTGACCTTATCCGCGACATCCACATAGGCGTGCCCGCTGAAACGTTCAGAGATGTGGTTGACCGTTCATACGATGTGTCATTGTTAATTCTGTTTGATACCCCTGAAGCCCAGGAAGCTTACCAGGTTGATCCAACACACGTGCTTTTTGCCGATAACGTTGCGAAAGAGCTTTGCAGCAGGGTTGTAGTGCAGGATAATGTAAACGTTTAGTTTTTATAGTCCATAGACCATGGTCAATAGTCCTTGGTCGTTAAACAGAACTTCCAAACTATGGTCTATGGACTATCGTCCATGGACCAAATGCTATGAACAAACCCAAACATATTCTTCTCACCGGCGGTACCGGGCTCATCGGCCGTAGCCTGACGAAACAATTGCTGGAAAATGGTTATCAAGTAAGCCTTTTGAGCCGTTCGCCGGGAAATGATCTATTAGTTAAAACTTTTTTATTGGATATAGGTAAAAGTGAAATAGATGCACATTGCATAGATGGTGTGGATACGATAGTTCACCTGGCCGGTGCCGGAATTGCTGATAAGCCCTGGACAGATAAGAGAAAAAAAGAGCTCATCGACAGCCGCACAAAATCAATTGAATTAGTATATGGGTTGTTGCGTACTAAAGGTCACCAGGTAAAATCGCTAATATCAGCATCGGCAATTGGTTTTTACAGTGACCGCGGTGATGAGTTGATGACAGAGTTAAGCCCTCCATCCAATGATTTTATGGCGCAATGCTGCATTGCCTGGGAAAAAGCAGTTGACGAGGGCGCAACGCTTGGCTTGCGGATAGTAAAATTCCGTACCGGCGTGGTGCTCGACAATAGCGGCGCATTAGCAAAGCTTGCCCAACCTGTTAAGCTTTACGTTGGCTCGCCCTTAGGAAACGGAAATCAGTGGATTCCGTGGATCCATTGGCTGGATGTAATTGATATGTACATGTACGCCATTGAAAACGAAAGTTTTACCGGTGTTTACAACATGGTATCGCCAAAGCCGGTTACCAATAAGCAACTAACTCAGGCTGTTGCTAAACAACTGCATAAGCCAATTTGGTTGCCAAACGTACCTTCGTTTGTTTTAAAAGTCCTTTTGGGCGAAATGAGTACCATAGTTTTGGGAAGCACCAAAGTATCTTCTCAAAAAATTGAAGAGGCCGGATACCAATTCAAATATCCTGAACTCACAGCCGCGCTAAAGGAGATTTATGGATAAAATTCCGGTTTCTATTTTCTGGTTCCGACGCGACCTCCGTTTGGACGACAATGCCGGTTTATTCCATGCTTTAAAAAGTGGATATCCGGTTTTGCCGGTTTTTATCTTTGATAAAGATATTCTTGATCAATTGCATGACAAGAATGATGCCCGCATCACCTTCATCTGGCAAACTATCGTAAATCTTGATCGAGAGTTGCAAAAACAGGAAAGCAGCTTAATGGTTTTATTCGATAAACCATCAGATGCCTGGCGTAAACTGTTGGATGAGTATGATATTAGAGCCGTTTATACCAATCATGACTATGAACCTTATGCCAAAACGAGAGATGAGGCAATAGGCAACTTACTAAGCGGCAAAGGCATTAAGTTTTATACCTATAAAGACCAGGTTATATTCGAAAAGAATGAAGTGACAAAGGATGACGGTGGTCCATATACTGTTTATACACCCTACCAGCGTAAATGGTACCAAACATTAACCACTTTTTATTTGACAGCCTACCCAACTAATAAGTATTTCTCCAATTTTTTAAAGGGCATCCTATTTCAAATCCCAACATTAAAACAAATAGGGTTTGAAAAAAACGATATAATATTTCCAGATATCAATTTCCGGGATTTTATTGCTGAATATGCTGAGCGCAGAGACTTTCCAGCTATTGAAGGCACTACGCGCATCGGGCTGCACCTGAGGTTTGGTACGGTTAGTATAAGGGAACTGGCAGGAACAGCTTACAACTACCAGGAAAAAACCTGGCTGAATGAATTGATATGGCGTGAATTTTATATGATGATCTTATATCATTTTCCGCATACAGCAAATCAATCATTTAAACCTGAATACGACCGGATAAAGTGGGTAAACAACGAAGATCATTTCGAGGCCTGGTGCAATGGCGAAACTGGTTTTCCGCTTGTTGACGCAGGCATGCGCGAGTTAAATGCCACTGGTTATATGCACAACCGGGTCCGGATGGTCGCTGCAAGTTTTTTAACGAAGCACCTTTTAACAGACTGGCGCTGGGGTGAGCATTATTTTGCACGTAAACTGCTGGACTATGAAATGGCCAGCAACGTAGGTGGCTGGCAATGGGCGGCTGGCAGCGGCACCGATGCGGCACCTTACTTCAGGATATTTAACCCCGATATACAGCTTAAAAAGTTTGACGCCCAATTAAACTACATAAAAAAATGGATCCCGGAATATGCCTATTTCAGCAAATATCCACGACCCATTATTGATCACGCTTTCGCACGCGACAGGTGCCTGAAAGTCTTTAAAGAAGCATTTGGCAAATAACTACGGCGTGACAGCATCTATTATAAATGTAAACCTTAAACAGCTAAACGGCAAAACAGTAGATGGTGGCGTAAATCCATAACCTAAGGTTGATGGCAGCAGCAGCGAAATTTTAGTGTTCATTAGCGCAAATCTTTCTAAACCCTCCTGTACACCAGGTACTAAATCGGCTATATTTTCGGCAGTGCCTCCTGCTACGTTGTATTGACCGAACTGATTCGCGTCAAATAACTGACCGGTATAAGTAGTAGTCACCGTGCTGTTTATAGTTATGTAGTCGGTGCCGGTACCGGGCGTTAATATTTTATAATAGTAATAGTTACCCGGATATAGTTGACTCTGCACTTTGGTATAGCCGGTTAAACTACTATCCTTCATATAGTTTTGAATAACCATATCATCATACACCGGAAAATTATTTACCAGGTTTACATAATAATCGAGACACTCATTTCCAGCTATCCTGTTATTAGCAACCTGGCTGCTGCCGGAGCCTGTACCAGCAAGCCCATATGCAAGGTGCGATGGGATCAGTACACGCATCCTGCCCCCATTGTTTTTTAAATCGTTTATTATTGCGGTTTGTAAGCCCAAGGGTAAATGTGCCAGGTAGACATGTCCAAGATAGTCGTAATAATGGTTAGAAATAGTGTCTCCGGATGTATAAGTGCCGTCAAATGTTTGCACGGTATATACCATTGCTATTTGAGTGGAATAAGTTAAAGCAGGCCCGGACCCGGGAGCAATTATTTTATAATAGATACCGGTGGTGTCACCGCCAACGGTATCACGTACAAAACCTGTTAAATTATGAGCAGAGATATAGTTCAGTATCTGTTGTTGGTCGACTTGTTTAATATTGGGATAAACCTTATCTTTCTTGCAGGATGTAAAACTTAAAACAGAAAGTAGTAAAAAAGTAAAAATTGTTTGTTTCATTTTTAATTGTTTGTTTTTAACAGCTTTGTAGCGCCCTATATCGCGTTTTAATTGCCTTTTATATATTTAAAATTACCAGGTTCTTTTATTTAATTCGTTACATTATAAACTTTAATATTAAAAATAAGCACAGCATTTGCGGGTAATCCAATATCTTGTTGTGCATAAGGCCCATAAGCGTACCTCGAAGGCACAAATAATGTAATAGTACCACCTTGTTGAACTTGCGGTATACCTAGCTGCCATCCCCTTATTACCTGCCCTAAAACAAAAGAGGGATGAAATTTTTCCGTTTGCGCAAATACAGTCCCGGTTGTCATTAAAATACCTGTATAGCCAACCGTTACCTGGGTCGAACTAGTGTATAAAACGTTAACAGTGCCTGCTGTGTCTATTATATACCGTACGCCGGTAGTATCAATCCTGGTTGCAGTAAGGCCCTTGTTTTTTAAATATTGTGTAATTGAGTTATCGTCTATAACAGCCTGAGCGTCTACCGCAGCCGGGCTGGTAATGCCTGTAGATTTGGTACAGGCACTTAAGCAAGCAGAAAAAAGCATTACTATTAACAATCCCCTCCTCATCCCAACTTACAATTTACTGTCCCACTATGTTTAACGTTCATATTTACCGAAAATCAGCGCCTTAAAGTTCTCCTTTATTGCTCATTAAAAGGTATACCTTTTCAAAAAGCAAATTTATTCTTTTAAAATTCAAAAACAGCAGCTTAACATTATTTAACAATTCTTTTTGGTGAGGGGTCATTAAGTCATTAGTCATTAAGTCATTAGTCATTGGTAAAAGCATCGGCTGAGAAATTTCCAATGACATAATGACTAATGACCCAATGACTACTCACTATCAGGTTTAAAATTGAGTGTTAACTGGTTTATTTTTTTTAGTGTCTTTATCAAATATTCCTTATCGTTTTCACCGATATGGGCATTGAGGTAATTATTAAATTGTTTTACCAACCCGCGGGCAAGATGCCGCTTTTCTTTGCCCAAAGCTGTTAAATATATTTTGACCGAGCGTTTATCACCTTCATTAGATTCCCTGTATATGAGCCCCATTTTTTCTAATTGCCTGAGCATACGCGAAAGACTGGTTGATTTAAGGCCCAGCAACGCCGCCGCCTGCGATACGGTTGTACCCTCATTTTCATCAATATTGATGAGTAAATAACCTATTGCCTGGGTTATGCCAAATTCAGTAACCAACTGGTTATACCGGTTGGCCACAGTTTGCCATACTATCTTTAAAAAATAATCAATTGTTTCCTGGTGTTTTACGCTGCTTTTTGTCATTGGTCATTAAGTCATTGGTTCATTGGTCATTAAGTCATTAGTATATTGAACTTTTCCAAATGACTAATGACCCAATTACCAATGACGGTAATTTCACCACCCCATTTTAGTATCATCGCCTCGGGGATCGGCCCCGCCCTCATAACTGCCGTCATTTTTTACTAAAATGGCGTCAACTCTTCCACTCGGGCCCCGATCAACTAATTTGTAGCCTTTTTGCAGTAATATACTTCTTGTTTTATTGTCGATAGCGTCCTTTTCCAAATAGATCTCATCCGGAAGCCATTGATGATGAAAACGTTTAGCGTCGACTGCCTGCTGCATATCCATGTCAAACGCTATCACGTTCAGAATTGTTTGAAACACAGAAGTTATGATAGTTGAGCCACCCGGCGTACCAACTATCATGAATAATTTACCATCTTTTTCAATAATTGTTGGTGTCATAGACGATAGCATCCGCTTGCCGGGTTGTATACTGTTGGCTTTGCCGCCAACGAGCCCAAACATATTAGGCACACCTGGCTTAGCGCTGAAATCATCCATTTCATCGTTCAGTAAAAAACCGGCGCCCTTAACAAATATCTTAGAGCCGAAAGAATCATTGAGCGTTGTGGTGATGGAAACCGCGTTCCCTTCACTGTCTACAATAGAGTAATGGGTAGTTTGGTCACTTTCGTAACCAACTATAGTTCCGGGTTTAATGCTGGAGCTTGGTGTGGCAGCATTCCAGTTAAAACTTGCCATTCTTGCTTCATTATATGCAGGGTTCAGCAAGCTATCCACCGGCACCTTAAAAAAATCGGGGTCGCCCAAAAATTTTGAACGGTCGGCGTATACGCGGCGCTCAGCTTCAACCACTACCTGTATTGTTGAGTCCTGGTTATGGCCCCAACGGTGCAAGGGAAATTTTTCTACCGACTGCAATAATTGCAACAAAGCCACCCCGCCGCTTGAAGGAGGCGGCATAGTAATAATTTTATAGCCTTTATAATCGCCGGTAATAGCTTTACGCCAAACGGAATGGTAATTTTCCAGGTCCGTTTTTGTTACAAGACCCTTACCCTTATTCATTTCATCAACTATTTCATCGGCAACTACACCAGTATAAAAACCATCCCGCCCCTTGTCCCTTATCAATTCCAATGTTTTGGCAAGATCTTCCTGTACCAGCAAATCGCCTTCATTCCATCCTCTGTCCTTTAATAAATAAGTCTTGTCATCATTCCGCTTTACAAATTCGTTTCGGGCGCGGTTAAGGTCGGCAGCCAGCCGTTTAGAAACTTTAAATCCATTGCGGGCCAGGTCGATAGCTGGTTGAACGAGGTCTGCCCATTTTAATTTTCCGTATTTATTATGGGCTTCAACCATACCGTCAACCGATCCGGGCACGCCCGAAGCCTGGTGCGTTCCAATGCTTATTTCGGGTATCACGTTTCCAACGCTGTCAAGGTACATATTTGCACTGGCAGCTGCCGGAGCTTTTTCACGGAAATCAAGGGTGGTGTTTTTACCTTTTGCGGAACGGTAGACCATAAATCCGCCCCCACCTATATTCCCTGCTTCAGGATGGCTTACTTCCAGGGCAAACTGCACAGCGACAGCGGCATCGACTGCGTTGCCCCCCTTTTTTAAAATATCAAGCCCCACCTGTGAAGCTTCCGGAGTCGCACAAACAACCATCCCTTTATGATATGTAACATCATTGCTTTCGACGGGTTGTGCGGAGGTATTTCCAATAAAAAGGAAAAACACAGCTGATAAAATAACTGCCCTCCGGTAAGCGCGTGCTAAATCCAAATGCGGGAATATTATTACGAAATTTCGACCTGATGTTAATTGATGGTTCATTAGTTCTTAAAAAATTTGTCTAAATTAAACTATTAAGGCCTGTAAATTATGGTTTTATTACAGGATATAAAAATTCAATAACGAATTGCCTTCCAGGGCGGTCTTGCAGGGCTTCAATGAACCTGGAAGCTTTTTTAATTAAAATAAACATAAAACTTCATTTCGGCCGTTTTTTTGCTAAAACATTTTTATGAAAAAAAATTTCATCTGCTTATTTCTTTCAATTTCTTTTTTGATGATCTGTAAACGGTCGAACGCCCAGGATTACAAAACTGCTGTGGGGTTAAAATTTGGAGGGTATGAAAATGGCCTTTCGATAAAATATTTCACGCTGGATGACGTGGCGCTCGAGGGTGTCTTAGGTTTCAGGGACCACGGTGCCGTAATTACCGGGTTATATGAAATACATACCCAGGCTTTCGGTGTTTCCGGATTAAGATTTTATTACGGTGGCGGAGCGCATATTGGCGCCGTAGGTAGCGGAGTTTATCAAAATTTTTATAGTAACAACGAAACCTATAATAAGAGCGAAATATTATTGGGTATTGACGGCGTGATGGGTTTAGAATATGTAGTACCAAAATCCCCGGTTGCCATTAGCCTTGATCTTAACCCGCGCGTTGAAATCACCTCCGGGCCATTTGTCGATATAGCGCCAGGTTTAGGTTTGAAATATACTTTTTAAAGATTATTAGCTTTG
>Ga0302140_10003163_pt1 | contig 21177 bp, 16 predicted proteins | sample I_Bog_E1_1_FD_202095 | JGI IMG/M metagenome (GOLD analysis project Ga0302140, IMG submission 202095) | Peat permafrost microbial communities from Stordalen Mire near Abisko, Sweden - I_Bog_E1_1 | ecosystem: Environmental > Terrestrial > Soil > Wetlands > Peat | place: Sweden: Abisko, Stordalen... | reverse complement strand
GAAGGCATAGCCCACACAAAATCATCCCCAGAAAAGTTGAGGACGACCAACCACTTCTCGCCGCTTTGGCTAGTCCTAGTATACGCATACACTTTCGAATGCTGAGGATCCAGCTCTTTGAAGTTCCCATAAACAAAGACATCAGAGTGTTCCTTCCTGTCATGCAGCCCGCGCTGCCAGAACTGCCACACAGATAAATCGTCCGCATCATCGGCTTTCATCTGAGCTTCGACGTTGATAGTCTTATAGTCGTCCATTACCCGCATCCAAGGCTTAACTCCAGAATCGCAAAACCCTGCGTTCTCTCCGGCGTCCCAGTGCATGGGGGTTCGGGCGTGATCTCTTGCTTTCATGTCGATGACCTTGCGGCCGTGTGCTAGTTGATCTGCGTCGTTCTTGTAGATTTCGTTGCACTTCTTCCAGTAATTGATGGTCTCGATATCCTTGAACTCCTCAATTGGCCAGGAAGTCGGAGCATTCCTGATCCCAATCTCTTCGCCCTGATATACGAAGAGAGTCCCTCCAAGCGTCGTTTGCATCAGAGCGAGAAGTTTCGCTCCCTTTTCCCTCCACTGGTCACTATCATCAGCATAACGTGAGACAGATCTCGGATTATCGTGGTTCTCGATAAACACAGAGTTCCACCCATCATTCTCTTGCATGATCGTCTGCCATCTCGTGATAATAGACTTCATCTCCTTGACATCCCACTCTTTTAGTGCCATGCGTACATTCGGCTTATCGATATCCACAAGATCGAAGATGAAAATCATCCTCAGCTCCCCAGAATTCGCGCCGACGGTTCTCAAGATCTCTTTCTCATCACTGACCCCTGGCATCTCGCCTACAGTGATGGTATCATACTTGCTCAGCACCTCGCGATACATCTCCTGTAAGTACTCATGCAATCTCGGCCCGTTCACAAAATACTTCATACCAGGCTGATACTTATGCCCCTCTCCCAGCACGACCTCAGCATCAGGATACCCCGGGACCTTCGAGATGAGGTTGATGACATCCATTCGAAACCCCGCCGCACCGCGCTTCATCCAGAAATGCATCACGTCCCAAATTGCATTCCGTACATCGGGATTCTCCCAGTTCAAGTCTGGCTGCTCGGGCGTGAAGAGCGCGAGGTAGAACTCTCCCGTCTTCTCATCGTAGTTCCAGGTTGAGTTTGCCTCGCCGAGGATCTGGGACCAGTTGTTTGGTGGCTCGGGGGTGCCGTCTGCGTTGATGTGCTTGGGCTTCTTCCAGATGTACCAATCGCGCTTTGGGTTGTCTTTGCTGCTCTTACTCTCGAGGAACCAGGGGTGTTCGTTGCTTGTATGATTGACAACCAGATCCATCATGAGCTTCATATCCTGCCTCTTCAATTCTGAAATGAGCTCGTCTACGTCTTCCAAGGTCCCGTACCGGTGGTCGATTTGCTTGTAGTCGGCGATGTCGTAGCCCATGTCTGCTTGCGGCGATTTGAATATCGGAGATGACCAGACAACATCGACGCCTAGGGACTTGAGGTATGAAAGTCGAGAGGTAATGCCTTTTATTGATCCCCATCCTGATGTGGCCCCAGGGTGGGATTGGAAGGATGAAGGATAGATTTGATAGATTACAGCTTCTTTCCACCATTTTGGGGTTGCGTAGGAAGATTTGGTTGAGGCCATGATGGGAATGAGGGTATGAGGAATTGTCAGATGAGTTAGGCGGTGCGAATCTGTTATATTCCTCGTGATGCTGGTCCCGGCTTGGTAAGTGAGCTTCAGCGAGAATTCCTCCGCTGAACGAGAATTTTGCGGTTCTGAGAAGACGAAATTCCTGATTGTATATGAAGAGTGTTCACCGCCTTGATCAGCGTGTAGCTGGTCAGTGGGCTTGAGCCAATATCTTTTTCGAATTACCGAGAATTACTCCGTGAGAATCGTCGCTGAAAAGTAGTGAAGTCAAAAATGATGACGCAGAAGAGTGGGGGAGGGGCAATTGGGGGCCGAAAAAGCGGGGTCCTGACCCTGATTTCATAGGGGTTCGCTCGCTAATATTTCAGAGGAGTCTGAAGCTATCACCAAATGTGAGTTTGTCCCCAAGCAATAGGCTACATCGATGGGGCCTTGCTAATTGACCAAGAGCAGTGCTAATCAGCCTTTGAAGCTATTGAGATTTGATGAATGTGATGACGAGTGATGAGACAGAGCCCGAAATCATGTAAATTGTGGCCTCGTTCAATAACCCGAGCGATAGCAAATCGATGTATTATTTTGTCCTTGCCCTAAACCTGAAATATCAACGTCAAGGTCTTATAAAAACGGTTTGTGAAACGAGTCGATTCAAAATCCAGGTATACAATCTACCAGCATCAGACAGAAGCCCAAGGCGTTGGTACATAATCATAAGCGAACAAGAAAGGGGCCGAGTGGCGCCTACGTGCAAGCCACTGCTCACTGCTTTGTGACTATCATGTAGGGTCTCCAAACTCAATTCCCACGCATCGTATTCCGTTAAAGCTGAAATTGGCAGATGTCTCACTGGAAGCATTGTATATGGATTTTTACAATACTTCCCATGCATTGCATGATGTTGAGGCGACCAATTGGAGTCCCCGTGCACTCAGCTCGCCAAAACATCGTGTGCCGTGTTGCCAAGTTGGGCGCTGTCAGCTCTCCACACGTTCCGATATACAAGGACTTTAGCGAGTACCAATCCAAACTGGCAGACCGAATAACTCTGATAAAAAGTCTCATCAGTTTTTCATCTCACCTTCTCATCTTTCCTCCCTTCTCTTTTCGCTACTATTCAAGATGTCTATAAAGAGTCCAAAGCCACACGAAGTAGAAAAACCAAAGCTCACACAACCACTCACCAAAATCGAAGAAGCAACCCCACAATGGCTCTCCACCATCCTCTCAACCTCAATCACCTCACTCACAAGCTCGAAAATCGGCACAGGGCAGATGTCCAACACCTACCGCCTCTTCCCCCTCTACTCTTCTCCAGAAGCCAGTCTTCCCTCATCGTTCATCCTCAAACTAGCTCCCTTATCCACTGCATCACGCAAAGCCGCTCTCCGCTACGGGCTCTCAGAGCGTGAAGTCCGCTTCTATTCTGAGCTCCGACCTGACCTCACGAAGTTGACGTCGATCTCGAAGTGTTATTACTCGGCGTTCTCGCCAATAGATGGGACATGCACGCTTCTTATTTCTGATGCAGGACTTGAGGCTAAAGCTGGCGATGATCTGGTTGGCGCCACCAAAGAACAGGCGAGGAGCGCTGTGAGGGAAATTGCTAGATTCCACGGCGAAATTTTGAGAAAGAAAGAAGAGTTCAAGATCGAGGAGCAGGCGTGGTTGAAGCAAATCCCGTTGTCAAGGGCAGTGCTGGGGCTGATGTTTGGAGGGTTCTATCAAAGATTTTATCGCAAAGATAATAATACGTTGACAGAGGAGGATTGGGACTTAGCTAGGAGATTTGTAGCTGCGTTTGAAGCTTGGCAGAAAACTCAAGAAAAGAGTGAGCGGGAGGATGATAGGTTGATGGGTTTAAATCATTGTGATTTTCGAATGGATAATATTCTTTTTGGTGTAAATGGAGAGGTCACGGTCGTTGATTGGCAGACTTTGAATTGTGGGCCGGTGGTCAGTGATCTTGCGTATTTTCTTGGTGGGAGCTTGAAGACTGAGGATAGGAGGGCTTGGATGGATGAGTTGGTTGAGGTGTATGTAGAGGGTGTGAATGGGGGCAAGGGAGAGAGGATAGAGTCAGTTTTGATTAGTAGGGAAGACGTGATGAGGGGTTTGAAGGAGAGAGCTTGGGTTGGTGTTATTGGCAGTTCCGTTGGTGCTATGATAGGCGAGAGAACTGCAAGAGGGGACGTCATGTTGGCAGAGATGATGAGAAGGTCTTGTATCATGGTGAGAGATTTCGAGGCTGATGATGATATACCGAAGGTCTCGGGCGGATGGAATGGTTGGTTGTTGTCGATAATGGGCATATGTGGAAGGATGATTGAATTAATGGGGAGATGGGGTTGATTGTTCACTTTGGAAGCGTCTTAAAAATTGTAGACCTAGACGTGTAAAGTAATAGAACATGTAATCGGATTCAAGGATGTCTTTTGCTAGCAGTTGCTCTTTCACTATGCCTCAAGCTTCTTTTGCTGGTGAGCTACCTAGTCACAGTAGCCGGCTGAAGCCGTGCAGCCACTTGAGCCCGCGAAGGTGCCCTGTGGGTACCGAACGCTCGCAAGCGAACCCCGATAAATTATCCCTCTAAGCGAGGAGGAAGGGAGGCGAGTCTTTGCCCGCCTAACGTTACTGAATGTGACTTTGATGAGAGTATACTAAGAACGGTAATAACTAATTCCTTCAGGTCTGGGATCAATTCGCCTTGTCAATTCCCCTCTTGGATGTGTGATAAATGTGAAGCACGGGTAAAGAAGCACGTGACCCTTACGCTCTTAAGTGCTGCAAGGCTCAAGGTGGGAATACAAGTCCGGTAGCTGGAAGAGAGCTGGCAAGACTGACGAATTAGGCACTACCATACTTCAAACATCAAATAAAGTATCTTGCCTTCTGGCCGGCACTCAGAGATGTCTCTGAATCATTGGCTTTGAAGTCTTCCCAGCCACAGGAGCGATGCTAGTCCACAAATTCTCGTCTATGCAGCAGAACATTCCATCATGCTCTGTAATCAAACAAGAAGAACACCTTTCAATGCATCCTGTTTCACTTTTCATTGGTTATCTCTATCCAAGATGGTTCCAGAAGGCCAAGGCGTTTCAGGAATACTCAATCCAGACTGCCGAGCCTGCGACAACCTTTTATCCCCAGAAAGAACACTTCCACACTCGGAGCATGATGAACCAAACTTCCGCCCAAACAAGTTCGGAATTAATCACATGAACAACAATAATTGGTAGACACAGTCTCGAACACCTTAGGCTCAGGATCAGGGCATCTCGGAAAGCCTTTTCCTGGGGGCGGAACAGCTTTGCCGAGTCCAATCAATCCCTGGAGCGCTGAAGCAATATGGGTAGAACATTATGCCTAAACAACGTGGACGAGGGAATCATAGGCGTCCGATTTCCCACACGAACCGCGCCGATCTGTCGTTCTTCGGTAGGTTGCTGCTTGGAATGGCAGGCAGGTGTTGCATTGCATCGGTGCCCTGGTTCCGAACCAATGCCTCCACGTTCAGCAAGCCATAAATACGACGCTCGTATGCACGCTTTGAGCAGGAGCGCAGATGCATTTCCGAAAACACTGATCTCTTAGGCTTGGAACACTGATTCGCAGAGATTGGGAAAAAGAAGGGCGGCATGACAACAGACAAAACTCTCAAGACCAATTAAAGAAGGAAGGTGCTGTCTGTATCGCGCACTTCCCGGGCATTTCCCCACGGGGTAATATATTTATATTGATCTGAAGCTTTGTTTTCAAGGTCATGGGCTGCGGAGGATAAGCAGCAGGCCTGCTATCTTATCCGCATGGGTACGGTTACGAATGACAAGCTGCAGGGCCGAAGGAGGCGGGGAAGGCAAATCAGCATGCACCGTGATATTATCCATGCTCCCACGAGCTGCCATGCATGCAGTGGCGAGAGGACAAAGCACATCTTCTAGATCGCCATAGAGTACATCTTCTCGGCACACCCAAATTGTTTTGGTAGCATTCTTGCCTTTTGATGGTCTGCTTGATGCGACGCAAAGAGCTGGTTCATCGAGGTATGAGAGAGGAGCCATCATGGTCCAACAGTTGAATACGGCGTGTCTGATCATCGACATCACCTTTGAGGTCGTTGGCACGATTTTCTGTTTGGGAAGGCTTTGGTCGAGGCTCGTATCACCGAAGGGATCATGGCGGGGCTTGATGATGTGGAGCGATATTTGCATGTTCATTGCTTGGGTAGGGAAAATGCATGTTTTAAGAAATCGGGACTGACTTCGGCACAGTTATTTACCGTTGGAGAGACAATTAGTATAATATTCGGTATGTTGCCAGAAACCCTCAAAGTCTGGCAGCAAACTTTGCTGACATCTTACCAGTGACCATCCTGGCACATTATGGGTACCACTTGCGGGATCTGATGCGTCTTCCTCCACACCCCTTAGAGCTTGCCAAATGGGATCTAGTCAGCGGGCTATGCTACAACCCCATCCTCGGCTTCATAAAAGCCTCAATGATCCTTCTCTACCTCCGGCTAGGCGGAACAAAGAAGGGAGTTCGCATGGCATGCTACGGACTACTTTCCCTCACCCTAAGCTTGACGGTTGCCCTCGACCTCGCAGATGCATTTGAATGTTCACCTGTCTCCTACGTCTGGAACTCAAGAGCGATGGATCTTGCTGCTCAACAGGCCCAGAACGCCACTGAAGTAGTCTTCTTTCCTGGATATGGGCCCGTGTCCGGATTCAAGAATGGAGTGTATGTCACAGGAGGGCAGTGCTTTAATAGGGCGATGTTCATTATGGTTGCCGCTGGGCTCGCCATCTTGACAGATTTGATGATATTGTGCATTCCTGTCTACATGGTGAGAAATAATCCTTGATTGGTTCTCTCCCAGGTTATCGCAGCTGGACAATCTGATTGCTACAATCGCCTACTTCGGCGCTGACTTCTCTCAGGTCTACGATCTCAAGATGAAACCAAGGAAGAAACTTGTCGTGCTCCTAATCTTGTGTATGGGTATCTGGTACGTCCATTCTTTATTCAAAATTGCTTTGGGCCCCACACTCACCACCCTCCGCTCTACCAGCATCACAGCAGTCAGCGTAACCCGCCTCGTCTTCTCCTACCAACTCGTATACCCTGAAGAGGGAAAAGATAACAACTTCAACGTCCACTCCACAATCTCGCAAATCGAAGGCGGTCTCGCGCTCGTGACCGGCAACATCCCAGACCTTTTCCCGGTGATCCGTCGCTGGTACCCCAACTTCCTCCGTTCCGACTCCCCAGACATCCTCGCGCCAAATCCGTACCCGTATCACAAATCCCATTCTGTGTCGGCGAATTCGGGATACTCTACTCGCTTGCAGAAGGCTGCGGTTCCTCCGATGGGGAGCACGCGGATGCTGAGTAAAGAGGAAGGCGAGGAAACGTTCGGCATGGAGACTTATGGGTGGAGGGGCGATATGGTAACGACGGGAGAGGTACAGGTCAAGGGCGGAGTGGCGAGGAGCTTGACGGAGAGCGAGGAGGCGATTATTGATGAGGAGCTGGGAAAGGCAGGCGGCATTGTCAAGACAACGCATTTTGTGGTGCAGGAAGACACGGGGCCACGGCCCAGTCGAGAAGATAATCGGTGGAGTAATGTTTGAGTAGGTGTTGCACCCTTGTGGGGGGTCTCGAAGAATTTCAGGAACCCGGACAGAAGTAGGGTCGTCCTTGCGATCTTAATCGAGGTCCACTGCATCAGATGGAGGCATGAGGCAAGAGGAAGTCCTAGGATGAGTGCCTGGAACCAGCAACGACGCCTCTCGGGCTTGGCAAAGCAAGATTGGAGTCCGGGCTTCCATGAGAACAAAATTGTTTGCCTCGAAGTTGACTGACCGACGATGCTACCCTGGACCAGCTGTTCTGATATTCACGAGGACGTGATGGAATCTCGGGCATGAGGAGTAATGCAACATGTGACAGCCGAAAGGAAGATGGAGGACCCGTGGAAGATGATGATCGGGGCACGCAATATGAGGCTTGCTGGATACGGCGTGCGGGATGCTGAAGAAAGCTGAGATAGCTGAGGCCCGAACCAGAGTACAAGAGTTAGTACTAATGGCTATTATATAGACCTTGAATGCAACACACGTTCGCCAGAAATAAACTGTGTCTACGGTCATGTCGCAATTCGCCGTCTTTTCCTTGTCTTGCGATTCTTGACTGGTTCAGATATGAGACTTCTAAAGATATCATCATACTGGCTCGTCAAGTTCTCGCGACCTGCTTCTGATTAGCAGTGATCGTCAGAGAACAACGAAAAAAGACATACAAAATTGTCGGAAGGCACAGCGAAGTTGGGAAAAGAGCAATCTCAGCTCTTCACTTTCATTCAAGCCTTCTTGCTTTTCTTCGTCCTCCCAAGCCATAGTGAGTGGACAATCTTGCTCCCGACAGAGAGTACCGAATGCAACAATTAGTCGTCGATACATGAACGCAGACTTTTCGAGACGAGGCTGGTGATCTGCCATGCGTTAGAATCTTTCAATATTTGGGGCCTGCCATCGGAGACTCACATGGCTTGGTCCTGGGCAGTTCAAGTCTGATCTGATCCCTGATCAATTTGTCCCGGTAAAGTAGCAAGCATCTTAGCAGGCAAATACCAGCAATAATTCTAGCATGGTTGCTGCCCCCAACAATCTTTGGAATATTATCAAGCTCCGAGAAGACATGTTTCTCAGCTGGTTCCAGGCCCTCTGCGGCAAGAATTCGAATTTGATCGTGAACGGTCTCCGAAACGAATTTTTCGGAGTCGCCCTCTGTACCATCGAGACGCCCGAGGAGATCGTAGCTGCCGTCCTTTAAGTCAAGAAATCCATACGCCGCGAAATTGTTCAAGCTCGCAATCCTTAAGGTGAGATTAGAAAGGTGACGCTGCTCTTATTAGAAGTGAAGACTGAAATGTAGATTGCGACTCACCAGCCGCGTAGGTCCTCCACGATTGCAATAGCACGATAAAAACTCATCTAGAATGCCTGTCACCCTCCCTGATAGGCTGTCGGCTGACTTCAACAGTATATCTCTTCCAAAAGTGTCAAGATCATCCGTGCCTGGAAGTGAACTCGGCATAATAATATAACGCTTTTCCTTCAAGAAATTGGAGGTTATGTAAATCCCCCGAGCTTTCTTCAGGCTCTTCCAACGACCATTCGGCGAGGCAGTACATTGCATTACTTGGACATTTAGCTCGGCTATGCTTCGATGGCTCTCCATATCTTTTTGCAACGAAAGTCTAACGCCATGCGGAATACCGTCGAGTGAGGTCAGATAGGGTTGGAGCCGTTCCTTTTTCGCGTGAAGACTTGGCCCATGGAGTTCTGCAGCAAATGATCAAGACGAGTGCACAACACTCATCATAGGAGACATGACGTACCTTTAACACCAACGTATATGTCTTGAATTTTCGTTCGCAAACAAATCTGCTTGGCTATAGTTGGGTCATCAACAGTTCTTGTACACTGCTCACACACTTCGGTAGCAGAGCACTGGTGAAAGGTTAGAACGTGCTAGGTTGTGGTGGGAGAGAGAGTATCACTCACGGAGACTTTTCTAGATCGACAGAATATGCAGGCACCCCAATCTCTGACGAGACTCACTTTCTCTTTGCCAGCTTTTGTGAAGGAGCTTCTTTTGCGCTTTGATGGTGCTGGCTTTGCTTTGAGATCAAAGTTGAAAATTAGGTCGTTGAATATTGGTACAGGGCGCGATGATGTGAGGTCTTGACATGTGTCGATATTGATGCTTGTTATAAGTTCGTGATGGTGGTCAGTGGCTTGACTGTCTTGATCGTTTGGCGGGGACAACGGAGTCTGACAAGACGGAGTAAGAGTGAGGACTTCGGGCCGGATGCACAGATTCGGGACACCGCCGGTATCGCCATGATCTCTCAAATAATAACTGCCCACCATTGCATCTGTGGTCCCACTTGGGGGAATGTTTGGTGCAAGATTAGTCAAGTTGTCATGTTCGGTTGAGTATATATAGCTGAGGAGGCCGGTGGGATCGTATTCATCAGATATATCCTGAGATATGAACGGTAGTTGAGGGTCGGCTATTTGGCGTCCGCGTTGAGACGGCGAGCGAGGAAAGCAGTTTTGCTCTTGGGCAAATTCAGACTGCGTAATATCTAAATGACCATTTGTTTCCGGAAGAGAATGTTTGTTATCGAATCCGAGATCCAAGCAGTGCTGCAATGAAGCATTCGTAGCATATGATTCATGCCCATCGAGATTAAGTTCAGTCCTGGGATCGAAGTACAGAGAACACAAGTTGTGTTCGACCCCTTGCCAATACATTTCAGCAGTAGACTTGAGATTGTTTGCCGAGAGGCAATCCATTTCGAAGAAGCTCGGTAGTTCAAACAAAGTCAGATCGGCTCCAGAAGAGAAGTCTGCATGATTGTCATTCGCGGAAAGCAAATCTGTAGATGTTGTTCCGACTTGCGATGCGCCGTTGAAGCTTCGTGGATGGTTGACGATTAGCAAGCTGCTCCCCTGTGGCTGTCTGTCGAGTTCAGTAAAATCCATGTCGAATGAGAGCCTCGAAAAGTCAGGCTCCAGCTCCATTGTGCCGGCAATTGTGAGGCTTGCATTCGCTGACTGTGCTAGGCGGTGCTGATGAGTCGTGACCAAGGAGTGCTGATGCTAGTGGGACAAACAAACAACCCGAGTCTCCTGCGATACACTTATATTGCGAGAGATGACGGGGCATCCATTCTAGAGAAGTGCTCGCCAAGTTGAAGCTCAAAATGGACTTCGGTGAAGGCGTCAAAACAGGGATGCTGCGCCACCAGATTCACATTGGCCAGCCTACTGGAGGGACGGGGCACCACTTGTTGATGCTGAACGCTTTGCGCGCCGAGGGAGTCATATGAACCCATAGGTCGATCAAGGTCACTTAGAACTGGTGAAAGACCAAGGCAGTTGTTGCTGCATCGATGATCCGGACAGGTTGAGCTGTTGAACGGAGTGGAAAGAGAAAAGAGCGAGAGAGATGGTTATTGGGGCGGTGCTGAAAAATGCGCAGAAACCCCTAGCAGAACGCGTTCAATTCATCACAGCATGTTTCCTAGGATTCCCAGATCTTTCAAACCATAAGGTACTCACTCTAACAACCCAGGCAACGTGCGAAGATCATCCGTCTCGTTGCTACTTCCCTTTGATTCTCAGCTTGTTGACAGGCCTTTTGCCGCCGAGTGGGAAAGGTGCCATGGTGCCAAGATCTAGATGGACTGGCCAAAGTCTCAAAGTGAGCCTCTTGGCCATGTACGCCTGCCCGACTTCAAAATCTAGGAAGCCTTTAAGCAATTTGCAAGCTCGCAGAAGCTTCGTTATTAGCTATCCCTACATAACAGTTACATCTCGGAGTGGACGAGAGTACACACATGTGACATCGCGGCGATCAGGTCACGTGAGACGCATCCTTCAGAGCGTGCCTTCACATGAAGAACGCGTTGTCAACACAAGTCTCGCTTGTTCTTGTACTCTCCGCATTGGTTATTTTCTTCACTATTATCATTCATCCAAAAGAATCCGAAAAACCTTCCGTCGGCGTGATTGCAATTTTTGTCTTCGCTTGGGGATCGAGGCCGAGGACTCGAGTGATCAGACGACAACACTAGGTGGTCATACTCAGTAGGCTGTGATAGTTCATGCATATTCCTAAGCGAATTTACTATAAATGTAACCTCGGTACTGCAAATGAAGTGTTATCATGACAATAAGATGTGCTAGCTTAGGTAATGGTTGACGCGAAGATGACACGACGTCAGGTGCTTCTTCCGAGGATCGACAAGGGAAGCTTTTACTGAAACATCATTGCAGTCATCCAGCGATTCTTAAATCACAGGCTGGAAGACGAGGCTGGAAGAGGTTCAAGGTCATTACTGTGCTCTGGACCGGCTTTCAAAGTTTGATGATGCTATTGTACGTATGGGCCGAGTCCTCACGAACTGTGCTGTACTCTGCTACTCTTACAAACATCTAAGAGTTTCCTCCCTTCTTTCCAGCCTCATGGGGGTCAACCTTTCCGTGGGCAAACTCTAAAACGTTCATTAGCACCGCAATGATAACTTTGTAAAGTGGAAAGTGTGCTTACCTCCCTTGGCGCTGCCGCCAGAGCTGGATCCTCCAGCGCTGCCGCCGGTCTGTCCGCCTTGCTTTCCAGCCTCAACGGGGTCGACCTTGCCTTGGGCGAACTCTGTGATGACAGTCAGTATGAGATCTTAGAAATTTGGGTCAAGAACTCACCTCCGGTTCCGACTCTCTTGTCTGGAGTTCCGTCCTCCTTGAGGCCTCCGTGCTCTGTGGGCTTGTATGTTCCAGACATGATGATGATTGGGTTTGATTGATCAAAGAAGTGGTATGTGAATGTGTGGTGGATGAGGATGAGAAGAAAAAGAAAAGTTTGGGTATTCCTTCCCTTTTATGTCTTTCCGGCTCCTCCTACTTTACAAGCTACGGAGCATTTGCTCCACAAGCATGATATCACGATATCAATAGGCATCATCATTAGAATGCCGCATTATTAAAATGCCATGTCGACATTCACCGGAATGTTGCTCGTGCATTTGAATGAAGCGTAGTGAGATCACGGTACCGGGGTTTGAGGTCCGCGAACGCGGAACTTGCACTCGATTTGCGGGGAGCAAGGAGCTTCCCGTTCAATGATGTAGCATTAATTGGATTTCGCATCGCTAGGCAAGGTACAAGGCATGTCTCCCGTGCATTAGTAGTGTAGTGGGGTTCGACAGGGCTGGATGGATTTCATCATGACCTGCTGCTAACACGTCTCGCCTCAGTGGCAGTTCCAAAGATTCCCAGTAAACTCAGCATAGATACCCCTCAACGAGGACAACCAGAAGATAAAGGCACTGTTCGAATGGAAAGGACATGTGCTATATGAGGCGGCGAGGTCAGGGTATGTTATTCTTTACGGTGTTGTTCATGATGTCCCTTTTCGGCTATGGTTGAAGCATATGCAAGGGTGATCCACCGTGGGAGCCCCACCCTGTGGCTTGTTCTTACCTTCCTCTGGTCAGGACAAAGATCTGGAATACGAACACGAATCTCAGGTACATCTTCAATCTTGAAGATTGCCACGCGGAAGATGTGTGATAGATGTCTAAGCTTGAACTTAGATCATTTCTCTGCCGTGTTCATCTTCCCATTTTCAGCAGATCGATCGAGCTATCGGCCTATCAGCAGGTCAGAGGGTCTTCATACTGTACGTCCATCACAAATGATTACTACCGCTTATCGGCCTGTACTTAATGAATGTACTTAGCTATTAAGTTTGAGTTGAAGAAGAACATCGGGGACTTTTATTCTACTTCGATGATGATCGATAATCTGCAGTCCTAACCGCTATGCCACACTTGACACCTTGACTACTGCTATGAGCAGTTTCTAATTTTGGCTTGATATTTACCAACTCTGTCGCTCCAAAGTGCTTAGGATCGAGAAGAATTACTGAGCAAGGAGAAAAGTGTGCAGGTCACGTGAGACAAATGAAGAAAATAAAGCCCGTCTCGAACGCGAAATTGACTACTATGTGAAAACGATAACAACGATAACATTCGATTCATATAGAGCTAGTTTAGAAAGATAACGTCTTTAAAGTGAGAACAAAGTTGTGCTGATATTTAACACTATCACGTGAATAAGCGGGAGGGAAAAGGGGTCAATAGCTTAATCGACCGATGAAATATCCTACGCTTCCCCATTGACAGATATACTGCAGGAACCTCCCTAAGAAGTAAATTAAATAACGCATACCCAAAGTCACGACAGTTTCTCATCCCAAGCAGCAGTCTTCATAGCCCAGAATCAATTTGATCCACCACAGTCGTGCCCGTGAACGTCGACCAATCTCTGCAAGTCTGAGCCATAACACTCGGAATCTGCAACTTCGCAATATCATCTGGCCGTTCCAAGACAGTGACGTACAGTCCTCCCGAGACGTGCCAAGCGATGTGACAATGCAACGGCCAAGCACCAGGATTATCCGCCTCGATCTGCAAGACGAGGTATCCACCAGCTGGCAAGATCTGCACGTCTCTGCGTTGTGGATTTGATGGGTTAACGACGGTACCGTCCCAGGAGCCAGTCCCGACATTGAGGACGTGCATGTTGTGGCCGTGCAAGTGGATGGGATGTGAGAGAAACCCAGGGTTTGTCAGATGGATCCGAATGCTTGAGTTGGAGCCAAAATTGTACACATTCCATTGGGGACTATCGGGATAAGAATTGTTGCCGAGGTTGGAGAGGAGGAGGATAGGTTGGTTATAGTTTGCTCGGAAGGAGCTGTTGTTCATTTTCCAGACCCAGTGAAGTGTGGCGTTCTGGCCGAATTCGATGTCTATATTCTGGGTCACAGGTGGGGCTGGATCAGGGGTGATGGGGAACCATGGGACGGTGTCGGTGAGAGGGTCCTAACAGTCGTCAATTTTGATGATCAGAGAGGCGATGAGCAATATCAGCTTACATTGGCACATTGTCCTGTAACTGAAGCGGTCCAAGCTGGCCAAGCAGTAGTATTAGGCGTTCCCAGTGCGACAGCAGCATGATTGTAGTAGACAATTGCGATGACATCTGGTTGGGTACTGAATGAACAAAAGCCGCCAGCGATGGATGAACGCATCGCATACGAGCCGGTCGCACCAGGAAGGCCTGTGACCAAAACATCTGTACGTTGGCCAATGCCAAGAGTCACCACTAAGTATCGTCAGAACTATTTGCAAATTGCTAGGAGGAAGAGACCTTGAGTCGTGTATGGGATAATAGGTACGAAGTCATTGGCAATGACGGTCAAATTATGACCGTCAATACTAAACTTTTGCATCCCTTCTGCCCCGGCATTGATCAATCGTAACCTATGCACTTTTCCAGGAGAAAATCGGAAGTTGGTGATGCCTGCATTGTCGGTGCATTTGGTCTTGTCTCCTGCAGCTACAGTGGAGCAATCGAAGTTGTTCCTCCCTTGAATCAAATTATTGTCAGACGAGGGCCCCTAAAATGAAAATCAGTTGAGTTCTTGTTATATAATGTTTTGATATCTGGGCGTGCATGCTCGCAGGATTGGAAGGTGTTCATCTTGGTAAGAAAGTGGAACGTACAACTTTGGTTACGTCTGTTCCTACAACATCTTCGATGATCGAGAAATAGTCTCTGTGGAAGTAATCTGTCAAAAGGATTGGTCCCTTGTCTACGAGAATGGTCAGTATGTAGTTTTCAGGGGAGGAGTTAAGATGATCACGTGAGACCAGCTCATCAAGGAAAGGAAATGGACGTACCAATGTCGTATGGAACAGTCTGAGGCCCGTGAATGATCATCGGACCGATTAAACCACCAGCATATTGAGCCGAGTAGTGAGAATGATACCAAGAGGTCCCGTACAGGTCTGCTATAAATGAATAGGTAAAGCTTCCTCCAGGTGGAATCGGGCACTGCTGGACTCCAGGTACACCGTCCATCCATCTAGAGTTACGATTAGCCCACAATATGAATTTAATCTTGCTCAGATAATTTACTGTGATGTTTTCTGCAGAATACCATGCCAATGGAGGGCCACGCCTTCTTCAGGTCCAGTGATCTGATTGTGAACTGTGACTTGGATGGTATCACCCCTAACGAAATGTTAGATACGAATCATAATTCTATCAGAGAACGATACGTACCAGTTTGCTTCAATCAGAGGGCCCGGAAATTGTCCGTTAATGACCATTACGTTCTTGAGATACCCATCGGGAGCTTTTGTTTCCCTCTTGATGGTGAAGTCATACGTTCGGATCACACTACACATGTTAGATCAAAATGCATAAATCTGGCTGTAGTTCATTCTACCCGGTGTTTGGTGGATCTGAAGAAACGTCAGTCAAAGATGTATCACATAATCAAGGTAAGGAAACTCACTTTCTGAATGGAAGCTTGGATTAGCAATTGATTCTGTGTTAGACAAATGTGGATATTAGAGTTCTTACCATCTATGAAATGATCAGCCTTTGCCTCCGATCGTGTTCATTGGGACAGCAGGAATGTAACTTACAAGGGTTTGTGTTGTTTGCTGTCTTGGTTCTTCCCAAAGACTTGGAGTCAGCATACTTCTGTCTGATGCTTCCAGAAGTAGAATGTTCTGGACCCCCGTGGACATTGCTGCATGCCTTGGGACCGAGAAACCACCGAAAAGGAAATACTCCTCTGAGAAGTTGAGACTTACCCCCACGGGAAGCCTTGCGGCAAGGGCTGGGAACAGTTGTCAGAAACTCAACAACATAGTACGAAAACAGATTAGGACATAAGGAAGCTGCTGAATAGAACTTGAACTGTGCAAAGAGCTGCAAGGTCATAGATATTCTGGCATGCATCTGAAAATGCAGATACCAAACACGAGATAGGAAGGAAAGAGCCAGAAAAATGCTTACAGTAACTGGATTGCTAGTGAAAAGAAAGGTCGTGTTGAGCTCGGGATAATCCGCTACGGGAGTTTCAATGTCAGAGATGGTTACTATGGTCAAGGAGCGTCAGGGGCCTACTTTGTGCATAAGCGAAGGAGCTGAAGAACAGCGCTGCAAGACCGCCGAGCTTCATTTTGAACGAAGGTGTGTCAACCAACTGAGCGAATGTGCACCGAGAGTGTCCCAGACAATTTGGAATTACTTTGGATAAAAGAAAGTGACTGGCTGCCGTTCCTTATATCAACGTTCTGCGGATACGAGTATGGTCTGCCTTACGCCTCACTCGGCTCAACATGGGAAACTCGGAAACACCACCGAAGGCGTAGGTTGGCAACACAAGCAGGAAGCAGACTTGCCGTGGACTGACATGACAAGAATAGAAATCATCCTCGGACGTGGTGCCAGTTGCACGGAGGCTGAACCAGGGGTGGTGGGGAGGAGGCACCCGATTTCGAAGAAGCATGATTGGAGAATACTTGGTCAAAACCAGCCAGATCCGGGTGCATGCGCAGAACCAAACTATTGATTACAGTTGTGGGGTGGTGGCAAGGCTTGAATAGGAAAAAGAGTTGTGCTGTCAAGAATTCTGCAGAGAGCGGCCGGAAATCTTCAACTCGGAGGCGTTACTAGCTCGTTGACTTGTCAATCTGAGCTGCAATCAGCCTTGGCGTCAGCCCTCTGGACTTCTTCAGATCCATGTAGAGCTTGAAGCCTGATATCTTGGATATCATGACTGGACCTGGAATTATGGCGCAAGCAATGTGGCTGAAATTTCGATATATGCAATATAGTTGCTCCGGCTATCAAAACGAAAGACATATGACAGATGTTCCCAATGAAATATGCAATGCTCGGATTTTGCAAATATCTGATGGGCTAGTCTTGAAATGTACAAGTTGAAGTTCTTGATTATTCTGTGATCGAGAAGCTTCTGGTGGCTTACTGCCCAACTTTTCCAAACACCGGTTGCTTGCTAGGACCTTCAGCAAGCATAGCCGATAGGCGGTATCTTACTGGTGCGCATCTGACTTGGGGCAAATAAAAGATATCTTACTGCATGCGGCAACTTTGACATGCTGAAGCTTAAACACGAGCCGCAGGCTAGCACCTCAAAATTTTTCGATTTCTCAGCCACAGCTCAGTCACGAGCGAAGTTTTATGGAATTGGCTTCAATTTTGACGTCTTATGGTAGTACGAGCAGCCCGAAAGTCCCCTTCTTTGTAACAAGTAATTTTGCGGATGCCAAAAGAGCAATGAATTGACGCTCGACAATGTCAACGCCTCAACGAATGAGGATGGAATCCGCTCAACTGTAGATGATCTGACCACTCAGCCTTACCGAGATTTAACAATAGGGGACTACCCCAGACTTCTGGGACTTCTGCACGTGCATGCATCTGGATCGACCTGGTCACTGCGGCATGCTTTCTCCCCTCGCCACGGGGCGTTTCATGATTCGGGGAGCAGCCTATAGCACGTCCAACGTATTACCTAGCAATACGAGACTGCTGCGACATAGCGGATTGACGCTTCGGGATCAAGGTGAAATGCACGGGAGGTTGCCGCGGCGTCAGACGTTGACTTGACTTCGGGGAGTTAGGGCTAAGCTAAGGGGACTCTTCCGGCCCCGTGATGCTTACGGAATAGCGCGTGCAGGAGGGCTGAGAAGACGCACCACCTCCAACCTTCACAACCAATCCCATCAATACCGAACACGCGATGGCGCAAGAAACTTCTCTTGGCTTATGCTGACATGAAACTGACCAACGTGAATTATTTCCGCTTCGATACGACGCTGCAACGTTCAAGTGATCCTTTGGTAATCGGGACCCAGTTTGCGGGAAACGAAGCTCATCGGCAAGGTCGACGCGAATCGACGGAGGTACCTACATGGTAAGCCTTTCACGATCCTAGAGCTGATATCGGGTTGATCGGAATTAGGCACGAGACAGTAAGCTTTGTGAGTTCGGAAGCTACTTCATCCTTCAAGCCTCAGTAGCTCACTGCTGACCTCAAAAGCCGAACCTCTGCTTACAGAAAAGTGGTACCTACATAGATACCCATTAATCATCATGGTCCAGGTATGCAATCATGCTTTACCTCTTCGGCCGACCAAGGCCGGGAATGTGTTCAAGTGGACACTCTCTCTTGGGTGGACGGTGCGAATATTTCAATATCCGAGGTCGCCATCACCGAATTCAGAAGTGATTCGTGGCACCAACAAGTTTCGCACCGGAGGCTGGGTATATGCCTCAGTAGCAAATGAGGTTGATGTTTGATCCTTGCCATAAAAAGTATACCATGTCCCAATCCTCCCGAAGCATCGGTATCTCAAGGTTATTTTTACAAGCTTCAACCAACATGCTTGGGAATTGGCACGCGAGCTGCGTGGAGCTGTTCTGGATATGCGAAGTAGCACGGTCAGCAGTTTCGAGGACTGAACCCTACCGCCCCGCAGAAAACACAGTAACACAACCTGTCAGCCTCATCATTGGATCCGGTTCTTCGTATAGGTCACCCTCGGAGCTAAAGACGCACTATTTGGAGACCGCGCCAACTGGCAAGAAGTCTTGGCATCAGCCTTTCTGCATAATACTCTTGGCATATATGTCAAAACATTTTGGTCGGCGAAAGTTTCTCCCGGCTTGTGCTACACGTAACTGAATACGGGCTGATCAGGCGGCAAGGGCTCCAGAAATGAAAGCTTTCCGATCCTTCGATCTTCAGCCGTGATCAGTGGTCACGGGTGGTTTTATTTGTGGAGGAACGAAAATATTGAAGTAAGGTTAGGACTGTGGTCACATTGCAATCTTCATGCTATTGAATACAATCCGAAGGGCCGGAACCTGCCTAGAACTGTCAGTGCATGGGGCTTTAGGTTCATGACGAGACATGGTCGTGGGGTCTGAGCTGTGCAAATGCTGGCTGTCTACCCAGTACCATAGTCGATACTGCCTCTGGAGTGATAGTCTCCTCCATTCACATCACTCCGATATCTCAAAATGTAGCGTGCAGCAAATATTACCTTGAGTGGATACTGCACGGCAAAGTTCCCAACTTACTGGTCGACAGCTTGGCAAGGCAAGGGACCTGGCGACAGGATCATATGTCGGAAGTATCCCCTGCGTTCTTTCGCTGCAGGTGATAAGGCGGTGTCTACATTTCGTATTGAGCTTACCTGCATCGCTTCATGCATCGAGATTGATGAGATGATTATTGCTCACTGCTTGAGTCCAGACATCATTCACCGACTGCCCTCTGCATCTCAGAAGTTGATTCGCCTTCTATTTGTCTCGGGGAAGACTCAAGGAACTCATCTGCGCTTCCGAAACTTGAATGTCAGCGAGTGGACCTTCAGTACTGGTGAAAGGGGAAATCACGTGATGCCTGTCTCTCACTGCTCAAGCAGCTAAGCAAACCAGACAAGGCTTCCATCGGGACGCAGGAAATCTGAGGGCTTACTTACGAAGAATTTCGACCTAAAGAGGTACCTGGTAGATACCTGTTTCGAGGAAGAGCACGTGCATACCTTCCTTCCAGGCGAACTCACGCTACGCAAAGCAATATAAATGCCTCCGCATGTTCCAAAAGCAAATGTTCCTCAAGGCGTCTTTCATAAACTTGAGAACTGAAGCACGAGCCATTTAACAGTGTGGACGCTTCCGCAGCCTATCACGTGGAACGTGTGCGAGCCGAGTCAAAATTTGTGTGTTCACGCCCCCGGCTTGAAACCTTTCTCGACCCTAATCGCCTAATGCCCCTCTGCACATACAGATAGGGATGTCTCTGCACAAGCAGGTCATTCGGGAAAAGTGACGCCTCCAACGTGCTGATCGATCGATGCATCGTGTTCCTGCGTCTAAATGACTCAAATTCTCTCCACTGGCTTGGCTACACGAAGCCTAATCCAACGACGTGGCTAGAACATGGGCAATATGAGGTGTTCCCCTCTCTTTTCATCATTGAACACCTCCTTGTCGAGTACCTAGGTGTTCGGTCGTTCGGCTTCAGGTTCACCACGTGCTGGGCAAATTAGAAGAGACAACCCTATGAGGGTATCACAACCCTTTTGATCAAAGCTCGCATCTGCAATGCAAATTTTACTGTTTCAAATGCTTCATTGGTCATGCTCTTTTGGCTTTACTAGCCGGATGTAAAGGTGCTCATACCAAGTATGCTGCCTTCCCCATCCCCATTTTCTCTCTTTCTCTCTCAGCTCGCTTACTCAAGCGAGCCCCTTAGTCCACCCTAAAGCAAAACATACTACTGCGCTTCAAAGGCGCCACTCTTGCAGAGAAATAAGCTCACATTGTATCCATTTGTTTCAAAATTGCTCTAATTCGAGAGTGCTACAAAGTCCATTCGTTGCTAATATACTTAAGTGCTGCGTCCACATTTCAGAACAATTACTCCCATAAACCCGAACGGAAAGTCGAAAAGATAGCTGAAGTCGAGGCAGGTTGGGAAGCCACGAAAAGTTTCATCTCCGATTTGCAGAATGCCGATCCATTGCTCCTTAACTCCTCACTGGCTTGGCCCATACCGGCAACCCCTAGCACCAATTCTTCGAAATATCGGTGAAGCCATCATGATAGGTCAAGATATCATTATCCCCAATATTCGCCTGCTCATCGATATGCAACTCAAACTTGCGAAAGATGTGAGCGAGCAACAGTCTCATTTCTGCCCAGGCAATCTCAAGACCAGACAAGCACGTGTCTCTTTGCTGAAGGAGGCAAGCCATTGATCCAACTTCCCTCCCTCATTTTCTTTTCGGATCCAGCGTTCGGGTCTTGTCCCTACCTGTTGTACACAATGGAGCCTGTGCCATTCAGACTTGAAGTTTTGGCACAAGGCTAGAAGTTTGAAAACAAGCGTTATCCTGGTGTTCGAGAGAAGTTGCCTTCGTCTATCTGATTAGATACAGCTTAAGGAAGATAGCTGTCTCACGTGATCTTTTGAGCCCACATACTGGACTCAGCCTCGAGTCGAAGATCGGTGGTTCGAAAGTATCATG
>Ga0302140_10003159_pt1 | contig 21192 bp, 19 predicted proteins | sample I_Bog_E1_1_FD_202095 | JGI IMG/M metagenome (GOLD analysis project Ga0302140, IMG submission 202095) | Peat permafrost microbial communities from Stordalen Mire near Abisko, Sweden - I_Bog_E1_1 | ecosystem: Environmental > Terrestrial > Soil > Wetlands > Peat | place: Sweden: Abisko, Stordalen... | reverse complement strand
CTCGGTTCTGCGCGTTATTCCACTGGAGGCCGCCGAATATGCACACCACATGATTGACGCGGAAAAAAGCGATGCCAAGGCCGGTGCATACACGCCGAAGTACTTCGATGCCCATGCATACAAGACGCTCCAGACTCTGTGCGAGACGATCATTCCCACGGACGCGGATTGCGGCGGCGCGATTGACGCAGGCGCTCCGGAATTCATCGATCTGCTGACCAGCGAGAATGAGGAATACCAGGTGAAGCTGGGCAGCGGGTTAAAGTGGCTCGACGCCTCGTGCGCAACCCGGTATAGCAATGCCTGGCTGGATTGCACGCCGCAACAACAGAGTGAGATTCTCGATCTCATCGCGTATCGCCGGAACGCTGAGCAGGACCAAAGCCTGGGACATGCCGTGGAGTTTTTCTCGTTCCTGCGCAATCTGACAGCAGATGGTTTTTTCACCAGCAAGATCGGCATCAAGTATCTGGGCTACAAGGGAAACACGTATTTGCCGGAGTGGCCTGGTTGCCCGCCGGTGCCTGGACTGTGACTCCCCGCCGAGCTTCTCGATCAATCAAACCTGCAACAATCCTGTGACAATCGGCTTACCGCGACATGACAATCGGTTGCGCAGGCCCGATTAGATTCGAGACAACGAATTGCTTGTTCGTATTCGGCTTTTCGTCAAAGGCGCCGGCGGGGAGGGATTGAAAGCAGTACGTCCGTGGGCAGATGATCCGTGCGCTGGGATTCGGGACACGGCGGGATGACCCTCAACCTGCGCGTTATGGACGAGGCTTATGCTGCGCACAATCTTTGCGATTGCCGGAGTTATATCGCTCGCTGTTTTTTTCGCCGCGTTGATTGGCGCGGTGATCGGCGGCTGCAAGGCAGACCCGCCGGGCAAGGCAGAGACAGCGATGTTGAACTGGGCCAAGCACAAGATGCTGGTGCACAACAAATCGCAGAAGAATCCGCTCGAGGATAATGCGATCGCCGTTGCCGATGGAAAAGAGGCATTCTCGCATTACTGCGTTGCATGTCACGGATTGGATGGGCAGAACACCGGCGTGCCCTTTGCGGACCGCATGTCGCCGCCGGTGGCGTCGCTCGCCGGCAACGATGTGCAGGGATATACCGACGGGCAATTGAAATGGATTATCGACTACGGCATTTGGCCCTCGGGTATGCCGGGCTCGAAGGGCACATTAAGCGACGATGAGATATGGTCCATCGTGCTTTATTTGCGTCATCTGCCGAAAGCGGGAAGCCTGGGCGAGCCGGAGATGTACACGCATTGATGCGATGCATTGATCGCATTCCGATGGCGCTCAATCGATCGCGAATTGGCCATGAGGCTCTTCAACGCTCAGGTCTGTGTGGAAAGCTGGCGGATACAGGAGGCAGGCGGAAGATGAGCGCGTCCGTTCTCAAAGCCGGAAATCTTGAAATCGAAAAAAAGCCGCTTCGAATTCCAGCGGAGGTGTCGGCGCTGCTCCCGGCACTTCAAATGAGCAATGGCGACACGACGCAGCTTGCCGGACTGTCTGACGCGCAGTGGAGAAGTCTGCTTGAATTTTGCGACATTGCGCACTTGACGCTGCCGATGGCGCAACTTCCCACGGCGGGGTTTCCGCAGTGGGTTGTTGAGCGGCTGAGAACCAATCTCGCCGACAATGCTCTGCGGTTCGAGCGCGCTATGGCGACCTATCGGGAAGCCGCCGCGGCGCTTGAGCAAGCGGACGTGGAGCACATCGTGATCAAGGGCTTCACGCAGGCGCCGGATTATGTGGCGGACCCGCGATTCCGGAGGCAGGCCGACCTTGACCTATTCTGTCCCCCGAAAAAAATGGATGCAGCCCAACGAGCCTTGGAGGCTATTGGCTACGAAACATTATGCGAGGATGTCAGCTATGCCGTGGCCGACCATGGACCATCGCTCGTCCGGACCGGCAACTGGAAGTGGAAAGGGAATCCGTTCGATCCGGAGATGCCCCTCGATATTGAATTGCACTTTTGCCTTTGGAACGAACAGGCCTCCCACATCGGCGACCCTGGGACCGCGCTTTTTTGGGAGCGGCGCACGGAGCGCGAGGTTGCCGGCGTTCGGTTTTCCTGCCTGAGTCCCGCAGACCATCTTTCCCATCTCATTCTTCACATCGTGCGCAATCTCTTCCTCGGAGATTGGATTATCCATCACGTACGTGAACTGGCTGTTTTTCTTCACTCCCACGCGAATGACGAAATCTTCTGGCAGAACTGGAAGGAGACGCGGTCCGCATCGCTGGGGCCGTTTGCCGCAATCGCCTTTTACCACGCCCGCGCTTGGTTCGGTTGTCTTCTTCACCCTCTGGCAGCGCAGGAGATCGACATGCTCCCGGCTTCGCGCCGCAGTTGGCTGCAGCGTTTTTCCGGCTCTGCTCTCGAAATCATGTTTGAGCAGAACAAGGACTCGCTTTGGTTGCAGCTTGGTTTCCTTTCTTCACGAAGAGAACAATGGAGGATTTTCAAGAGGGCCTTGATTCCATCGCGCATCGGCTCCATCCGCTCACCCGGCGTTCAAGTGCGTAACAAGAGGCTGATACATTCTGGCCGCAGGCCGTTGTGGCAGCAATACGCGGCGTATTTGATTGCCCGCTCCGCCGCTCACGCGCGCGCCGGCATTGCCACGCTCTGGCGAGGGCTCCGCTGGCGTTTTTCGCAGCCATGGGGGTTGACGAATGGAAATGGAAGGCACACGGGTAATGGTTGAAGAGGTCATTCAAGAGGCAAATTCCGGCACTGATGGAGCCAACTCATCTCGCCGTCCCCAAGACGCGCTCCTTTGCGATATGGAACTCCCGCACCGCGGCATTTTCTATCCGCTTGGCTACCCGGTGGAGATCGTCACCAACGACGGAGCGGTATTGGAAGCAGCCAATGAGAGCTTCGGCCATGGCCGGCCGTCTCGGCGATCTGCAACGTTGCAGATACGAGTCGGAGTTAGCCGCGGCGGTGCGGCGGATTGTCCGCCGGAGCCAACTAGGCGCGAATACAACCATTTGTATTCCCTGGTTGCCGATGTCAATAACCAGGCTCTGCTCGACCTCAGGACCGGCATCAACTTTACCTGGGTGACAAGGGCAGCCGTGAGTAACAGGATCTATTTCCGCTATAACTTTTTAGAGAAAGCCGTCTACCTTCTGTTGGGAGCATCGGTAGTCACCGATCTTCATGCCGCTTGTGTCAGCAGGAACGGAAAAGGCATTCTACTTATCGGTGACTCAGGCGCCGGAAAATCGACCCTTGCTTATGCATGCGCCCGGGCCGGATGGACCTATACCTCCGACGATACGAGTTATCTCATCAATGATTCCAAGGTTCCCAGTGTTATAGGGCACTCACATCGCGCACGGTTCCGGCCTTCGGCAAAGGCTCTCTTCCCAGAGTTGGAGCGCTTTGGGGTGACTCCGCGAATGGAAGGAAAGCCTTCGATCGAGGTTTCAATTTCTGAACTTCCGGTCGAGAACACAGCAGCCGAGGTGACGGTGGACCGGATTGTTTACTTGAATCGAAGTTCTTCCGCAACGGGAAGACTCATCCGTCTGCCCAATGGAACTGCGACTGAGCGCGCACGCCGCGAACTTTACTCTGCCGGGGAGGTCCGCGCGAAGCACGAGAGAACTCTGGAGATTCTCTCCGATATTCCGACTTACGAACTTCAGTATTGCGATCTCAACCACGGCATCCTATGCCTTGACCGTTTATCGCGGGGTGAATGACACATTTGCAAGGTCGGCTGCCTGGCGGTCTTGGCCGGCGACGGTCCCAGGACGAGTGACGAGATGCTTCGCGAGCGTTTCTTCGATCACATCGGCGGCTCGCTGCAATCCGTTTAGAGAACGAAGCTGTGCCTGCATCTTCACGGCCGCGTCGCGATAGCTTGGATCATTCAAAACTCTCGTCACAGAATTATGAATCTTGTTTGCCGAAAGCATCATGACGGGAAGCACCTCTGCAATTCCCAAGCGCTGCAGACGGGCTGCGACTGCCGGCTGATCGTGCGCGAGCGGTATGGCGACCATGGGCTTTCCCTCCATCAGCGCCTCAAAGACCGTGTTTGGTCCACCATGCGTGATGACCATCTTCGCGAGCCTCAGAACTTCCAGTTGAGGGACGTACTTCGCCACCAGTGGATTGCCTGGAAGATTGGAGAACATTTCCGGATCGAAGCGCCCGCCTAGAGAAATCACCAACTGAATGTCCAGACCCTGGCAAGCCTCCGCGATCAGGCGAAACACGAAAGCTTGCACATTGCGCGTGGTGCCGAGGGACGCGTAGACGAAGGGCCTGCCATCGAGCAGATCCCACGGAAACTCGACGTGGGGCCTTGCAACTCGACTCGCAAACGGCCCAGTGTAGTGAAAGTTACCGGGGAGCCCGGATCGCGGAAAGTCGAGACACTTTGGAAGCTGGGTGATATGTGCCAGTTCAGGAAACGACTTTCGGAGTTGTCTAACGGGTCCCAATCCGGCTTGCCGTCTCAAGTTATCGAGCGCTCGCCGTATTGGTCCATGCACGCGCAGCGCAGAAACTTCCAGGAGCGCATTCTCGATCAGGGAAAACCACGAAGCTGAATACTTGTACCCTGAGAACCATGGGAGATCACTCCATCCGAAGTTATGAGGAACGGAGGTGGAGATTATGAAATAGGGCAAGCCTGCAATCTGCGCCACGGTTGGACCGGTGAGTGCGATCTCGTTGACGAGCAGCGCATCTACTTTTGCCTGCCTCAATGCGGCGGGTGTCTCTTCAAGATAGATAGCAAGATCGTGCTTGATGCGTCTTAGATTGAATTGAAGCATAGAAAGCTGAGAGCGCAGACTTGAATCATACGGCTTTTCTTTCTCTTCTTTGAAAGAGGATCTGCCTTTCCCTATGGGAAAGAAATCGAGCCCAGCGTGGCGCACTCTGAATTCTATCTTGGGTTTCTCGAAAAATGTAACCTTGTGCCCTCGATCTCTTAGAAGTTGCGACAGCAGGATGAGCGACTTCAAATGTCCGGTACCGGTGAAAGACATCATGCCAAAGTGCCAACTCCTTCGGTCAGTTGACATATTCGGCCACCACGCCCGCGGGGATGAGGAGCTTTCTGGATCCAAGCCGCACTTCGCCTTTTCCGAACACATCTTCGGCTTTTTGCAGCAACGCCTTTACTGGCGCGCGAAGCCAGCGAATGGATCCGTCGATCGACAAGGGCTCCAGACCTTGCGTTGCTGCGAAAGGAAGCCGCTCCAGCATTGCATCCGCGGCAAGCTGCACACGGCCTCCAATCATCACAAGCTCCACGTCGTTCATAGACAACGCATCGAGTCTGTCTGCGGAGTCCTGCCCTGTGTCTCGAATCGCAATCAGATCTGCCACGCAGGATTCCCCGATGGAACCTTCACCATTTGCCAAGCGGAGGATCGAGGCAGGTGCTGTGGTCACCATTTGGTGGGCCGCCGACGCCGAGATCCCGCAGAAGCGAATGGCAAACCGAATTTCGTCCAGCAGGTCGCCCTCGGCTGTCAGGGGAGAATCGCTGCCGAGAGATATCTTCTCGATATCGCCAAGGAGGGATAAGTTGGGGACCCTGTCGAAGAGAAACTGATTGGAAGATGGGCAGACGATGAGGGAGGCCCGGCGGGCACGCATGAGCGCAACACCGTCTTGATCGATTGCGAGTCCATGCACAAGCACGGTGCGATCATCGAGAACTCCGAGCCGATCGAGTCCCCATAACTCTTGCCGTGCCTGCTCGTCAACTCCTTCGCACGCATGCACAATGAAAGGCCGGCCTACGGGGGCGGCGGCGTGGGCCTCGCGAAGGTCGCCCCCGAGAGCCAGCGAATGGCCCCAGCCGTATTCCTGGACGACGCGTACGGGAAAATCCTCTCGCCGCAATTCCGGCCAGAGAGGATTGTGGTGACTGACTGTCGTTACTCCGCAGAGAAGGTTTCGCAATCCGCCCCACCAGAGGCGAATCTCTTTGGGCACGGCACGATGCTTCGCAATGATGTCTGGGAATCTGCTATGTATGTCGTCTCCCCACTCGATGTAATTCCGATAAGGCGGAATGCCCAATCTCGGGAACAGAGAAAACTCCAGATGATCATGGGCGTTCACGAGTCCGGGCAAGATCAGGAACCCGCTGAGGTCGATCGATATGCGATCCGATTTGGCACCGGACAAACCGGTAGGGGAGCTCAATATGCGGGTGATGCGGTCGCCAACGATCTCGATTGCGGCACGCGTAGATTCCCGGGGTCCGAGGGCGCATCGAGCTCCGCCAATTACAAGCTGGTTTTGCCGGTGCGTTTTCAACTGCCAACCCTCCACAACGAATGCAGTTCTTGCTCTGCGTGAGAATGACGCTCGGACAGAAATGAGTCCTTGCATTCATCCCTCCGTTACGGGCACCAGTTGCGCGATGGACACTAAGGCAGGCGATTGGAAACGAGCATCCCTTACCGAAGGAGCGAATGTGTCCGGATTGCGGCTCATCGGCTCAAGGTCATTGACCTGGTCCCACAAGCCGCGAATCCTGGCGTCAGTTTCGCGTGACGCGTCATGCACCTGCCGGGCATCGACCTCCGCGTGCAAAGCGTCGCGCACCGCGCGGTAGAAACCGGTGGTATAGGCTGCTGTGAACATGATGCAAAGGTCGTCGCTATCCGTCCAGTTACGCTTCTGTCCAATCTGCGTCTGAACACGATCAAAAAAAGCGGTGCCCGGAAGCGGATACGAAAACGAAATTCCAACATCATCCGGCTCTGTCTCGCGGACAAAACGAATTGTCTCTTGCAACTCGACCCAGGTTTCCCCCGGATAACCAAACTGCAGGAAAAAGCAAGCGCGAATGCCAGCCTCACGGAGCAAGCGCCGGGCCACGCGGACGGAAGAGAGCGTCAAACCCTTTTCCATTGCATTGAGGATGGCCTGCGATCCCGATTCGACTCCCATCCACACTTCGGCACAACCCGCGGCCTTCAGGTTTTGGACGGTTGTTTCGCTCATCAGGTCAGCGCGAGACTGAATCTTGAATGGAACGGCCGCATCTCTTTTCTTAACCTCTTCGGCGAACTGCTGCACCCAATGACGGTCCAACGCGAAGACATCGTCACCAAACCAGATGTGCTGGACGCCAGAGGATTCTTTTAAAAACTTCATTTCTTCCGCGACAGCCGATGCCGGGCGCAATTGAAATTTATTGCCAGAGATGGGCTTTGCGCACCAGTTGCATTTGTAGGGGCATCCACGACTTGACACCATGTTTGTGGAGAAATAGCCGTGAGCATCGACCCATGCTTTGCGATAGGGCTCCATCTCGATCAGATCGCGCGCAGGCAAGCGTAGTTCCGACCATTCGGGATTCTTTGACAATCGCTGCGAACTGCGCGCAAGGCATCCATTGTCGTCGAGTCTTACCATGCCGTCTATTTCCGGCACTTGTTCGGCGTCCAGGATGGAGCGGCAGAGCCGCACCAGTGCCTCCTCTGCTTCTCCACACAGCACATAGTCGAATCCGTTCTCAAGAAACAGCAGAGGATTGTCTGTCGAATCCGATCCGTGTACGACAGTAAGCGCGCCCATGCCTCGCGCTGTTTTCGCGATTTTCCACGCCACGTCTCTCATGCGCGTGAGGCACATTTTCGAAAGGAAATTGAAGTCGTCCTCATAGACAGCGACGACTTGAGGTTTGCTTGCAGCGAGGAGCGAATCAAGCTTAACTGACGGGTCTTCAAGCATCGAATCAAACGCCACGACCGATATACCGTTTTCCCTCAACGCCGCGGCGGCATAGAGGGTGCCGATCGGCATATAAGGCTGCATCTTGCGGAGCTGCTTTGGATCCAGGGGAAGATGATAGGAATGCGTGAGCAGAACTTGCGCCATGGTTCACCTCGTATATCTACTCGCCGGCAGTTCCATCATGCGAAGGTTCCAGGTGTGCATGCCAGGCAGACACATCCGGCAAGCAGCGCCTGTAAAAGTAGCGTAGGCCGGCCGGTATGGGAAGTTGTCGCGGAATTGTCAACTCAATGTCATCCCTTGGGACACGGTGTCTGCGCCAGACGAAGGGTAGCTCGACCAGGCCCGCCTGCTATGCCGGCTGGATCCAGCAACGATGTGCTGCGACCGGAGCGATTGCCGTAATCGAGGGAGTCGGCAGCCGAGTTAAAGAGGTGACCGAGCTTGTTGCGTTTGGTGGCAAGATATTTAGCGGAATGGGGATTGGCCGGAACATCGGCGCTCACTCGTCTTGCGATTTCAATTCCCGCAGAGCGCACGGCATGAATTTTCTCCGGATTATTGGTCATCAATTGGAGTTTGCGAATGTTGAGGAACCGAAGGACTCCTACAGAGAGCGCATAATCGCGCAGGTCGACTGCGTGTCCAAGCTTGAGATTGGCTTCAGCTGTGTCGAGCCCCTGATCCTGCAGTTGATAGGCGCGGAGTTTTTCAATCAAGCCGATGCCGCGACCTTCCTGAAGATCGTAGACAAGCACTCCAGCGCCTTGTTCCGCGATTGCACGCAGGGCCAGATGAAGCTGCTCATAGCAATCACACCGCATGGAGTGGAAAACCTCACCAGTCATGCATTGAGAATGAATGCGGACGAGTGGAGGGGCGCTATGGATATCTCCGAGAGTCAAGGCAAGAATTGTTTCCGTACGTTCTCCCGGATCGCCGGCGCCGGCGGATTCAAAGGCCAAAAGGTTGAAATTTGCCCAGCGGGTGGGGAGGACAACCTCGGCGATCTTCGTCAACGTCATCAATGTGGACGCGCTCCCTTCAGGCCGTTCGTTTGTCGCGGCGGAACGTCATACATCGATCCGTTTGGGAAGCGTATCTCGCAGCGCAAAAATGCTTGTCTCCAGAATGTCTTGAAGGAGTCATTCATTTGTCGAAAATAGGAAACATGGATGCTCACGGCGCGAGCCGGGCCGTTTGATGAGATCGGGTATCAGGGGTTCACTACTGATGGCAAGAGTCAGCAAATGAGCGATACGCCCGGTGAACATTCGCATTCATCGCTCAGCGGTGCGACGGAATTGATAAAGAACGTGATCGCCGAAGAGGGCGAGCGGATGAGAAAGCACACGGTCGAGTGTTTTCATCACACCGAGAAGCCGGGGTTGGTGCGAGATCCACGGCTCGGCGGCGCTGGGGGGAACTGTCACGCCGATTCCGAGACGCTTCTCAAGCACAAACCAGGGAGCGAAAGCACGCATCAATGCCGCACGGCGATGATAGACGATGGGGAATTCACGCATTGCAAGCCGCGCCGGGAATGGGCCACGTCTGCTGCGTCGAAGAGCCTGCCTTGGCCGCATATGAAGTATTTCGGTGAGCATCTCACCGGGGCAAAAAGTGCCGAACAGTACCAGCATGGCGGGCGCTCCCGGCTTAAGCAACTGAGCGAGGCCGCGCGCCACGGGTGCAAGGTCGACGACACAGTTGAGCGGAGCGAAGTTGGAGAACGCACCATCGAAGAGCCTTCCGCCAGTAGAGAGATGACGAGCAGCGAAATCCTCCAGTTCTTCGCCGGTTGCGATTTCAGCCTGTGCGCCAAGGGGGGACAATTTTGCCTTTGCAAGCGCAACCATGGTGGGCGAGGGATCGGTAAGAAATACTTCGTAGCCGGCCGCCGCAAGGAAAGCTGCGTCTTCGCCAGTGCCCCCTCCCAGTTCCAGGATGTGGCCGGGGTTCGGAAACTCCCGCAGGAGCGCCTCGCGGACGGCACGACGCTGCGCCGCGACGCTAAGCCATGCACCGAAGCGTTTGTCGAAGACTGGCGCAATCGCGTCAAAGGCCGCGACGGCGGGCCGCATCGGTACCATTGTAACCTCACTTTATTTTCGTCTTTTGACCGAAGTCAAATGGCTCTGCTTACAACGTAACTGGCCTCCATTTGAAAGTTTGTCATGTTTGTGTAAGGCGATTGTCACTATCTTGTCGATACGTTCTCCGGGCGAAGCCGATGAAGGATCTATTTTGCAGTTGCGCGGCGATGCCGGATCGAGCGCGCCGTGCAAGCTCCCAGACGATGCCAGTGACAATCAAGTGACAAACGGAAGACCATGCGGAGACACATTTGGATCAGGCAGATTGCTATGGTGTCAGCTGTGCCGACATTCGAGCCAATCATCGCGCGTGCTTGCCGGGCAGAAGCGAGGGAGGCTCGCGATTCGATCGAGGTTGAACCGATGAAGCCGTTTCATGAACTCTCAATTGATGACCTGGACGCGCGTTCCCTCCGGGAAGAACTGAACTCAAGAGGTTATGCCCTGATCCGCGGTCTGCTTCCTCGAACCGATATAAAGCATTTGCTCGGCGAAGTTGCCGAAATACTTTCCGATGCAGGCTGGCTGCTCCCGGGCCATGACCCGATCGAGCATATGGCCAATAACAGCGCCGCGTGCGGCGATCCCGACGCTTCATTCAAGCAAACCTACCGGGACGTCTTCAACCTGGAATCGTTTCATGCGCTGCCTCATCATCCCGCGCTGAAGGGTGTTATGAAGATGCTGGTGGGCAACCAGGTTCTGGTTCACCCCAAGCCAATTGGGCGGCTGATTTTCCCAAATTGCGAGAGTCTCACGGTTCATGCGCATCAGGATTATCGCTTCATGAGTGGAGATCCCGAGTGTTACACCGCTTGGATTCCGCTGCACGATTGCCCAACCGACCTCGGTCCCTTGCAGATACTGGAAGGCTCTCACCGTTTCGGAGTAATCGACCATGAGGACGAGAACCTGCACGTTCCTGAGATCGCGCCGGAAGCATTGACAGTGGGCGATTGGGTATGTGGCCAGATCAATGCCGGCGATGCGCTCATTTTTCACAGCATGACTGTACACGCTGCTTCAGCGAACCGCTCGCACCAACTTAGAATTTCATTGGACTGCAGATTTCAGAATTACGATCGCGCCATCCATCCGGGTAACTTGGCTTTTGCCGGCGAATCTGGAAAGTCATGGGACGCTATGTATGCCCACTGGCGATCGGAAGACCTGAAATACTATTGGAAGGGAGTGCCTTTGAAATTCCAGCCGTCCAAGTCTGAGATCGAAGAACTCTCGAAGAGCGCAGAGCCCGCAACCACGCGGGCTAGATACGCCAGAATTCTGAGCCAACTCAAACACTGTGTCGAACAAGCGGATTTTAGCGGGTCAAACTTCATCCTAGAATCGTCCTGCAAGAGATGAAAATGGTGTAAATGGCCGAGTTGTTTCAGAGGGGTTTGTATTTTGACCGGAACGAAGGATGCGGAGAACTGATGGCTCAAGCGGCCTGGAAAAGCTTCTTGCGCGCAAGAGCGTGGGGAGGATCCTGCGGAGATTTCTGAGCCCCCCGGATACAGCCGCAAATCAATTGGATGTCCGTCAAGCCTATCGTCTGTGGGCTCCCACGTATGGTGAGGAGACCTTACCGCGTTATCTCGATGACGAATTGGCACGTGCCATGCTCGAAGGTCTCCCCCGGACTCATTTGCTTGATGCAGGCTGCGGGGCGGGGGACAGAATCCGTGATATTCCCGGAGCTATGGGTATCGATTTAAGCCCCGAGATGCTCGCGGCGGGAGGCTTGCGTACCGTTGTCGCCGGAGACATCCGGGAAATGCCATTCGCGTCCGGCCAATTTGACATGGTATGGTGCCGGCTTGTTCTAGGCTATCTACGCGATCCATTTCCGGCCTATCGAGAATTCTATAGAGTTTGCATGCCTGGTGGTTACGTGTTCGTAACGGACTTCCATCCTGACGCCACCCGCGCGGGACATCGCCGAACATTCAATGACCAAGCTGGTGTTGTCCACGAGATTGAAAACTATGTGCACACAAACGACGCCGAACTGGCCTCGCAAGCCGGGCTGGAATTGGTTGCGATCCGCAATGGCGCTGTAGGGCCGTCGGCTCGCGAGTTCTACGTTCACGGTATTGGACGGAGGTCGTACATAAGAGACTTCGGCCTCAATCTTGTAAGAGCATACCTTTTCCGTCGTCCGGAGGATGTTCGATTGTAATGTGACTTATGCGGTCAGCTTGAGGCTTGTCATCAGCTTCCTGGCCTTCGTCTGTCTCCAAGCACTCGACTCCATCGAAGATACGTCGCTCTTGTTGCGAGCTTCGATCACAGCGTTCCGGCATGAACGGAAGTGACAATCAATTGACAAAGATCAGAAGATCGGGAGACATGCCGGAGTGCGCAGAACGTTATTGTGGCTTTTATGAAGCTCGTGAGATTCGGTCCTCCCCATCCCAAAACGATGCGGTTAGCTTGGGCCGCCGTGTTTGCACTAGCCGGGCTCTGCGCCGCGCGGTTCGGGACCGCACAAGACATACCATTGATTTCCGGCGGAATTGGCTTTTTCACCAGCACAAATGGTGGGAAAACCAATTACGACCCCTACATCAAGCCCGTGATTGCAGCGCCACTTGGAAGCCACTTTCTCGTGGAGAGCCGGGCGACTGTCTTAGACACGTTTTCTCCCAATCCGACCGGCGGATATAAGAGGAACCCAGTCTTTAAGACGATGGACTACCTGCAGGCAGATGTTTTCGCGGGACCCCATCTCACGGTGGTCGCGGGGGAGTTCCTAACACCGTTCGGAACCTATAACGAGCGCCTCACACAGATATGGGTTCAGAATCTGCAAGATATTCCGTTGATTTACGGCATTGGGACGATGAACACCGGCGAGAGCGTTGGCGGCATGCTGCGCGGCTCGGCTGTAGCGACTCGGAACTATTCGATCAGCTACACAGCTTACTTTTCCGGCAATGTTAACAGTAACTATTTCGGAGCAGAACGATCGAGCGGCGGTCAAGGCCAGATCTACATCCCGAAAAGGGGACTGGAGATCGGCGCATCCTTCGGGCGTTCTCTCGCGGGAACTCGCGAGAACAATGTGGGAACGCATATATGGTGGGAGCCCATTAGCAGCCCGTTCCGTTTTCGCTCTGAATACGGGCATGCTCCGCATTCCGAAGGATATTGGTTCGAGACTGATTATCGCCTCTCGCATTTTGGCGGAGCGGAGAGTCCCTTGGGCAGGTTGGAGCCGCTGTTTCGCATGCAGCAGACGTTTCGCACCAGGGCCGACTCCAACGATGGCTTACCTTCAGTGAATACACAACGCGCCGACTTCGGTCTGGACTATCACCTGCCCCATGAAGTGCGCATCAATACCAGTTACTCCCGCCAGTTCTCGTCGACTCACGATGTGAATATCTGGGAGACGGGGATCATCTACCGGTTTCTGTTCCCAACCTGGAAGACCAAGGGGCGGTGAAGCGTAAATCTGCTGAACTGCCCCTTCCGGAGTTTTCGGGCTTCTTCTTATCGACAAATGATTCTAACTAACTCCGCAATGCTTTTTGCATAATGAGGGAGAAACAATGAAGCACATGGAAAGGATAATGCTGGGGGTTCCGCTGCTTGCAGCGATGTTAGCAATTGGCGCCTCGGTGGCCATTGGACAGACCGATAGCCCGCAGCAGCAGTCGCGCAATAAAGTTTCTTCCAAGGCGGCTCACGCGGGAAACCAGGACCGCGGGCAGCAAGTGTTCGAGCAGAACTGCGCTCGGTGCCACAACGCGCCGGAGGGATTTTCATCCGGTATCTCGGGCACAGTTGCATTGCAAATGCGAGTACATGCGAGCCTCAGCGAAGCGGACTACAAGGCTCTGCGCAAGTTCCTGAATCCTTAGCGTGACCGCTTCGTTGACCGGCTTACTATTTATCGACGGCTCGGGGATGACAACCTATCGCGTTCAAGCCGCGAAAGCGAGATGAGAATTACCGGCCACGCATGCCGAGGCGATGAGCATTCGGTCAACGGCTGAACGGAGTTCAACGTCAGTTCACGCGGCTCCCCACAAGTTTTGAAGGAGGGTTTATGCATCGGAAGTACATGCAAGCGGTTTTGTTGGCCGGGGTTTTGGTGACGATGGGATTTTCTTCCCCGATGGCCCGCGCTGAAGCTGCGCCCCAGAGGATCGAGATTACGGCGAAGCGGTTTAATTTTGAGCCGGGGGAGATCACTGTGAAGAAGGGACAACCGGTGGTGCTGGTGCTCAAAAGCGCAGACGTGGGGCACGGGATTCGCATTCGCGAACTTAACGTCGATGTGAAAGTGAGTAAAGGGGGCACCGCCGAAGTGCAATTCACACCGAACAAGGCTGGGGACTTTATCGGTCACTGCTCGGTGTTTTGTGGCAGCGGACATGGCACAATGGTTTTCAAAGTGCACGTTGTAGACTAATGCTCCGACCGCATGGATTTGTTGTCCGGAATTGGTGCTTTCCCAGACGCTCGCGAGAAAGACAAAAGGGATTGTCGGACTCATGGGATCACGCGGCGCCGGGCGATGGCGGTAAACCAAAGACTGCGGCCACAGTCGTCCGCGTAGACAATGGTCTTCGAGTCGGCTTCCCAGGACGGCTGAATCTGATTGCATGGCACGTCTGCCACACGGCGAGCAGCACCGGTCTGCAGATCGAGAATCGAGAGATTCCATACTCCATGTTCCATGCGGCTATAGGCCATCCAACGGCCATCCGACGACAATGCAGGATAGCGAGATTCGCCGAGATCGAGTGGGGTGTTCTGGTGGCTTTGGTCGGTCAGGAAAATCCGCGGGGGCCGGCCGTCTTCAACGCCGGAAAATGCAAAAACACGTTGCGAGATGAAGCTTGCGTCGTACACGTTGATGGCGGCAGTCGTGAGTGCGGCCTCCGTTGAGTGGCCGGACTGGAACGCCTGCCGCAACATCAGCTGCCCACGACCGTGATCCGCGCGCATGAACGCGAGGTTTTGTCCCTCGATAGAGGACATGGGGATCTGGCCCTCTTCGACTATTGTCTTCTCGGGATGAAGCGGATCCGCGATACCGGAGACTCCGGCGCGCGCCTTCTCAACCAATGCCTGTCTTGAATCGGCGCTGAACGAGAGATTGTCATCGGACGACGGATCGATCCACGTGGTAGTTCCCGCGGTCACCAGGCGATACCCATTCGCAGAGCCAGCGACATAGTTGATCACTGAGCCCACCGTGACCGGTTCTCCATTGAGCAGGAATTGAGTTTCGAGCGGAACGCGGTAAACGAATTCCTGGCGGATCAACTTTTCCCGCTGCAAAGTTGAATGCGCATTGAGGACCACAGCCGCGACCATGATGCCTGCCCAGGCATAGCGGCTCCAATCGGCAACTGCGCCGTGAACACGAGGGCTCCGCCATAGCAGGAGATAGATGCCAGCGAGCACGGCAACCATGAGAAACAGTCGCGGGGTAAAGAACAGGATTGCCGGGCCGATCTGCCGCGCGGGAGTGGGAATCGGAAATCCAATTCCCAGGTAAGCGACGATGAGCGCGATCGTCCACCGATTCATTCCGCGCTCAATCAGGAGCGCAGCGAGCGCGCATACAGGGAAAACCATGAGCACGAAGTTGTAAGAGGCGGGGATTGTGGAAATGGCCAGGGACGCGGTCAGCAAGCTAATCCACTCGAGAACGATTCGCTGGGGCGCGCGGTCATTTCTTCGAATCAATAAGATCGCGGGGGCGAGCAGCAGCATCTGAAGCGCGGGTTGCAACAGAGCGTAGAGGAGCGGAGAATTGAGCCACGGATGCGGATTCCACTGGGGCTCGGTGAGCAGCAGGTAATGCAGGAGGCCGGATATCGACGCTGCGGATGGAATGTAGGGCGGCATCGCTTCGCCATGAAGCGCCCAGGGAAGAATCTGTTGCAGATAGGTGCGATGCATGTTCCAGCCAAATACGGCGATCGACAGGGCGGCGGTTCCGATTCCTGTGACGGCAAAGGACGCGAGAGCGCGCCAGTTTCTGCGCTGCACAAACAGCAAGATCAAGAGCACGGGAAAGATTTTGCACGCGGCAGCAACGGCGATGAGCGCGCCTGAGAGAACGTAGTGTTCCTTTACGTAGCACCAGCATGCTGCGACGATCAACAGGAGAAGAAATATGTAGAATTGCCCGCATTGCAGGTTGCGCTGGAGCGGAAAACTGAAGGCGAGCACCAGGGCGATGCGACGGTAAGATAAGCGAGTCAGCGAGTGGATGAACCAGCAGAGCGGCACCAGCAAAGCAAGATTCGCGACGATCCACAGGCGCTTGGCTGCAAGCGCTGGAAGCGTCGTCAACGGCCAAATGACCAAAGTTGAGAATGGCGTTATGGGAATCATTCCGACGGCTGGGATATCGAGGGAGCGATGGTCTTTTTCCCTCTGCAGCCAAATCCACTCGTAGGCACGCGAGGTGTCAAAGCCTTCGTGAGCCAACCGCGCCGTCAGGTAATAATTGGGAAAATCCGTGTTCAGTTTCGTCCATGCACGCGGCACGGTGTGCAGTCCCAGAAAGGCAACTGCCACTAACAGAGCGAAACTTTCAATCCAGGTTAGTGTCCGCCGATCCCGCAAAATGTCCACATAACATGGTGGTCCAGTTGAGGATCGTCAGTTGTCAGTGGATTGTCATTGAATCATCGCCAGATCTTGAATTTGGGAGACGAGATCGATACCGCACTCACGCGCACATCCGGTGACAATCCTGTTACGACTTTCTGACAACTTGGCTCGCGCGCGGTTATAGATTGCCATTAGAGGATGGTGGACCTTCACGCGATTGACGGGAGAAGACCTGCCGTTGGATAGAACCCTCGATTGCGGCAGGCATTCACAGGGAAAATGACTGGGAGCGCCATGTCTCACCTGACGCGGTGGATGAAACATGGAATCCCATGCCTTCGGGATGGATTGAGATCCAGGCCCTGCCCTTGCCCAACAAGAAATACTTGATGATTCTTTGTCACGATTTTGCATTCCAGGCCACTATTGATTGTTACGAACGTTTCAGATTCTGGGGTTCCCTGATGATTTGGCTGTTTCTCGCACGCCGGCGAGCGGCTGGCCGAATTGCCAGACTTTCCCCAGAGCAGGCGGGGCTCGCTTTTCGGAGTGGGCTTCGCCTGCGCCTTTTTTTTGCGGAGTGGAGCTTCATTGCGATGAAGAGAAGCAATTCCATCGGGCGCGGTGTGCCGTCTCGATGGTGCGGGCGCACGTTCCCTGGGCGCTCCGGATGAGTTTCACTTCTTCCCAGACTGCTGAATTGCACCGCATCCCAGGCGGGAAGCGGGCAGCTTCGACCTTCGCCCGCTCCAGGGCAGTTCATTCTCCGGCAGCAAGCAAAATGCTATACTCGTCTCCTCTCAGATTTGCGGAGCGGGTTTTGCAATTTCAATCGTTCGATGCAGATTACGTTGCAAGACTTTGTGCGGGCGACAGTGAGACGCAGGAGCATTTTGTTGCATACTTTACCGGATTGCTAGAGGTAAAGCTCCGCTCACGGCTCCAGTCGCGGCACGCAATTGAGGACGTGCGCCAGGAGACATTTGCGCGGGTCTTTGCGGTGATCGGAAGAGACGGCCTGCGCCATCCGGAGCGCCTTGGCCCGTTTGTCAATACGGTCTGCAATCATGTGCTGCTGGAGCATTTTCGCTCATCGCGGCGCAGTCAATCGTTCGACAGCGAGGCGCCCGGCGAACTGCCGGCGTCGGGAGCAGATGCGCTGGACATTGCGTGGACCGGCCAGCTCAAAGACAAGGTGAAAGAGATTCTGCTCGACCTGGCGCCGCGCGACCGCGCCCTGCTCAGCGCCGTGTTTCTGGAAGAGCGCGATCGCGATGAGGTTTGCCTGGAGTTTGGCGTGGACCGCGATTACTTGCGGGTGATGCTGCACCGGGCCAAGCAGGAATTCAAGGCCGAATATGTCAAGCGGATTGGCGATCGGACGCCTCTGACAGCCTGTGGTGAAAGTCCAAATTGCCTGAAAACATCCCTCAGGGGCTAAAGCCCGTCGTTTATTATCAGTCGTTTGCGGCACGACTAAAGTCGTGCCCTTTCAAAACCTCACTTTCACTTCAGGCAGCTGGGGGCAAATGCATGAAAGATTTGAAACGTTTCGCCTGCCGGCGACACTATTTCACGATTGATGCATTTTGCGGAAGGCCCTGGGGTTGAGTGGATGGATCACAGTCAAGCAGTAGAACAGATGGCCGTCGAGCGGTACCTGCTGGATGAGTTGGCGCCGGAGGCTCGGGAGGGATTTGAAGAGCACATTTTCGGCTGTCCGGAATGCGCTTTCGATCTTCGCGCCGCAGCCGCGTTTGTGGATGAGGCCAAAGTTCAGTTGCCGGCGCTGAAATGGCAAGGGGCTTTGCCGGCCTGGCCGAGAGTAGACAAGGCCAACGTGAAACGCGATGGCTGGCTGTCGTGGCTGCGTCCGAGCTTCGTGGTTCCTGCTTTCGCAGCGCTGCTGCTTGTGGTGGGTTACCAGAATCTGGTCACCATGCCGGCTCTGCGTTCGGAGGCCAACCAGCCGCGCCTTGTTCCCTTGGCGCCGGTCCACGGCGCCACGCGGGGCGGGGCACGGACCACGATCGGCGCGGATCGCGCGCATGGGGTTGGACTTCCGATCGATCTTGCGACGCTTCCCGGCGCTCCTGAATTTGCTTCCTACGCCGTCGACCTCTCCAATTCCGAAGGAAAAGCTATATGGACCGGCACCATCGCCGCCGCGACGGGCGAGGGGGGCAGCCAGCGGCTTCTGCTGGCGATTCCAGCCGGCATTTTGAGCGATGGCGATTATGCCGTTGCGGTTTCCGGCATCGGTGCGCAGGGAGAACGCACACCCATCGATCGATTTGTCTTTGGCGTTCGTGTTACCAATTAGAAGGTCTTCTACACCGATCCTGTTAACGATCCTGAAAAATGAAATAGAATGGCCGCACACCAAGAAACGGAGAAAGAGAAAGTCCATGTCGGATACGAACGGTAGGACACACCATTATCATGCGGAGGCGACAATCCTGGAGGGTCATCTCCGGCTCCCGCTCACCCAGGAGATCAAGCCCCAGGCGCACGCGAAACTGCGCCGGGAGGGCGGATACATTTCTGAGCGACTGGAGGATTACCGGCTGGAATCGGTCATTTCCATCCGTTCCGGCTACACGCACGTGGCGGGCAATCGCGGGGACAAGCCAGGGCACGGCTGGGCGACGCTCACCACGACCGTCCTCGAGGGGTTGAATATTCTGGATGTTCTGACGGCGGATCGGGTGGTGGGACAGATTATTACCGAGCATCCGCTGGTGGGCTACGTGCCGACGATCTCCTTCCTTGGCACACGCTTCGAGAACCTGCGCATTGCCGGGCACCCGGTCAACCTGGATCTGGATCTGCAGATCCTGGGCGCCAGGTCGGAGGATGACGCGCCTTACACGACTGATCCCGGGCTCATTGGCCGCGTTGGCCGCCAATATGACCGCATCGGCGACCACAAGGATCTTCCGGGAGACCTCAGCGAACGGTACAATCGACTTTCCTCGACTCTTGGGAGCCCGGAGGCGGTCGAATGCTCGTTGGTGAATGGGGCCAGTGGCGGCTACCCTGGCAAGTCCTTTGGCCACGTGATCCACATTCCCGACTTCGGCAAAATCACCCTGGCCAAGCTGACCGTGCACCACGAGGAATTCAAGCACGATGCCTCCGCGCCGAAGACGACAACCGTACGGCTGACGATGGTCGACCTGAAGCTGGGATGCGCCATTTCAGGCGATGGCGGGTTGGGGAATGGATCGTCCAACGGCACCACCCATCCGTAGGCAGGGTTGTTTTCTTCCATGAAACGATCGCGCGCGAGGCGTCCACCACACCGGGCGCTATTCGCAGCTGGTTTTCAGATCAGGACGGCAGGCGCTTGCCGTTCTATCTATTTGGCCTCGTATTCCTGCTACTGATCCCGCTCAAGGATGCACGTCCGGGTAGCATGCAGGCGCAATACGACCGGGCCCGGCAACTCTTCGTGCGCGGCTACCTGGAAAACAGCCAGCAGCAGGCCGAGACCGGATTCAAAGAATTCAAGATATCCAATCCGGAATTGGCGGCGAAATTTCAGCTTCTGGAAGCGGAAGACATGCTCTTCCGGGGGATGTATCCGGATGCCTTGAGCCTTCTGGCAACATATCACGCGAGCCCAGCCGACCGGGAGGCAACGGTCCGCATGCTGGCGATCGAAGCCGTCGCTCTTGCGCGTGAGCAGCAAGAGCCGGAAGCGCACCGAAAGCTTGCCGAGGCTGACGATCTGTGCCACAGGGCAGACCTTGCCGTGTGCGGGGAAGTGTTGCGAGCCCACGCCATCCTGGCAGGCCAGGAAGACAAGCTTCCCATGGCGAGCCAGTATTTTCAGGACACGTTTGCATTTGCCCAGGCGCACCACGACCGCCTGTTGGAAGCCAGCGCATCTTTGAACCTGAGCTGGATAGGAATCCAGTTCGGTCACTTTGACGAAACTTTGGACTGGTCAAGAGCTGCAAGGCAGGCAGCCGTGGAATTGGGCGCTGAAGACCTGGTGCAAAGGTCCTCTGGCAATATGGGATGGGCCTTTCTGCAACTGGGCGATCGCGAACGGGCGATGGAGCTGTTTATCGAAGCGGAAAAGAGCGCAGAAAGGCTCGGCAGCGTACGCGACGAGATTATGTGGGTGACCGCAGAGGGTTATGTATACAGGGATAGCGGCGATTGGGAGCGCGCCACGCAGTGCTATCGTCAGGCGCTTTTTCTAGCAAAGGAACTCGGCAACAAGGACGAAATAATCAATGCCCTCGAAGACCTGGCCCAGATCTCAGTGGATTCGGGAAAACTCGACGAAGCAAGCGCGTACATCGATCAGGTTGCGCCGATGGAGATTGCAGACGGCAATCGCCTGCATGCGAACGTGCTGTTGACGCAGGGCATGCTGGCGGCCGCGCGCGGCCAGGACAAGCAGGCGGAGGCGCTGCTGCGCATGGTCCGCGACGACAGAAGCAACCCGACCACCACGAGGCTGGGCGCCGGGGAGCAACTCGCGCTGCTCTACGAACAGGAAGGCAATACTCGCGCCGCGGAGGAGATGTACAAGGCCACCCTGAACGCCTTCGACGCGGCGCAGGGGGACCTGAAGAGCGAGGAATCGAAGCTGCCCTTTGTGGCCAACGCAGCGCGCATCTACGACGACTACATTCACCTGCTGCTGGCGCGGGGCAGGAGCGATGAGGCTCTGGCGGTGGCTGACCGAAGCCGCGCACGCACGCTGGCGCAAGCGCTGGGAGTGGCCGCGGGCAAG
>Ga0302140_10003158_pt1 | contig 21196 bp, 20 predicted proteins | sample I_Bog_E1_1_FD_202095 | JGI IMG/M metagenome (GOLD analysis project Ga0302140, IMG submission 202095) | Peat permafrost microbial communities from Stordalen Mire near Abisko, Sweden - I_Bog_E1_1 | ecosystem: Environmental > Terrestrial > Soil > Wetlands > Peat | place: Sweden: Abisko, Stordalen... | reverse complement strand
AACAGGTAGAACGAACTTGAGGAGCGTGGCTTGACAGCATGCCATTTCGTGCTTGCTCATGCCAGCATCTTGTGTGGATTTGCTCAAAACTGTGGTCTAGACATCCGAATCCAATAAGGCCAACTTGGCTGTTCTGCAACCCTGCTCTAACAGGCCTCAGTTTGGTTTTGCCTGTAAACGCCTCAAAGAGCCGCGCGGTTTCTGAGCCTCCATCTCCCTGTTTTCGAGTCTTCAACAACTTTTTCTTCCTCTTCCAGCTTGTGGAGTACTTGTACAACGCCCCCATTGGCAGCCATATGCAAGTTTTCAGGAACATCCTTGTAAATGATTTTGACAATTTCCTTCGAAGTCCAGTTGTATACAGCGTCGGCGTTCGCCTCAGTGCCTGGCGAGGATCTGGATGACTTGAGGACTTGAATCACCTGATTCTCACGCTGCTGCCTATGTCGGATATACTCCAGTATCTTGCTTGGCCCATCCTCGATCACTGGACCGTGGCCAGGGTACGCGCGGCCACGGAACTGTCCTCTCATCTTCTCCAAACTTTGAACGTACGTCAAAAGGTCCTCGAAATTTGTTGTGCCAACCCCGAGGACATTATCACCTGTAAACATAGCATCCTCCTCCTCGAGCACCAATGACATGTGATCCTGGGTGTGGCCAGGGGAGAAAAAAGCTCGTAGGGAGGCTCCGTCCACTTGGAATTTCTGCCCATCTTTGATATCTTGTTGACCATCACTTGGCTGGTTCTTGTAGACAATTGTATTTGGGGAGTGTTCCAATAGGTGGTTTATGCCTCCAGTGTGGTCATTGTGCCAATGGGTTATGATGGCCTGGTCGATGGTAGCATTCTCCTTCGAGAGAGTATCTTTTAAAGCCACAATCCAGGAAAGTTTGCCTTCTCCGGTGTCGACCAAAAGGCGTTGCCGTCCCGTCCCAACAATGTACGTGTTGGTACCTTGCAGGTTGTGAGGTCAGAAATTGTCTTGCAGGTACTGGAGGGTGCTACCTTGTAATGTAAACTATGACTCGGGTTAGATAGGGGTAATCCAAGACTAGAGGAAGTTGGAGAGAGAGTTAAAGCCCAGATTCCAAATGGAACCCTTTCAACACGATGTTAACTAATTAGTATTGAAGGAAATCTGAAACTGAAGAACATAACAACAAATGCTAGTAGCGAAGCTATAGCCGAAGCTCTTGGACAATTGATATGCTGATGAGGAGGCGACGATGGGGAACTTGCCTTGCCCGGATTCCCTCCTAGTATTCTGATTACAGTTGAGCTCAGTCTTTCAACCTCAGGCAATGGAATGAGTTGAGTCGCCATAATTCTTGCGATTGTTGTTGGCATTGCTGAGAGATCATTTCGAAGGATGCCTGGAAGGCGTGCTCGTAGGCCTCGGCTCGCGTGGACCCTTGCTCGCGGCGTTCGTTTGCGAAGCTCCGTGGTCACTTCGGCCTGACCCTTGGGAGCTTCAGATCAAGACCAAAGAAATTATAACCTCAAACTTTCCACCCACCTCATCGCCTCGACGGTAGCAAAATGGCCTCTTCTGGGGCTGTGACACCGGCGTCGCCGAAGGGGATCAAAATCAAGGCTGCGCAGCCTGGTGTCGCTCAGTTTGGCTGTGGTGAGCTTCTGCAGAATTTCCCTGTATCTCAATTACGCAGCCTTGCAAGCCTGCTCACATCCTTTGGCAGAACACATCCAAGGGTTCCTAACTGGCCCTCCCGAACGTCTCGAGAAAACTATAATGCACTACAAGAATTGCCTTCGAGTCATTTTCGATCATACGCCAATTGTCCCACAAACCTCGAAGTCATCGAAGGGCCAAGTCCTCACTTCCCTGACACCGAACTACTTATGTCTTCAATGCTCAACTACAACCACTGAACATGATTGTCTTGAGCATGGAAATGATACTTCACACAGATTTTGTACCTTGTCCTTTCCCATTAGCATAATGCGTGCTAATTCATTTAGACGTCGAGTCCAAGAGTGGTAGCCTATTCTGCCAGATGTGCAATGACTTCGTCTGGGATCCTACACTAGAGGAATTGAGGCTACGGAAAAATGGAACTGGATCCTTTTCTAGTGAGGACATGACTCGCTCTTGCCAATGCAAAATGAATCTGTTCACTGACCCTTCGTTCTAGCCAAGAAACGAAAACAAGACGAGCTGTTCACTGACCCCTCCAAAGAGGACGCTGGAGTTATCTTGACAAATACGGTTGAAGCCCCTTGCCGTGCTAGTGGAATACGAGGAATATACAACATGGGAGCGACCTGCTACATGAACGTCATCCTACAGTCATTCGTCCATAACCCTTTACTACGAAACTTCTACCTGAGTGATGGGCATAAGAGCAAGAATTGCGACTATGATCATTGTATGAGTTGCGCGATGGATGAGATGTTCCAAGACTTCTATGCTCAAGAGTCTACCTCTGGATACTCAGCATCAAATATTCTTGCTAGCTTCTGGCTGTCCAAACGCAAGGGCTATGAAGAACTGGCCAGCAACAAAGAGCAAGATGCTCATGAGTTCTTCCAATTTCTCACTGAAGAATTGCACGAAATCAATGGTGATGGAAAACCTTCGTCACAGCAAGAGGATCCTTCCCCAAAACGAATTAAGATGGGCAGTGAAACCGCTTGCAAGTGTATCGTTCACCAAACATTTTACGGCAAATTACAAAGCACGATTACTTGCCAAAATTGCGGCGATATCAACACTTCAGTCGAGTCATTCCTAGATCTCAGTCTTGGCCTCGACATGCTCTCTAAGAAGAAAAGTCTTAAAGTCAGCAACTTGAGTGTCCAAAAGTGCCTCGATGAGGAGTACAAGAACGCAGAGCGCTGCGAGTATACATGTCATGCATGTGGAACTCAAGAAGCCAAGAAACAACTAAGCATCAAGAGCTTACCTAACGTGCTTTGCATTCAATTAAAGGTAAGTGAACAAGCTCTAAAGGTTATAATGGTGAGGTATTGACATTGGGCCATACAGCGTTTCAAGCAATTCAATGGTTCTGCATCGAAGATTGACACGAAGGTCTCGTTTCCTCTGAAGCTTGAGATGTTCCCATACACAAATCGAGCTCGGGGTCAGGACAGCAAGCAACAGAACTTTGAGTTAGCAAGAGGTTGCACATACGATCTCCAGAGCGTAGTCGTTCATGTTGGCAATCTTGAGTCTGGTAAGTCAAGACTGGGTCCTTGATATCGAAGGCATACTGATCACTCAGGCCACTATGTTTCTTACTCCCGTGTTGGGAACCAGTGGCTCAAGTTCAACGACCACACCGTTACTCTTGCATCGAAGTCGCAGGTCCTAAATGAACAGGCTTTTCTTCTTTTCTACGTCATCCAATCGTTGGCATGATATAGAGTCCACGAAAAGTGATTTCATATTTCAGGTTGTTTTTTTTTCTGTGCATAGAGAGGTCCAACATATCTTGGGCATAGGTGCACCCTCTTTCGAACGGCATCAGGGTTTCAGCATAACGGCAACAGGGCTTGCCAAACAGTACGTTACGTTCATGACACAGTCATTGGTATAAAGGCAGCATGATATAGGAAAGGTATCGCATTCCAGGCGTTGGTATTCTACATATGTACTCAATACCCGGCAACTAGAAGCCACTGCATGATTTCAATAAAAGAGGATCTCATGAGCCATTCTGTTCCTTCCATTTCCAATAATCGCATTCAAAATTCGCGTAGCAGAAGAACTCGTTGCTCAGACCTTTGGAGTGTATTGGCTCAAATGTGGTTGTCAATATACCTTGAGGGAGGTAGATCTTGTTGATCAGAGTCTCCATTCGCTCTCCTGTGCAGACGATGAGACGTGAGTCCGTCGCGGGTGATTCTGCGCCCCAGGCTCTAGAAAGCCATCGAACAGTCATAGCAGCTGTTGGACATTACCTAATGGAAGAAGTGAGGGAAGTGATAATCTCACCTTTGGTCTGACAATCCTCACTTAGAAAAGGGGGGTCACAAATGATGTGATCAATGCTAGCCTTCATAACGGCTGGTGCCATCAGCATTCCTTCCCAATTCCAACTCCAAGTGTTGCACTTACGAGGTAGACTCAGTGGTTCGTTGAAATCATAGTACACAAACTCTGGAAAGACCTCAAATCGCCTGTCAAACTCAAGCAAGTAGAGTCTAGGCTGCTCGGCTGCGTTCTTCCCACTCTCAGCCTACCTCCTGTCAACGTTGATTTCACAAACTTAGACACCCTCTCCTAGAATAACATACCAGTAGATTCTTCAATTGCACAAAAACACTTGGCGCTGACACAACTGCAATAGCTTTCTTCCCATCAGCGCCTCTAAGCAACTCCTCAGCCAATGTCTTGGCAGTTTTATCAGAATACTGATCCATAGTCAGCAATCGGCACATCTACTCGGAAGTCAAAAGACACACCCAAAACTGGCTCTCGTTCCAGTCTTCGGCGAATGCATCCATAGTCAATGGGGCATTGCCTGATGCACTCACTTCAGCCACGTTCTTCAAGTCCTCGAACTGCTTCAGCCGTGCATCTCGATCGGCATAGAATTCTTTCAGTGCGTTGAGGGTGGAACTTGAGAGGGCTCTGGTCTGTTCAGCAATATCCAGGCCATAGCACAGGAAATAAATCACTTACGGAGCCTCATCTTCGTCTGAATCAACCATTTTGTGAAGTTGAGGGTCACGAGAAATTGAGAATTTCGAGTTGGAATGAATCTGCTACTCGAGCTTCCCCTTTTAAGATCACAACGAATTTAAGAGCCTAAATTCAGTAAAGGCCTCTTGGGTGAATTGGAACTTTGATTTGAAACGTCTCGAGAAGAATAAAAGAGAGTTGTCTGCTTCGGATGGAAAATTATGCAGCCTTGCAGTCAGCCTCGAGGCCAACCCCTGCCGCCCCTAAGCGATGATCGCGTGAAAGTCCCTATTCGCATCTATAACTTTGTCTTCAACCATCACACGCCCACCTTCTTGCGGGACTCTTGTGACAACAATGCTGGCAATCGACCTTTCGTCTGATTGAAAGCATTCCTACACCCGTTCCTCCTGCCCTGCAAGCCCCTGTTGGAAATCCCGACAGCCCGAAGACCACAGTCCTCGACAATGCCTCCGAGTCTCCCCCAGTTCTCTGCTGCGCGCGCACGCTCGTACATCTTCCGCCTGCCACTCTTCACTCGCTGTATAATTCTCGTTATTGTCTTATTTTGGCTTGTGAGCTTGCAATCTGCGTGGGATGTGCAGCAATGGGGGGCTTTAATACCGAAGGAGATTGGCTTGGCTACCAGTACGTCCTCCTTATCCTCACCCGAGAGTTCTGCAAAATGGCGGCGCATAGAAGATACTTATTGATATATATTTATATAGTGTATAGGACGAATACCTTTCCTCTGGTTCACGCAGGCTTCTTCCATGCTTTCATGAATATACTAGCGTTGACCCCGTTGTTGGAAAGATTCGAGGCTGAATACGGGACGCTTACTACTTTGGCATTATTTCTTGGGCGTACGTATACCTAAACGGTGTTGTAAGGGCTCAGATTGTCTGCAGAGGGCTGACTTGAAGTTCAGCTTTATCCACAATTCCGGCGTTGCTTTACACCTTTGCTGAGAGGTCGATTGGTCTAAATACAACAGTATTGGGAGCGAGGTATGGCTCATGAACTCTTCACGGGTTGGTTTGAAGCTAACAGCTACCTTAGCATATGGGTATTCACACTCATCGCCATGGAGGCCGTCAAGGCTTACAGGACGAATCCCCATTTCGTGATTGGCACAACCCAAATACCAACCTGGATCACTCCCATTGTGATGGTGTTATTTGTATCTTTCTTGATTCCGCACACCAGTTTCTTGGGACACTGCTGTGGGTTGGCTTTCGGCTATGGATGTAAGCTGTCCACGCTCGAGTACTGGGGAAACATAGCTAATCGTGACTAAGGGGGACTTGGATATCTCAAGTTCCTTGCGCCACCGGAATGGATTCTTAGATGGATAGAAGGAAAACTGAATTTGCTTGGGAGACTACCACATTACGTCTCAGTAGACCAGAAGACTTATGGGCGATATGGCGTCCTTCCTACAACCAATGCACCTGCAGACCCCGGTATTGCTTTGAGATTCACGGACCCAGGGCAACGCTTAGGACCATGAAGAAGAGATCCTGTTCGAATATGTATTGCTCCCCTTGTACAAACGTATAATAGCATAGTTAGGCGTTGGAAAGGCTTTGATAGGAGGCGTCAGGGACTTTGCGTGTATAGAGCGATGATCATGAATACTATTGTCGATTCACAAGCGATTCAAGAAATCTTTCATAACATCGATAATTGTAACCATTTACGGTTGTGCCCCTGAGCTGGCTGATCGTCCAGTCGCGTCGGCAAATTCGCGACTTCAAGAAGTGCTCCCCATGAATATCAACGACCTCGGAAGCTTCCTAAAATGCTGAACTTGCCCATCACCCACCACGCTCCTTAAAAATGGTGTCAATATTATGCAAGTAGATACCCAATGACCATCAGTCAAGTTCTAACAATTCCAAAGCTTCCAGCATCCTCCTGCGGCGCAATCCTTACATCCTAAAGCTGCCACCATACCTGTCCTTTCTCTGCATAGTCATTGGCGTCGCATGGCTGCTCGTCCTCCCCTTAGACGACTACTCGCGAAGAACATACATCTCCGAGAACGCACTCCTGCCGGGCCAGGTGCACACGTACTTTGCTGGGAGCGACCAGAATGTGTTCAGGGGGTATAAGCACGAGGTTGATGCCCTGGAAGAGAGCAGCAATATTGAGTAAGGAAGCTCGTCACATTATTGTGGGATGAAGTTTTGATTCAAATGCAGGGTGAACGACAAATTAGAGGAGTTCTTTAAAGCTTCGGGCCTGAAGGTTGCGAGGCAGAGCTATGAGTATAAATCGGCGGGAGAAACGTATGCTGGGGAGAACATCTACGCCATTTTACATGCGCCGAGAGGAGATGCCACGGAAGCTATCGTGCTTGTCGGAGCATGGAGGAACATGGAGGGGAAGCTGAACCGCAGTGGAGTTGCGCTGATCCTGACTCTGGCACGGTATTTCAAGCGCTGGTCCCTCTGGTCGAAGGATATTATATTCCTGGTTACTGCGGACAGCAAGGCGGGACCACAGGCTTGGGTTGATGCATACCATGATACGCACCAGTCTAACAAGGTTGACTCGTTGCCGTTGAAGAGTGGTGCGTTGCAAGGCGCGGTGGTAATCGACTATCCCTTTGATCATCGGTTCCAGGACATACACATTGTTTATGATGGGATCAATGGTCAGCTTCCGAATTTGGATCTTCTGAATACGGTTGTTTCAATCAGTGGGCATATGGGTATTGGGACTTCTCTGCAGAAAATGTGGCAACATTCGGACAGTTACAGAGATAGGTTGCAGACAATGCTCCGAGGCATGTTGAACCAAGGCTTGGGTCATGCCTCCGGACCACACAGCAGCTTCATCCCGTACCATGTGGATGCTATTACATTGCAACCATTCGGAGAAGGCTGGCAAGATGAAATGGCCATGGGAAGAGTCATCGAAAGCACATTCAGGAGCTTGAACAACCTATTGGAACACCTCCATCAAAGTTTCTTCTTCTACTTACTGATGCAAGCTGACCGTTTCGTGAGTATTGGCACTTATCTCCCGAGTGCCATGCTTGTAGCGGTCAACTTTACGATCATGGCCATCTTCCTGTGGGTGAAAAGTGGGTCGCCAATTCAAAAGAGCTCGAAGGTAGCATCGACAATTGAATCTGGGGAGAAGAAAGGTCCATTGGCCATTGTGAAGGCAGGAAATCTCAAAGCTCCGGTCCCAGAAGAGATCATCTCCGTCCGAGAACGAGAGCTCTTCCTCCCTTTAGCCGTAGTAGCTGGCTCACAATTCTTGGGCGTTCTACCTCTCTACATCTTCAACCACACCCCTCAAGCCGTAAGCTCCCTCTCTTCTCTTTCTTATCCGTTATACTGACGACTCCAGATGCTCAACCCGATCTTCACCGCCTTCACCAGCATCAATGCCTTCTTCCCATTGATCCTGTCGACCATCCTGACGCACTACTTCGCCCCAACAGCCCACCACTACACCCTTATCAAAACCTTCTCTCTTCTTCTCCTCGGCCTCTTCCTATCCTCCCTCGCAACGCTGAACTTCTCCCTCGCTTTCCTAGTCGGCCTCCTCTCCGCCCCTTTAACATACATGCAACCTCTACCCAACCATCCCATCATCAAAGGCATCCTAGCAGTGCTGCTAAGCGCGTTGTCACCTACAACGGTGCTGGCAGCAGGATGTTGGTGGTGGGACTTGTCGGTTGGTGGTGTTTTGAAGGAGGCGGCCTTTGGGTGGGATGTATGGGGAATGACGACGCAGGTGGTGGTATGGTGTGTGTGGTGGCCTGCTTGGCTGGTAGGGATGGTGTTGCTCTTTGGAAATCCGAGGGAGGAGAAAGTGGACAAGGATGTTGGGATGGGAAAAAGGATTAAGACATAAATGACGTGTGGGCATTGCATATAGGAGCATTGGGACATAGAATGCATTGGGATCGGATAACAAGCCAACCTTGTTTCAGCCTAATACTTCGAGTCTTGTTTGACATGATATTTCTGCACTCTCATCGTAACTTTAAGTACAAGTTTCGCTCCTCGAGACTCGATAAGTAGAGCGAGGGAGATCTTGCTTTTTTCATTCTTTCATTCACAGCGGTCTGACCACGAGGTAGATATCTCATCCGTGACCTCAAATGCCATGTATCTCCCGCTCTCAGAGATCTATAATACATCCCAAGCCATTCGTATCAAGCCTAGACGCCATGCCATGCCAAATCACGCGGCCCAAACATCCCCTCCCGTCTTCTCGATCCAGTTGCCCAGCTCAAAGACACTCGAGTCCCAGTCCTGCAGTCTCGTTCGCATATTGTCTATCTGCTTCATGTCCAGCACCTTAGGCTGTACCCAGTTGATTCGAGCAATCTCGTCAACTTGGTCGATGCTTCCTCTTAACAGTCCCAAGCTCAACGCCTTCATGATCAAGTGCTCAATCTCATCTGGTCGGACTTTGGTCTCTTCGGCGATGGTGCGGAATGACATAGCACGGTCATGGGGTGGTCTTCGGAAAACGGTTTCGGTGAGAGCGGCTAGGTAGATCTTCTGTCTGAGGCCGTCTCTGTGTTCTGCCAGAAGGGGGTTGGAGGAGATGTGACCGGCGAGGACATCGTAAGCAGCCAAGTCACCACGGTTGAATGCAAAGAGCAGGTCGCGAAGCCAGGCATCGTCTTTGACTAAGGATTCGAGGATGGGATGCAAGAGCAGCTCTCCGAAGTTGTAAATTGTGTCTGAGACCAAGGCTGCGATCGAAAGATCATAAGCCCGGCTTCTGCGCTCAGCGGGAGTAAGATCGTTCAGCTCAATACATGCAAGATAGAGGAGGGCATTTCGATAATAGGATGCAAACTCAAGTTTTGACTGTTGTTGTTAGCTTCGTTCTCTCGACTTGGGATAGAGGTCATACCTGGTAGTATTCTGCATTAACCCGGTAGAAAGCAGCATGGACAATAGTCTCAACAGAATCAAAGCCATCCAAGATCTTCTCGGATTTGTCCAAATCTTTCCGCGCTCCTTCCAAGTCCTTCAGCTCCAGCTTGACTGTGGCTACTGCGACAGTGGCGTAAACGTAGGCGTCTTGTGAGTTAGGATTGTTGACTTTCTTTGCAACGGTTTCGAGGAAAGACAGGCGCTCTTGACTATCTAAAAGATAAGTCAGTAGGAGTCACCTTTACATACTGCCTTCAGAACATACCTCTGCATTGTGAAGCTGCGCTCAAAGCTAGAGTTACAAGCTTAAGCTGGTTGATCTTATCGGCGAAGGTGAGAATGAAGGTCTTATAGAAAGGTAATCGTTGATGGGCGCTCTCTTTGTGGTTGAAGAATTCGATCAGAGCATCCGTCAACTGATGCCATAGCTTGCGTTCCCACAGGTCTTCGAAGGAGAGGAAGAGGTGTTGGAGTTCGGCAGGGGCCTCATCTCTCTGCTCAGCGAGGAAGTCGGAGATCGTATCGACGTTCATGATGGGCAAAGGGTGTTTCTGCAGAAGAGATACTGTGCGGGGACCTCTGGCACGCCTCAAAAGTCAAGATGTAGAGGCGTTGCGGAGGATGTTGATTTTGGATGCGTTTTGGTCAACGCGGCTGATCGTACCTGGAGCTTTCGCGCTAGTGCGTTCGGCTTGACCAGGGTGCCGACGACCTCACACTTCTAATCAGGACTCTAGCTCGCGATTGCTCAATTGCCTGTCAACACCACGCTCAATTAAGTTTGAGCACACCCGCCGCTATGCAGAAGTCCTGCGGTCCGACGACTATGAACAGTCTGCGGACTGCGAGGAGGAGCCTCAACAATGTCCCCCGCAGACAGCACCTCCAGGACATCACTATCACCCGCACGGGAAAACCCATTATAAGGACGCAGGGAGGAAGGTCAGTAACTCCTACAATGGGATTGAATAAGCTTGGTCTAATGTCTGGCGTTGCAGGTCTTCGCTCGGAGGTGATTTCTGGAGCTTCCCATAGCGCAACGAGAAACTGATCGAGCTTGATAGGACACACTGTGACGGTCTTTGGTGCAACTGGATTCTTGGGTCGCTATATTGTGAACAGACTTGGTGTGTTGACTCAATTGATGTGCATTCTGGAGGGAATTAGGCTGACACCGGGACAGCGAGACAAGGATGCACAGTTATTGTGCCTTTTCGGGAGGAGATGGCCAAGAGACATCTGAAGGTCTCTGGAGATTTGGGCAGGGTGATCTTCATGGAATATGACCTCCGAAATACACCATCCCTCGAAGAAAGCGTCCGACACTCAGATGTGGTCTACAATCTCGTTGGCCGAACCTACCCCACCAAGAACTTTGACCTCGAGGATGTGCACGTGGAAGGTGTGGAGCGGATCGCTGAAGCTGTTGCAAAATATGACGTCGACCGGTTCATTCACGTCTCTTCGTACAATGCAGATGTCAACTCTCCATCCGAATTCTTCGCAACCAAGGTATTGCTCAAAATCAGCTGTATGTTCATTGGTGCTAAAATTACTATAGGGACGAGGAGAAGCCGTAGCCCGAGGCATCTTCCCTGAAACCACCATCGTCCGCCCCGCCCCTCTTTTCGGGTTCGAAGACCGTCTTCTACACAAACTCGCCGGTATTACGAACATCTTTACCACAAACAACATGCAAGAGCGATACTGGCCCGTCCACGCAATCGACGTTGGTGAAGCCCTCGAGAAAATGCTCCAAGATGACACCACTGCCTCGCAAACATATGAGTTGTACGGGCCCAAGAACTACTCCACCGCCGAGATCGCCGAGCTGGTAGACCGTGAAATCATCAAGCACCGCCGACATATCAATCTCCCCAAGGCGATCCTGAAGCCTGTTGCTGGTCTTTTGAACAAGGCGCTCTGGTGGCCGGTCTTGACCGCTGATGAGGTAGAGAGGGAGTTCATTGACCAGAAGATTGATCCTACAGCGAAGACGTTCAAGGATTTGGGGATTGAGCCTGCGGAGTTGAGCAGTTTGACGTTTCATTACTTGGTAAGCTACTTGCCCAGCTTCGAGAGTACAGAAGCTAACTCCTTTCTAGCAAGGATATAGAAGTGCCGCATTCTATGATCTACCGCCCTCAACAGAGCGTGAGAAGAGGGAAGAGAAGAAGTACTTGCACGTCCTGGACGACCAGTAGAGATCTTGGCCTAGAATTGGTGTACCTAACGGAGCTGCAATTGTACTGTACATATGTCAATCAATCACTAAGCAAACTTTCTTGTCCACCAGGGAAGTCAGAATTCGTTGCGCAATACCTAATCCCAGTGTACCACAACATGCAGGACATTCAAAAATAGAGACTAATTTGGTCTATCGAATGTCCCATAATTTGAGGAACATTCCCATAACAAAGCCTGCTTCCTTGTCTAATTGTTCCTCCGGGTATGGTACATTGGACTGCAGTCCGTGGGGTCCGAAGAGCGAGCACCAAATCCATAGTAGATAATGTCGCACTCGTGACATTTCATTGTACCAAGTCGAGCGGGTCACTGAGTTATCTTCCCGTGTAAATGTTCCGCAATTTGCGGTACATTTTTAATGCTATGCCGGTCTACTTCATGTGAATGTCCCACGGCGACTTGGGACATTGCAATAGGTTTCACGCGTTCTTTCTAACGAGCATGTTGCCATTGTACAGTGCGTATCTTGTTCATTGAGCACATTTTCTGTTGGCTAGCGTAGAGGAGTACTGCAATTGTACCCTATTTGCTGGGACAATTATGAGGAGTGGAAGTCGATTGTACCACGTGCATGCCGAAGATTCTCCCGGCAATTAGATCCGATTGTATCACCGCACGTAGAACAATCACTGAGAAGTAGAACTCGATTGTACCATAATCGTGCTGAACAATTATAGATTTTTTAGACTCGATTGTACCATATCTATTTCAAAAAATGAACGAGTGAAGAACTCGATTGTACGGCGTACATGCTGAACAAGCGATAAGCAATTGAACCAGATTGTACCGTATATATATCGAACAATGTTGAGGGGCCGAATTGGAATGTACCATGTATGTGCGGAACAACCACCCGTTAATTATCTCACAACCACGTCGAACAATCAATGAGCGGTGAAACTCAATTTTACGATATACATTTCAAACATTCAATGAGTGTTTGAATCAGAATATACCATATACTATCGAACAATTATTGAGGCGCCAGATTCGATTGCACCTTGTACGTGTGGAACAACCACGTAATCAGGCAAAGGGAAATACCGCCATTGTACCTAGAACATGTCGTTCAATCAGAGAATCATCAGGGATTTTCACCAGTGGATCACATATTGCATTGCAAGTCAAGGCTGGCTAAAACGCGAGATGTGTATAAAGGACTCTCTTACAAACAAAAAAAAAACTCCTGTACAATCTCTCCGCCCCACCTACTTGGAGTGGGCTTTTGCCATAGAATTTAGCGCACTTCCGTTCTTGAACCACTCGATTTGAGGAGCATTGAATGTGTGGGCCAACTTGATCTCAAACGACTTTCCATCCTTAGGGTGCACAACCAACGTCATGGGTTTGCCAACTGCCAACTCCGTACATAGCAAGTCGACTTTGTCAGACGGTTGAATCTTGTCGTAGTCTGCAGGGTCTATGAAGGTCAGGGGAAGCATGCCTTGCTTCTTCAAGTTGGTCTCGTGGATACGGGCGAAGGATCGGGTGATGATGGCCAATCCACCAAGATGTCTGGGTTCCAGGGCAGCATGCTCTCTCGAAGATCCTTCACCGTAGTTCCAGTCTCCAATGACAACCCACGGGATGCCCTTCTTCTTGTAGTCTCTGGCTGTTGCTGGAACTGCGTCGTATTCGCCTGTTGTAAAGTTCTTGATCTTGTTGGCCTCCCCGTTCTCAGCATTGACAGCGCCAATCAGCATGTTGTTAGAAATGTTGTCCAAGTGACCACGGTACTTGAGCCAAGGCCCAGCCATGGAGATGTGATCAGTGGTAGTCTTTCCCTTAGTCTTGATCAAAATAGGCATGTCAAGCTTGTCCTTTCCGTCCCAAGCCGGGAAGGGCTCAAGAAGTTGCAATCGGTCACTGGTGGGAGAGACAGCAACGTTGACAGATGCGCGATCCTTAGGAGGGGCTTGGTAGGTGTCCTGTCCGGGGTCGTATCCTCTTGACGGTAGACCTGCGCCAGTCGGTGGGGACAAGAGGAACTCGTTTCCATCCTTGTCCTTCAACTTGTCGGTAAGAGGGTTGAAGTGCAGAGAGCCGGCGATGGTCATAGCAACAACCAAATCTGGAGAGGTGACGAAAGAGTGGGTGGCAGGGTTGGCATCGTTACGTCCAGTGAAATTTCGGTTGTATGATGAGATGATCGAGTTGGCCTCACCCTTCTTGACGTCTTGACGATCCCATTGTCCAATACACGGCTAAGAATTAATTAGAGATGTTCGATAGAGCGATTGATGAGAAGGTAAGGGTTCTTCTTGAATACTTACACCACAAGCATTGGCAAGAATCATTCCACCAAATTCCTCAAGAGTAGACAATTGACCGTCGCGCTCAATGGTGGCTGTTAAAAGTCAGTATTTGGCTTCATATAGGCAAATTCATAGGACATACCTCGGATTTGCTCAGAACCAGGTGTGACAGTGAAGAGAGACTTAGCCTTGATACCGTGATCGAGAGCATCCTGTGCAATAGATGCAGCGCGAGACATATCCTCATAGGAAGAGTTCGTGCAAGAACCAATCAAGCCGACCTTGAGCTCCTCTGGCCAGTTATTGGCCTTGACAGCCTCGGAGAATTTGGAGATAGGTGTAGCGAGATCCGGAGTGAAAGGGCCGTTGATGTGTGGCTCGAGTTCCGAGAGATTGAGCTCGATGAGTTGATCATACTCGGCTCCTTCGTCCTCACGTAATTCTTTGGCGTAGACTCGAGCGAAGTCGCCAATCTCCTTGCGCTTGGTGGCTGCGAGGTAGTCGTACATACGATCATTGAAAGGGAATAAACTTGTGGTTGCCCCAATTTCTGCACTGTGTCACGTTAGCTACGCGTAATTTGAAGATAAAGAACTGGGCTTGGTCAATGATGTTATCACGTGACACCAGAGTACTGTGAAGGTAGCAGATAGGAACAACCAGGAAGAATGTAACAGCACTAGGCTCGGACAATAAAGTCAAATGTAACGGGATCAGACAGGGACATTGAAGGAAAATGTGACAGCACTAGACTTGGACAATGATCGAGAATGTGACCATATGGTCTGGGACAATGACGAAGACTTACCCCATGTTGCCTACGAAAGTTAGCAATCTGTTTATTTATGGAAAGAGAAGATTTTGAAGCGTACAAATAGTTCCCATTCCTGTTGCACTCAGGGTCTCAGTTCCAGGGCCACTAAGTTGACGGGCGGTTAGCAATTGCTCAGGCAAAATCTTTCAGAAGGGAGGATTGTTTTCCGAGGAAAACACTTACTGATATTCCACAATTGCTCCAGTCCCTCCTTTGACAGTCAAGATACCAGCAACTTTGAGAATGATATCCTTTGCTGAAGTCCAGCCAGACATCTCGCCAGTAAGCTTGATACCAATGACCTTAGGTGCCTTCAATTCCCAAGGAAGGTTTGCCATAACATCCACAGCATCAGCTCCACCTATTCAGAAGTTAGAAATAGAGCCTGTAATTTGTGTATGTTTTGAAGGTTTCTGCGTACCAACGCCAATAGCACACATTCCCAGGCCACCAGCATTGGGAGTGTGCGAGTCAGTACCGATCAAGAGACCACCGGGGAAAGCGTAGTTTTCAAGGAGGATTTGGTGAATGATGCCAGAACCAGGTCTCCAGAAGCCAATGTTGTACTTGGCGCAAGAAGTGGCCAAGAAATCGTAGACCTCCTTGTTGATGTCTTGAGCGCGTGCAAGATCCTTTGGTCCGCCAACTTGTGCCTCGATCAGATGGTCACAGTGGACTGTGGTCGGATTCGCAACGGAGGGCATGCCTGCGGACATGAATTGGAGGATTGCCATTTGAGCGGTCGCATCCTGGCAGGCAACGCGGTCGGGACGGAGCTTCAGGTAGCTGACGCCACGCTCGATCTCCTGGCCGTGCGGGTCGTCGAGGTGAGAATACAGGATCTTTTCGGCGTAGGTGAGCGGGCGATTGAGTCGAGAGCGGACAATGGCGAGGTTCTCGGACATCTTCTTGTAGTTGATGAAGTTGCCCTCCTCCTGGTTGTTCTGGCGGACCTTCTTGTCCAGCGGAGAATCGCTGACCGTGGCCATTCGCCGAATGCCCAGCTGGGCGAGGCCCTGTCTCGAGACACCCAGGAACTTTCGAGACAACATGGTGGGTGGTGGAGTGGAGGAGGTTGTTGTGGTTTGGAGGAAGAGAAGAGGCCGTCGAGGAGATAAGCTGTTACGGCAGAGCTCGGCTCACAGCTACGGGCTAGTGGGGCAATGCACGCATGTTCAGAGAGAACGCAATCCTGCAGCCAATCACCGTGGCTGCAATGAAATCCAATCAAAAAAGCCAGTTGCGTCTTCTACGAGTCCACGACCAGGGTCTCCGGGAGGATGACATCAAAGTGCACGCATTAAGCCAATGACTGTACCGCATGCTGGGTGTTCAGCCTGGGACCGGCCAAAGAATCACAAGCAAGCGAATTGAGGGAAAAACTCTGAGCTGTCTGCAGGCCACATCGGCCCCATTATTCCCATGTTTCTGGCTCGGTCATGGCCGGGACGAGGGAAGAAGAGAAGGAGCCGGCTAACCGTGAAGGTGAAATCCCGCTCCAAAAAAGAAAGCCGGCGGCTCGTGAGTGGCCAGTGGATTCGCAGCCTCGGACGCCTCTCTCGCTTGCAGGGAACTAAGTTTTTTGCCTGGCCTGCAGACGAGACCTGCAGACCAGAATTCGGGCGAGTGGCCGCTATCTTACTGAATCGGAGATTGATTCACTTGGCTACCGAATGCTTACTTTGTATTGAAGGGCGTAGTCGATTTCGAGGTCCTTACTTTATGGGGAAAAAGTATTGGTTCCTTGGCTGTTCTGACACTCGATGGCAGAGGATATGCTGTTTGGTGCCCTATGTTAAACAGCGCCTTATAATTGTTTGGGTGTGGGCCAAAACATCGTAGTGAATTTTTGATTATGTTTCCTGGGGTGATAGGATCAATAACCAGTATTTAGAGAGTGTGCATATTGGGCATAAAGTAGTCGATGATACTTCGTAGAAGGAGAGAAGAGACGAGAAACCCCATTTGCAAGACACAGAGTGTGAACCTTACAGCGATGGTATAACCCCCTTTTGAAATAAAGACTTTAATCTCAATCTGAATCTGAAACCCCAAACTCAGTGGTTTAATTCTCTCTTCTCCGTAGTTAGAGATCGACAGCCAATCAGATCGAATCGAGACTCACGTGATATCGATTTTTCTTAGCGTCTAGCGATTTGAACATTTCAATTTTGTCCTGACATCTTCTGAACTCGTACACCAAGACACATTACCCCAAAGACTTAAAAGCTATCAGAAAAGAAGAGTCATAATGGGCATTCCACAGAAATCTACTAGAACGAAGACCCGGCGGCGGTTGAGGTACGCCCGCTACTTATAATCTTTGGAGGGGCATCCAGACTGACACGCTGGTGCAGAGATCTGGACCAAATATCTGAGGACCTTCGCTCACCTAAACATCTCGAACAGCATAAGAGCACTAAAGCAGCAGAGGATCTGCCAGGCCTTGGACAATTTTACTGTGTAGAGTGCGCAAAATGGTTTGAGAGCGAGCATAGTTTGGTCACACATCGCAAAGGAAGCACGCATAAGAGAAGGTAAGAAACCCGGCAAGGATGCGTCTTGGACACACTGACACTTCACAGAGTCAAGGCACTGAAGGATGAACCGTATACCCAGAAGGAGGCTGAAGCAGCCATTGGACTTCGAACAGACAATGGCCCTCGACAAGCGGCAAAGGAAAATACCAAGGATGTGGAAGTAGACATGGAGAACTCTGGACTGATGGAGGAGGAGCTTGCGACATGAGGATTGGGTATAGGGCATAACACATTATTTGGCATAAAGCGTCAAGTGTTGGGGTATCATCTACTTTGCTCCACGGCCTTTGGCAGCTCTTGCAAGACCACTACCACGAGTCCCTCGAAGACCACCACGCGCTGCACCTCCTCTACCTGCAGGTACTCCTCTTCCGGCGCCCGCTATTCGAGATGGAGCAGGAGTTGCGAATTTAGGTGCCGATTTTGAAGATGTGGGAGGATTTTCGACGAAGGATGTATCAGTTGTCCTGAAGCTTATAAGCCATAAATCCAAACAAGAAGGATTGGGTCGGCTCACAAAAATGTTGTCTCTCCATCAATCTCACCGTGAAATCTATCTGAACTTGTTGAGCGGCCTTGGAGGTGTCAGCGCTGAGTCTGGAATGGGGTAGTTAAGACCCACCAAGTTGCTCTTCTTGCTCTCGAGCTCTTCGAAATGAGTCTTGAATAGGTGCCTGCCAATCCAATCAATACTAGAAACGCCAGCATGTCGAATCCTACGAACCTCAGGGAAATCCACACAGAATGCATTCATATTCAATCCATATAGAAAGCTGGCGAAGTTCTCACTAAACCTAGACAAACTCTCATGCATCAATTGCAGATGCATAAAGTTGGCCTCCAGATCTGCCATCGAATCCGACAATTCTGCAAATGCAGGCTCGAAAGCCTCGAGAGGAGCATCTGTTGCGCCGCCAATGCTTGCCTTCCCAGACTCCCGCAACGAGGATCTCGAGGAGGGCCGCAGGGGTGTTGTTGGGCGCGAGAGGGGTCTGCGACTGCCAGAACCAGATCGTTTTGTGCTGCTGCCAGCTTGCGGTGTGGTAGAAGAGGACATTCTCGATCCTCAATGTTCTGGTACTTCCCGGGATAACGTGCTGGATTGCGATTGCGGTTTGTTGATCTCGAATGTCCAGCGGCTCTTTTCCCACGCGACGCGAGGCCCACAGAAAAGCAAACCCCCTGCTGGCCGGATCAAAGTTCACCAAGCCCCGCCATTTTCATCGCGTGCCTGCCATTTAGCTTTGTGCCCAGCACAAAAAGCCCCAGATACGATGACGACTTTATGAAGATAGCACCGGCAAGAGCGAGGAGGGCGCAAGACATGCAACGGCTTGCTCGGTTCTAACTGTTATTGATGAGTGCTCGCAAAGTAACATTCTGCATGCAACATTCCCAGCCACAGTGACCAGGATAACAGTACTCGTACTCTTCTCGTCATCCTGCAGAAGGGGTCCTCGTCTGCTCCGAATCCGACTTTGAAATCTGCGCTGAGAACGCTGCGCCTCCAAGAGCGCAAATCTTCCCCACCTTGCCGCGACTTCCCTACACTCTCCGTTTCCATGAAAACATCAAGAGCCGCGCAAGTTGTTATCTCAAAATCTAGTCATCTCTATTCTTCCTCCAATCTAAACACTACTTCACTTCGCCGGCTCGGGAATACCAAGAGCCGAATCTACGAAAGCTATCTATCCTCCTTTGCGCCGTTTACACCTCCTCATTACTCGACATCCTCGTTGCGAAAACATATCTTGCGAGCTTCGTACACGTCAAGGCTGTGCTCGTCGTTCCCCCGCGTCGGCGCAAGATCAATCTCCCACCTCGGCGTTCTTCGAAGTCCGAGTAATAAGCAGCACTGCGTTTCGAAACGCCCCCGGCTTTCAAATCAAAGTTCTTATAAACAACCAGTCCTTCGGCCGAAGCCCTTGCGGAGTAGCGTTGGATCCTGGACCGCAGTTTTTATTGCCTGCGCCGTCGCGATCCTCTATTCCGTGTCTCCCGGCGCCGTCGAGCACCAGCATACCGCCGTTGAATTCTTAGAGGACATAGAGCAGGAAATCAGCAATATGACAGGCGAAGCTTTACCGGGTCGACCGGGCACGTTGACGCCAGAACAAGAGGAGAAATTGAGGGAATTCTGGATTGCTACTTTACAAGTATTTGGGGTGCTGGATCCTCAGGAAGTGAATGGGAATGGACTGGCAGAAATCGGCAATGGCAGAACGAGAGCTGATACCACTTCGTCGAAGAAACCTGAGAAAGAGAAAAAGAAGAAGAGAATGTCTCTTTTCAGGAAAAACAAGGACGATGATACCGATTCGGTGACTTCTACCGACTCAACATCACACCCGGTAGTCGCGGATTCGGATGATAAGTACGGGCAGACGAAAGAATTTCATGAGGCGTTAGCGAGCCTGACTCCAGAAACACTGAGGGCGACATTCTGGAGTATGGTGAAGCACGATCATCCTGATGCCTTGCTTCTAAGGTTTTTGAGAGCCAGAAAATGGGACGTGGAGAAAGCTTTAGTGATGATGGTATCTACGATGAGATGGAGATCTGCAGATGTTCATGTGGATGATGATATTATGAAGAATGGCGAATTGTCTTCGTTAGAGGCAGCAAATGGGAGCGATTCTGCGAAGAGGAGGTTAGGAGAGGACTTTCTTGCTCAAATGCGCCTTGGGAAGAGTTTCTTGCATGGTGTGGATAAGAATGGGAGGCCGATGTGCTTTGTGAGAGTCAAGCTACATAAACAGGGGGAGCAGAGTGAGGAGAGTCTAGAGAGGTATACGGTATTCGTGATAGAATCTGCTCGTATGGTCCTACAGCCTCCTGTGGACACAGCCGTAAGTTTCGTTTCCTATTCAAAAGACCCCAGCTAATTCAGTAGTGCGTTGTTTTCGACATGACTGGTTTTTCAATGGCCAATATGGTAAGATCTCCCCTCCTCCCGTCTGAGAATGAAGCTAACTCTCTTAGGATTATGCACCTGTGAAATTCATGATCAAATGTTTCGAGGCCAACTACCCCGAATCGCTCGGCGTGGTTCTAGTCCATAAAGCTCCCTGGATATTCCAAGGTAAAGACCACCTTTCCCAATGAGAAGGAATTCCTGACAATTCCCAGGTATCTGGAAAATCATTAGAGGCTGGCTCGACCCCGTGGTAGCAAGCAAAGTACACTTCACCAACAATGTCGAGGAAATGGAAGCCTACGTCCCAAAACCACAAATCATCCACGAGCTAGGAGGGGCAGAAGACTGGACCTACAAATACGTCGAGCCTGTCCCTGGCGAGAACGATACAATGAAAGACACCGAGACCCGCGACAAGCTACTCTTAGCACGAGAAGGGATTGTAAAGGAGTATGAGAAAGCGACTTTAGACTGGATTCACGGCATAGGGGATGTGACTGCTGTGAAGAAGAGCAGAAATGAGATAGCATCGAAGCTGAAGGTAGATTACTGGGGTCTTGATCCTTACGTCAGGGCGAGGAGCTATTACGATCGCGTTGGGATGATCAATCCTGGTGGGAAGATCCAGTTTTATCCTGTGGAAGAGGAGAAGGTTACGATTTCAGAGACTGTACCTGCTGAGGCAGCGGGAATTGCGGCTCCGATCACGAATGGGACGAAGGTTGAAACCTCGGCGGCCGATCTTGATTAGATATTGATGGATTTAATGAGCATCGTTGACGAAGAATGGATGGATGGATGGAAAAGACTGGGTATTTTGTAAAATAGGTGGTGTATATATGATGGAATTCGGCG
>Ga0302140_10003152_pt1 | contig 21209 bp, 21 predicted proteins | sample I_Bog_E1_1_FD_202095 | JGI IMG/M metagenome (GOLD analysis project Ga0302140, IMG submission 202095) | Peat permafrost microbial communities from Stordalen Mire near Abisko, Sweden - I_Bog_E1_1 | ecosystem: Environmental > Terrestrial > Soil > Wetlands > Peat | place: Sweden: Abisko, Stordalen... | reverse complement strand
GTCGTCCGTTCCCGGATGCGGCCAGTTCGGCCAGCCGCAGATGGTGACGGATATTCAGGATTTCGATGCGCCGGATTAACGAATTCCGGCACGCTCCCGGCCCGATACGGTCCACACGAGTGCGGAGCAAATCGAGCTGGCGGTTAAGGCAATAGAGTTTGTAGTCCATAGGACTCCTTTAGTGGAGCTCCCGTCAGGGGGCTCTACTAAGAGCACCTCGTAGTTTGTTCTTAGGCGGCTACCAGCGAATATTCAGTCACCAGCGGGACCCGGTCAGGCTTTTCTCAGGGCGTAGCAGTCATAGGCCGCGGAGGCTATTGCATCGGCCCACAGAAACGGAATGATGTCTCCTGGCAAGGCATTTTCCTGGCGAGCGAGCCTGGCTCCTTCGGCGGCGATTTCCGAAAGGGCTTTCCCGAGGAAGGGATAGTATTCCTCCCAAAGTGAATAGTCGGCCTCTGATCCGGGCCCTCTGTTCGCAAACAAATCGTGGGCTTCCACCGCCTTGTCCAGCCCCTGGTCCCATCCGATGTAAGCGAAAACTGTGCGTGCGTTGCCCACCCAGCAGTTTCGGGGATTCATCATGCAGGCGATCTCCGACCCCACGGATATTGCCAAATACTTCAGGTTGGCTTTCCTGATCAAAGCCGGCACTTCTTTCGCCGCATCGGTCACCGGGATAAACTGCCCCGCAAGGTCGTAGACGGCTTGAGAGCTTCCCTTGTATTTGTTCGCCTCCAGAATCGCGGGACCAAACTTGTACCGGTCGGCGCTATAGTTGCCCGCCGGGTCCGATATACCGAGTGCCAAGTCAGCGAATTGGGACTTGGACTTCTTTGCGGTCTTGTACAGGCGCTCCATTTCGAGATGCACATCCACTCTCTGGTCGTAGTGATCCCGTATGGCGTTCCAATCTAAATTGCTCAAAATCGACATGGGCGTACCCTTCCTTTCTGACCTATATATACGGATTTCGAGGATTTTAAAAATAAAGCCAGTAAAATCAATAGCTTTAAAGCTATAAAAGAGCTGGTTTAGCCGAACAAAAAATCTCGGCATTAACCTTAGCGACCATGCTTATCGGTCTGCGCGGGCCCGGACAGATGGCCTGGCTGACTCTTGAGACCTAAGTTCCCGGCACGAGAGAAGGGCCATGCGGTCTGTTCAATTTCTCCTGCATATAAGGGGTGAAGCCTGTCTGTAGGGATTCAGGAAGAGAGAAAGTCAAAAGTTCTTGTGGCTAGCTCCCTAATCACTGTCGTGACGAATGCCGCTCTCCGAGGTAAAGGACATTATCATGCGCAATGGGCGCAAACTTGCCTGCATCGTCCAATTCTCACCGTTCTTTCTGCTGTGAGTTTGAGTAAGGCGAGTTTACCCGGGCGGGTTCAGATGGTTCTGAAGGGATAGGCTCAGGGCCTCTCGATCTTTCGTCTCGCATTCCCAGATCGTCAGTACCTTCCAGCCAAGGTCCCTGAGAGCCTGTGATTTGATATCGTCCCGTTCGACCGTCCGGGTTCTTTTATCCGTCCAGAACTCGGACCGGGTTGCAGGCAAGACTTTGCCATATCTGCAGCTGTGTGAATGCCAAAAGCAGCCGTGAACGAAAATCGCGGTTCTATGCTTTGAAAGAACGATGTCTGGCTTACCCGGAAGATCCTTTCGGTGCAGGCGAAATCTGTATCCGAGTGCATGGAGAGCCGTCCGAACACATACCTCTGGCCGGGTATCCTCGCTGCGTATCGCAGCCATGTTCCGGCTGCGCTGTTCCGGTGTATGAACATCCGTCATGCCCCTGCCATCGCCAGGAGTGAGGTTTGGAACGTTCCATATTCCTCGTAGTCCTGTAGAGCCTTGATATGCGGCACCATGATGCGGGCCACCTCAGCAATTACAGGAACAACAACGCTGTTGCCGAACTGCTTATACGCCTGAGTGTCAGAAACCGGTATTTTGAAGTCAGGAGGATAGCCCATCAGCCGGGCACACTCCCTGGGAGTCAGCCTGCGAGGGCTCTTGTTCTTGCCACGACTGATGAGAATTTCAGAGCCATCCTTGTAGTACCGGGCCGAGAGTGTGCGCGTCACCATGTCAGGCGTGACCAGCCCGAAGCCGAAGCCGTTTCCGGCCGCTTTGTGCTTCGCTGCGTATCCCTGCAGATAAGCCCACAGCTTATCTGTCAGGATGTATTTAGGATTCACCTTTGCCTTTGCCCCTGTCGTATAGGGTGGCTCAGGTTCCTCCGTGCCATCTTCGGGATGGAGGATCGAACCGAGCCGGGGCACGATTTTCGGCCTGCTAAAATCATCGAATGAAAAGCCGGTCTGTTCGCGAAAGCCGACGACCAAGATACGCTCGCGATGCTGCGGAGTGAAAGACTGGCCATCGATCACTTTTTCCTGGATGTGATATCCGAGTTCTCCCTGAAGCACTTCTTTGATCACACGAAACGTGTTGCCTTTGTCGTGACTAAGGAGATTCTTTACGTTTTCCAGCAGAAATGCTTTCGGCCGCTTCGCGGCTATGATGCGCGCGACGTCAAAAAAAAGCGTTCCCTGGGTCGTACACTCAAACCCATGTGGTCGGCCCAGCGCATTTTTTTTGCTCACTCCCGCAATCGAAAATGGTTGGCATGGGAAGCCAGCTAACAATACGTCGTGATCCGGTATAGCTTCTGCCGCGATTTTGGTGATATCGCCTTCCACGGTTTCATCCAGACCGAAGTTGGCCTTGTAGGTTTTTTGTGCATATTCGTTCCATTCGCTGGTGAAAATGCAGCTTCCTCCTGCCCTTCTAAAGCCCTCTCTCATGCCACCTATTCCAGCAAAGAGATCTATGAACGTGAATTTGGAAGGTTCTGCATTTGGTTGAGTGCCGGCATGCAACATTTCTCGCAGTGCAGGAGCCACCAAAGCCGGACAATCCGTCTCTTGCCGCTCCCATCGGGCAATCGTTTTAGGTGCTACCTGTAATCGCGCTGCCAGGTCACGTTGAGTGAGACGTTTTCGGATCTTCGAGAGGAGGATGAGGGCGTCGCTCTGAGCCGGGATTGTTTTGCCGCTGGGCATTCTAGGGGACATTTTGTCCTATTCTAGTCCCTATTGTCCAGGAAAAATGAAATTCAGGCCGGCTGGATACGCAGATGGGGTCTCTTCTCGGCGACGTTGTCATCGAAAAAAGTTCGGAATGTGATTACATTCTCTTTCAGGGCGTAGCAGGTTTCTTTCGACTTCTTGAGCGATTCCGGAACAACAAGACAGATTTCTTGCTTCAGCATGTCATCAACTGCATCGGTGGATACCCGATCATCAACAGTTGCGAGAAACAAGGCACAGTCGAACTTCTCCATGGCGAGTTGCTTCCAGCGTTCTCGCAGAGTAGTTTTTGCCGACAGAATCAGAGCCTCTTCAAAAGTTCTGCTTTTATCATTCAGAACGATGAGGCTGGGCATGACGAAATCCGGTCTTCGGCCGCCCGTGACAGCCTGCTCTTCAAAAGCTATCCCGCCGTCCGAGAGCAAACGGGCAATGTGTCGTTCGAAAGATCTCCCAGCGCGAGATTTGCGATGTTGGCTTGCGCTCAGGAACGTTGCATCAAGCTGAGGAAAGCCCCTAACGATGGACTCCGCCAATCCTTTTCCTCCCTCTGTAATAATCCTGAGGACCTCTGCTGCACGATGACGCAACTCCGCTTGTTTATAGAGCTTGTATTCGATGTCTCGACTGATGCGCATGATCGCATCCCCGGGATTGCTGATACTGAATGGATTCAGGCTTGTGAGCTTGTTTTCCTGCATGTAGGAATTCTGTGCAGCTGCAGCCAACTCCTCTGAAGCAGGAAGTTTTGAAGCCGAATTAATGAATGTCTGGAGAGTTCCGGCGTTGAAATTCTCGGTCAGTTCCCTGATCAGGATCTCTGCTTGATCCTCAGGTGCGGCAGGAGGCTTTGGGCTAAGAAGCCTGAAGTGGAAGTCGGCCTCCAGATCGAACATCGCTTCCAGCATCTCGGCTTCCTCGGATACCGAGTCGATGGTCGTAAACCAATGGTGAGCGCCCCCGACAGGATCCTTTAGGCGTCCGCCAACGAGGAGCGAGGCGGGGGTTAGGCCGCTGAACAGCTGCTTCGGGACACCAGTGAAGTGCATCTCCGGTCCCTTGTTCGAATAGTGCTTTAGCGCAGAAGTCCTGGCTTCCCCGGTTTCCGGCCAAAAAGTCTCGAAGGAGGCTTCCTTGATATGTGCCTTATTTGGATTCGTGTTCAGCAATGGAGGGAAGAAGTCGGACTCCCTCACCTCCGCCGGTATATAGACCCCGTTCTGGTGCCCGTATTCTCTCCCATCTGCCCAGAGACAGTCATTTCGCGATAGCTTCTTAATTAGGAGGGTTACGCTCTTGTTCATCCAGGAAAGGAGTTCATCCTGCTTCGAAACGTTCATTAAGATCCCCTGGCTTCTCTTGTGTTACCAACAGCATAGGTCATGGGGTTCGAGTGGCGGCAGGTTCAATGAACTCGCCGCCATCCTGTCAGTCTGATCACGCCCGGTTTACGGGCTTCAGAGCGGCCGGCTTTTTGTACACGGATGCGATAATCCCCGGGCTCACCCTTTGATTCGAATATGACAGAGTCGCCTTCGCGGGCTCCGTTCAGGTTCAGGTACTCGGTCATCCAGGTGATACGGTATTCGTTTCGTGTTCCTCTTGGATCGTGAAAACGATTGTTGTAATAGATGTAGCGCATCTTCCACAACTTGCCGAATTCGTCCTCGCACCAGATCCATGCATCAGGATTCTTGATCGACGGATCAAGTTCCGGGAAAAAAGCCAAAAGTTCACCGTCGGACTTTGGAACCAAAATTCCGGCCTGATGTCCGCCTGTTTCTCCCGTATCGTTGGCGCTCAGAAGCTTCGCATAGCTCTTCCCGTTCATGGTCTACCTATCGGTGAAATAGTAAGGGCTCGGGCGAGATCACCGCTGTCCCGGACAGTGACTGGCACAGCCTCGTTGCCGAGTTCTGCCTTCCAGTGCGTACGGTCAAGCATCACCTCCTCGACTGTTCCCACATAGAACAGCCTATAAATAGTCACCGGTTGCGTCTGACCGCGCCGATGCGCGCGTGCGCTCGCCTGCTTCTCAAGTGCAGGATTCCATACCTGCGTGAAGTGGATCACCACAGTGGCAGCGGTGATATTCAGACCGGCTCCGGCCGCACGCGGATTAAGCACCAGAACAGCTGGTCCGTCATGGGCGGAAAATGAGTCGACAATTGGCTGGCGTTCAGCCTGCGGCGTTGAACCGTTGATAGCGCCCCAGTATGCTGCAGGAAGATCGGCCGCAGCCTGTCGGATCAGTGGACCGCAGCGGTTGAAGCTGGAGAAGACAAGTACCTTTTTGTTCCGCATAAACGCCTCGCGCAGAAGTTCCAGCGTTCGCTCTATCTTAGGAGTAAGCAGCGGGAGGTCTCGTGTTTCATCAATATCGACATCGTCTTCCCAGCCAATTACGCCCATACTTGCGGAGCGAAGCCAGGGGTGGGCGCAAAACAACTGTAGCTGGCCCGTTGCGACTAGGGCTCCTGCCTGCGGATAGTTAGCAAGTGCTTCGTCGCGGATACGCTCATAGTCGCTTGCCAGCCGGTCGTCCAGTTCCAGTGGTACATCTATATCGATCCGCTCAGGGAGATCTTTTGCTACTTCAGTGATCTGGCGCTTGAGCACAAAGGAGTCTGTGAGTTTAGCCAGCGAGCGAGCCGACTCGATGTTGTCGGGCCAATGTGTCTCAAACTCTGTCTGCGAACCGAGCAGTCCGGGTATGGCGATATCCATTAGAGACCACAGGTCCAGAAGACTGTTCTCTACCGGAGTGCCGGTGACAGGGATGGCCCGGCGTCGCGGCAGGCGCGCAACGGCTTTGCGGCGCCGTGACACCGGGTTCTTAATGGCTTGTGCCTCGTCACATACGACAAAGGACCATTCAACCGCGCAGAACATGACAATGTCGTTTACGAGCGTGTCGTAGGTTGTGATGATCACCGAAGCCTTCAGCAGGTCGCGGTACAAACCTGCGCGATCGGGTCCTCGATGAACCATAACCGACAGCGATGGCGCGAAGTTGAACAGTTCTCTTACCCAATTCGCGATCAGAGTCGTCGGGCACACGACTAGCGCCGGCGCTGGGTATTCAGGCTGATTCAGAAGGAACAGTGAGATGATCTGAATTGTTTTTCCCAAGCCCATCTCATCGGCAAGAATCACTCCGCCGACATGATCAAGCATGCGTGCCATCCATGTAACGCCCTGCGCCTGATAGGGATACAACTTCGCTTTCAAGCCAGGCACTTCACAATTAGCTTCCTCTCGTTCTGCGTCTTCGTTAGCGGATGCAGTTGCTTCCGGGTTGCGATACACCGGCAATTCTTCCGTTGCCTGTCGCTCAAGCTTCAAAACGGCGGGGAAACTCAGATTCTCCGGATCCAGGCCGCGCAATGAGGCGGCAGCCACTGCTGCGATATCTTTCGGAAGCGGGAAAATTACACCACCGTCATTGACCCAGTTACAAGTGACGTCGTCCGACAGAACCAGGCGCTCGGCCCCGCGACTGACCCGACGTGTGCCTAGACGCGCGTAGAATCGCTTACCCTCGCGCAAAATCACCAGCAGTGGCGTCATTACCCGCGTCGAGACTTCGACGCCGGGAGGAGGGGTCGTTGCGATCTCTTCATAAGTCCGCGGATAGGCGGCACTCATTGTCGTAACATCACTCGCAGTTCAGTAGGCAAAAGTGGTACCGGCTTTCGCGTGTGCACCGCCCGGTGACAGTTCGGGCAAAGCGGAATGAGGTCGGTTGCCGGATCGTATACCCGCGGCTCCAGAAGTCTGCTCACCGGCTCAATGTGGTGGACTTCAATAATATTGCCCGCATCACCATACAAATCTGTGGGAGCAAAGCCGCAGATAGCGCAGCGTTTCCCGTGAATGGAGAGGCAAAGCAGGCGGTTTCGGGGGCTGCGCTCACGTCTCTTGACGGTCGCTTCGGTGAGTCCACCTTCGACATCATATTCAGCTTCGGGCTCGGCAAGATCGTCATACCCAATCAGTTCCGCCATAGCCGCCATTAGCGGAACGATAACGTTCTGAGCTGTGCGGCTGAGGGCAGCGTCCCCCTGCGGATCCGCAATATTATGTACCGTAACGGAAATGCGGAAATCGCCGCCGGTGATTTCCCAATTTTCGCCCCCCCGATCCGGTGTTATCACAACCTCATAATCACTTGCGAGCTGCCTAACCAAGGCCCGTGCTACAGCTACGCGCTCGGGAGTGGCTGCCCGCATCTGCTCGATACAGGGTCGCGCAAAACGGCCAAACTCCAGCGTCACCGTATGCCGCTTCAGCCCCGAAGGAAAGATTCGGAACCGCGGCCCTTCCTCAGGACCAAATCCCGCGAAATGCACCCGCAGGCCAGACCGGAGTTGGCTTTCGTCGGGACTGACAATGACTTCGGCGCCAACGCCGCGCCATGCTTCATCGCGAAGAAGGTCCGACTTGAGGCGGATCACAGATCAGCGCTCTCCGTCACTCCGGCCAGTTCGTCGAGCTCCGTCTCCGTCGGAAGCGGTGTGTCGCGCAGAAGCTTCTCCAGATTTCCCGAAATCTCCTGTCGAATATCTTCGAAAATGGGCTGGAGTTCGTCATCACTGTTGTTCTGTTCGGCAGCTGAAAAAGCCCAGAGGAGAAGATCCATACCCTCGACCGCATAGCCGAGAGCGGCTGCCTTTAGATAGATCTTTTGATAAAAATCGTGATGCTTGTTCAGGCGCACGCCGGTTGAGAATCCCGAATTGCTTGCACTGCGTAGGGCAGGTTCCCAGAGCCTGCCACTTGTGATGTCGGAAACAGCGTCAACATAGACCGAGTTCGGATTGACGTTGCCCTGAATCGGAACGTGAATGCGGATACCCGCGCCGCGGTTATTGCTGACCACCGCTTGCTGTGTTGCGGGGTCCGCGGATTGCACAGACGGCTTCTTAGTGAGGCGGGCACCTGCGATGCTGTTATTGGCTCCGCTGTGGTCGACATCGAGATCAGCAGAGAGCTGCTTGTTTTTACGGCGGTAGCGCTGGTCTGCCTCCCTATAAACGGTCGAAAGGCGCTCCTTCAGCGCATCTTCGAGAGCAGGATCCAACAGAATGCGCGACTTCTTGACGTCTACTTTGAATGCGTCATCAAGCTTGTACCCAAAATCAAATTCTACCCGCAGAAGTGAGTAGTGCGGGTCATCTGATCGGAAGACGCCGAGCCATCCGCCATGATGAATCAACCGCCCCTCGCGATAAATGTAAAAACCTTGGCCCCGACTCGAGATCTTCGCATAAAGCTCATTCTCGCTTTTGGTCATCTCCTTGGCGTGGGGCAGTAGCCACGCGTTCATTGTGGCGTGTTCGATCGAACCATCCTCGAGCTCGATATCCAGCGTCCGTGCGACGTCCGGCAATGCCTGCTCAGAGCGCTGTGGATAGAAAGGGTTCCAATGCGAAACCGTCTCCCCGTCAATCGTGATGTGAACATTGCGGTAACGGGGTTCGGCGTTATCCAGAAACCGGTGGAATACGAGCGCCACATGCTCCCGTAGCTTTTTCACACGATAGCTGACCGCATTGCGTTCTGCTGTGCCTCCCGGCTCGGCATAGGATTTCGACAGCATCCGATCACACTTTGACCAGATCAGGAGTGTGCCTGTCTCGCCGCAAAGCTCGTCGAACGCATCCTGCTCGGTTGGCGTAACCGCTTCCTGCAGCATCTCCCAGCGGTTTTCCGCCTCTACATGCTCCAGGTCCCAGGTAAGCTTGGACAACGGAGCATTGAGACTGTTTCGCGATATAAGGGTAAAGCGCAGGCAGATTGAACTTGACGCGGTCTTCAGCCCAAGTCCGAATTTGCCAAGGCTTTGCAGATTAGCTCTTGCTGGCGCACCGTAGCGCATCGCAGCGAACAAACCGGCCTCGTCCATGCCGTTGCCATCATCGCCGAATAGTACAAACTTTCGACCATCTGCGTGCAACTCAACTCGAATATTGACATTTTCAGCTTCAGCCGCGATCGAGTTGTCGATGATGTCCGCTGCGGCAGAATTGAAGTCATACCCTGTATCCCGCAGGCCGTAAATCAGACGCGCAGGGTCAGGCAAATTTGTAAGTTCACTCATAATTGGGCTGCCCCGTTTCAACTCTATTTCGGCAAGATTCTACTTGCGGCCGCCGTTTCTGGATTCAATTGCACCCAGATTACCTTGAGCTGCAGAAGCGAGAAACGGTACACTCCTACGCAAATCTCCGACAATTGACGGCCTTTTGACGCTGGAACAACTATAGCGCATGTTCTAAGCTCTGACCGCCAAGATAATCTGGCCAGTGCCTTCCTTCCCTCGAGAACCGCTAGGAGAAATAACTAGAAGCCGAAATATTGGTGGAAGGAACCTTAACGGAAAGAGGCTATAATTTGCCGAAGCAGGCGAAGGGAGCCGAACATGAGCAGTTTCGCTACTGGCGTGACACTGGGAAAACTCGTCTTTGATCTGACCAAATTCTTTGATGGAAAGCTTTCGGATTCGGATCAGGCTACCTTTGTGACCTTCCTACGGAAACTGGTTGATTTCAGAGTTCTCACCGATCCTTACGAGTCCGAATACGCGGGGGCTGTCATTCACTCAGTGCAAGACTTGCGAAACCTCATCACGGAAAGCACGGTTGCGCTGAAGCAAAACACTAAGCTCGATTCGGCTTTCTTCGCGCTGGGCACCGCAGCCAGGCTTTTCATCAGTTCCGTTGACGAGATCGAGAACGCAATTCGCAGTAATCTCGACGGCCTTGTTAAGAATCTTCTAATAGGTGTCAATCCAGACAAATCACAAAAGGAATTCTTTGAGACCTGGAAACGCCTTGGATATCCGGAGAAGATACTGCGCGGCAACTACAATTTGAACACCTGTAATATCGAATACGAAGGGTATAAGCAGCGGTTCATCCTGGCATTAGGCGAATTTCGCGGAAACTTTGGGCTGATACTCTCGACCCTCTGTGAAGCTACACATAACCCCTTGCCTGAGCCCTTGGCTAAACTGACTCCGGATATTGAGGAGCTGGTCGCCAATCAGTCCGATGCTTCATCTAGCGAACAATCTGGGATGCACGCATAGATCTAATGTTTTTCACACCCGTCCCAGGGTGGGTTTAGTAGCCCACTGGCAGAGCGCCGGTGCGATTTTATCCCACGTCCATCACCGTAGCCCCGGCGTCCCCTGTGCTCCGGTCACCATGCCGCCGAAATGCGGTTATTTATTTCTTGCCTTTCCAAAATATTAGGCTTGCCAGAATATCCTGCCAATCAGACAAAGCGCGTTTGGAGGGATCGACTGCTACGGCCGCCTCAGCGATAACCGTGCGTAGCCCGAGGCCAAATTTCTCGAGGGAGTCCTCTTCCCAGAAGTCCGCCTGGGCTGCCTGTACCTTGAAATGCTCAATCCAAACCGCAGCCACTTCAGGAGGTACCGAAGTCAAATCTTCAACGAGGATTCGTTCGCGATCATTTACCGGCGACAAGCTCAGCGGTCTCAAGACTGAGACAAGGTAGATCCCGTAGGGACGCACCCTTTTGAGTTGATCGCCGGGAAGGTTGTCGAGCAGGGATTTCGAACGAGCATAATTGTAATTGTCGGGAGTGATGAGCTGATCCGCGGTCGCAGTTTCCGCTGATTTCTTCGCTTTATCTCTCAGAGGTATGTAGGTAATATTCAGCCTCATTTTATCCAAAGTCCATTCCCGTTGGTCTTCAACCCTGTTCAACCGTAAGAATTCCTTCAGAATCGGGAGGTAGCGTAGCTTGCTATTGTCATCAGGCTGCTCTGCAAAGAGGAGATAGCTGTAAAGACCAAAGCCGGGCTCCTCTTTCGCTGAATCGAATAGAAATTCCCGCGCGGTAGATCGAGAATACGAGGTGGGTGGTTCGGAAGGTTGTCCTTCAGACTGTGAGCGGTGTTGCGTATCGCGCACGGAGGCCAGGAATGAATGTGCCTGCGGCGGAGCTGAAACCCTGCCTTCCAGCACTGAACTGACGGTGACATCATTGCTGTAGATTGAACTCATCGAGTCTTCATCAACGCTGACCATACTGCCTTTCAGCGTAAGGCCTTCAAGCGCGCCGTCAACACGCGCGTAGGTAAGGATTTCTGTATTCAGCTTCCAGTCGGTGTCAGCAGACGCGTGACGGCCCACAGGACCAGCTGCGACTGAGGCATCGCCACCGATCTCAAACTTGCCCCCGAGCAGGTGTTCCATGCCACCTTCGCCCTGGAAGACCATTACCAGATCGACGCCTTCCCTGCCGATCTGAAGGCCCCAATTCCCACCAGTAATTAAAAAGAAAGATGGAGCGCTCCATTCTTCCTCGGTGCGGCAGGTTGCCACCCCTCTTCCCTCTTCCGCCCCGAAAACGAACCCACCCTTCACGATGTGAGGAACCACGGCAACGCACTTAGCATGCTTAAGAATTTCATCGGGTATGCCTCTGTTGGGGTTGGCAATTATGTCGCGGAGGATATTGGCAGCACTTTCCAGCCTGTCGGCGGAAACCTGGCGCGTAGAGGCGCCCCATCCCATGGTGGTAAAGCTGAAAATTACGCTGAGTAAGACTAACCGCTTTTTCATCGCAAACCCCGTGTTTTCGTACCGGTTTGCCCGGCGAACGTTCTTCCGGACGTGTTTCTATCGTTTAGAGCTCGGCGCTCATCTCGGCTCCTGCTTTCGGCAGAGAACTTAGTTTGTCTTTTCTCGCTTTTTCTTCCGAGTCGTCTTTCGGAAGATTAATAACAGAATCCAGCTCACCAGGAGAGCAAAGCCGAACACTACCAGAGTGCTGCCGGTGCTGAGCGGGGATGGAGATGAATTGTAATACGCAAAAACGGCGACCGTGACACAAAATGCAAATGTGAAGGGAATCGCAAATGTGGACACGTTACCTCCGGCGTTGGGTGATTTACTTCAGAGAGTACCGCAAAGGCGGTTCATTCCACCGGGTGTTCTTACCTCTTACCATCTACCCTTGTACAGCGGCTCCGCAGCTCTTTGCCATTCGGAGTCGAACACATTCCGAAAATTCGTCACGATGCTCTTATCTTTGCTAAAAAAAGACATCCCGGCTTCGTCCTCACCATCATTCCGGAACGCGAAAATGCAGGCCTGAGTCTGATCTGCAATCCAAGTAAAGGTGAGAAGAGGGTGGTCAATCACTCTAAGCTCAACGCCTGGGAGCTTCGCTATGAGCTCCTCCTCGTCTCGGAGAAGGGTATCTCGAAATTCGTTATAGCTATCGGGAACAGGCGCGGCCTCGTGCCAAACGCGAAAGTAGTCTCTGCAGAAAACTGAATCGCGCTTTTCTGGGTAGGTTGACGCCGGCAGTTGCTTTGTGATCGCTTGTCGAGCTGAATCAAGGCCATACAGCAACAGTCGAATTGTGACTCTCTGATTAATAGCCCTCTGAAGGGCTGATAAATAGTCGGGAAACTTCGATGAATTCGAGTACATCGCATAGCCGATAAAGTCGCATGAAATAGCGAGTTCACCCCGAGCGTTGTCAATGAGACTTACGAGATCATGTAAGTTAAATGGAAAACTCGGAATCGCAATGGTGAGAGATTTCTTAGCCATGTCAGTGAGCGTCTCGTTCGCTTCATATAAAGCTAAATGTACTGAGGCAGCATCAAGTTCGGCGAGCTGCAACTTGTCTCTTATCAGCTTAAGACTTGCTTCGGACCGAATAAGGCTCTTTTCCGCCTTACACTGGTCCCAATATTGCTTTATGCCGAAGGCCACCCCTATGATGCCGATCACGATGCCGGTCAAGCCAATTAGGTCCACCAGAGTTTCTCCTTTATCAAATTCCACAGATTCGCATCGCCTCCTCACATCTGAACATCGTCCAACTGTGTGAATACGCCCGGCGATCTAGTTCCCTTCCCTTCCCCCACTTGCCCATCCGCATATGCTGCGCCACGCTTGCGGCTTCGCCTTGGCCGACCAGGGCGCGGACACGAGGCTCATTCAGGATTACCTCGGACACCGCAACATTCAGCACACCGTCAGGTACACGGCGACCAACCCGGCACGCTTCGAAAAACTCTGGCGGTGAACCGGATCACGCCTTGGGGATTGACTGCGCGACGCCTGTGGCCCTGTGACGCTTGGCGAGCTGCCCATTGGAACTCCACGACGAGGCATGATTCCTTTTTCATGGATTCATGAGCGGGAGGCGGCGTTTCTAAACGCGATTTGCAGGTAGAGCCTCGTGAGCAAATAACTACCCAGAAAACCGGAAACCGAGAAGTAGATCATGAGCCCATATGCAAACGAAGTCTGCGACGGGCCACCAAGTGATTGAGCGATGAAGCCCGCTGACCCCTGCAACATGGTCTGAACTTTTTGCAACTCGACTAACGACACTCCAACAATGATTTTCGTGAGCCAGTCTGAAATCTCTTCGAGGTTTGTGTTGATACTACCCAGAGGAGCAGGTTGCTGGACAGGAGGTTGTCCGCCGCCACCCGCATTATCCAGAGGAGCAGGTTGCTGGACAGGAGGTTGTCCGCCGCCACCCGCATTATCCAGAAGAGCAGGTTGCTGGACAGGAGGTTGTCCGCCGCCACCCGCCGGGGGGAGCGAGTTGCTTAAGGACTGCGCACCAACAGATCCTGGACGCGTAAGAAAGCGCGGGATACCAAAGAGAAACCCCAAAAGCATCCCGACCAAAGCGCAAGCGTCACCCCACATACACGCCGCCGCCCAGTACTTTGGTTGCCAGCATATAGCGAATAGAGCTCCGATAGCTAATGCCCCAACCAGTGCGCTGCCTACAGTCTGGGCGTCTCGATCACCGTTGCTCCTTGGTATTCCGACTAGGCGGTTGAGAATTCCACCTTTCGACTTCTCTTGCACCTTATCAATCATTGGCTACGCGCCTCATTCAAGATTACCTCGCACACCGGAACATTCAACACACCGTCAGGTTCACCGCGATCAACCCAGCGCGGTTTGAAAAGCTGTGGCGATGAGCCGGAAGTCGGCACTCTGCTTCTCTGCCCTTGGTTTCCGTAGTTCTAAATCAAGACCTCGCCATGACGCGTCTAGGGGTTACCGGCTCCTCCGCCCGGAGCCGCCGCCGCCGGAGCAGCAGCGGGCGGAGCGATAGCTGTGATCACACCTTGCACCCCGCTCGCGATTGCAGTAGGGTTCATGCTGGCTATCGAGGCACCTAAAACGGCTACAGCAGAGACTATTTGCAGAATGGTATTGATGGTAGCGATATTTGCGATTGCTTGTTGTGCTTGAGCTGTTGCCTGCTTGATCTGCTGTAGGGTAGCGGCGAGGTTGGTCTGTTCCAGCGAAAGCCCAGCAGCGATAAAGTTGTTGGAATACTGGTAGCACAAATTCTGTTGGTTTTGCAGTTGGTATTGCTGATTAGCGGTAAGTGTTGCCACATTATTGATGCGATATGTGCCGATCGCGGACGCCATATCATGAAATTGTTGAGAAAGATCGCCGGCTTGACCGGGTGTTAGCGGAGCAACTGCCATTTGTTACCTCGCATCCTGTTGTAGTGTGTTAATTGCATTGGCCATATCTGACATCGGTCCAGCTAGGTCGCTAGCGATTTTCTTCACTGCATCCGCATTGAAGTTTCCGGTCTTGGAGTCTGCCAGCAGCTTTGAATGAGCCGTGCCCAATGAAAGCATCAAAGTTCGATATGCAAACGCCGCAGCCTCGCGGGAATGCACTTGATCCAAGGCGCTTTGGTACTGAGATCGTAGAACGATCGCGATTGCGGCGTCTTTCTCGGCTCCGAGTGGGACTTCGTAATACGATTTCAGATGGTCATCTTCGTTGCAGAGCTCAGCCAAATATGTAGGGGGAGTTCCTGGAGGAGGCGCGAGACAGGGATTATCAGGAGTGCCCCCCCCTGGAGGGACAATTTCATTTGCTAGGCCCGTGGTCAGTGTTTGCACTGCGGCATCTGAACTGTTGAGGATTTTCTCTATCGCGCTTGAACGGTAGCCCGCTGTAGCCAATTTGGTTATGTCAGCAGCAAGACTTCCAGCTGCTCCGGCCATGCCCTGTTGTACAGTCGTAAGGCCTGCATTCTTAAACGAAGTGTTTAATGCAGGAGCAGCCTTCTCAAAACCAGTGGCGTCAGCAGAGGACAGCTTCCCAAGACTGTCGAAGTAAGCAAAGAGAATCGATTGCTCTGCAGTCAAATTTTTTCCCACCTGAGTGAAATCAGCTCCATCCGTGCATGCCTTGTTTGGTGGCGGCACCGGCGGTGGTCCTGGTGGCAAGTTAATGAGCATATTCTGTCTATCGCAGGACGCTGTGAAGTCGCCTGCTATAGTCGCGGCGGCTGTCTTTCCGCTGTCGGCAGTTGTTGCAAGTTGTTGGACTTGAGTTAAATTGGGGCAGCCAGTAAGAAACACTAAAGACATGCCACTGGCCAAAACGAACGCACGTCTGACAGGCTTAACGCAAGCAGGACTCCGCATAGGACCGCCTCTAACGCTGAAGGTTGAAAAACTGTGGCTCGAAAAACAGCTGAGGAATCGGGGAAGCACCAAGATACCGCACATCTGCGTGTTACGGCGAAATATTTTTCTTCTCGCTCAAAATCACTTATTGATCCGGCACCGTCGGGATCTGATGCGGGGCACCCTCAATCCGACAAATTCCTGTGGGACTTTACGTACCTTTGTTGGAATTTAGCTATTACTGAAGATTGATTTTCTTATCGTGCTCAAACCTCCGTTTCCTGAAGTGATCCCCTTACGGCGGTCATTGCAGCTCGAGCCCCAGCGCGTCGTTCACCGCCGTGGCCAAGTTCTGTTCCGTCCCGAGGTACCGCTCTGTGGTCTGGATCGAAGCGTGGCCGAGCAGCAGTTGGATCTGCTCGAGGTCGCCGCCAGCCTTGCGGCACAGCTTCGCACAGGTCCGCCTCAGATCGTGCGGCGCAAGCTTGCCCAGCTCCGTCTCGCGAGCGTACCTGAGCACCACCTGCCAGACAGCCTTTTCGTCCTCGATCGCCTCGCCGTTCACGCGCCCGCCCTTGTTCACCGGCCGGAAGATTCTTCCCTTGCCGACGCCCGCGGCCAGGAGCCACTCGTCGACCCGCGCCTTGACCGGCGCGGGAACGGGCACGGTGCGCAGCCGGTTGCCCTTGCCCATAAGGTCCGGAATCACCCAGCGGCCTTCGCGCTGCTGGATGTCGTCGACGTTGAGCCCGAGCAGTTCGGCGCGGCGCAGGCCGCAGCCGACGAGCAGTGCCAGCATCGCCCGGTCGCGTTTGCCCTTGAGGGTGGCCGGGTCGGGAGCATTGAGAAGATCGCTGGCCTGCTCCCGGAGCAGCCAGTTCCCTGCCCGAACTCCTTCCTGTTTGATGCCGCGCGTCCTGCCGATGCCAGCGGCGAGCTCCGGCGGGAGCAGGCAGTTGTCGGCCATCTCCCGGGCCAGCTTGCGCAGGGGCGAAAGACGGAGGTTGACCGTGGCCGGGGCGAGATTCCCGCCGAGCAGCGAGGCGCGGTACTCCTGAACCAGCGCCTTCGAGAAGGCCCGCGGCCCGCGTTCCTTTACCCAGGTGAAAAACAGGGCTAGGCCTTTCGCATAGGCGCGTTTCGAATGCTCCGAAGTCACCCCATCGAGGACCAGGGCGGTGAGCTCCGCTTCGGCGCTTCCCTTCCCCGCCGCGGTCGTTCGGATCAGCTCATCCAGCACGGGCATGCTCCCAGAGCGGGATGGGGGACGGCATCGGCCCCAGCGCCTGTCCGGCCGCCGGAGCGAAATCAAGAAAAAGCTGCTCGGGCGCGCCGGGGTGTTGCTCGCGCCAGAGCTCGGCGAGAAGCGGCGGCAGGATGCGGTCGAGGGCCTGAAGCCGGTGGACCAGGGCGTGGTGGGCGGGGCAGAGGGCGATGAGCAGCTTTTCCCGGGAGACGCCCGGGCGGTGGTGGTGGACGTGGAGGCGGCGATTCGGTTCCCCGCAGACGCGGCAGGCGTGGCGGTCGCGCTCGAGGACGTTCCGCCGCAGTCCGGCGAAGTGGACCAGGTCATGCCGTTGGGCGGCGTAGCAGGCCATGCACCATCCCCGTACGAGCGTCGCCGAGCGACCACAGGACCGGCACCACAGGGCGAACTGGGCGTGATCGGGGGCGGAACGGGCGAAATGGAGGGCGGCGGCCATGGGTTCGAGCCTCCATGGGAGGAAAAATGCTGTTACGGGAAGTTTACACCAAATCGGCCCCGATAACATGCATTATCGGGTGTAATGGTGCATCGTCATACGCGAGCCTGAAAAACATTATTGCGCTCTTGCGCATTAATAGCGTAGGCCTGAAAATAATCCTAACCGGCTGATTTGGCTGTCAGTTCCCCTCCCTGCGCCGGCCAAGGAGCGCCCATGGCCCGCCCGGTTTCGTGGCTTCCCCGCCTGCCGGCCCTGCTTCGCTCGGTATCGGAATCAGTCCGCTCGCACTACGCCTCGGGCGAGATCGAGCGCCTTTTCGAGATCCAGCCCCGTTCCGCCCAGATGCTCATGAATCTTCTTCCCACCGTCCGCGTCGGCAAATCCCTGCTGGTCGAGCGCGAAGCGCTTGCGGGGTTTCTGGGGCGCCTGGTCGAGGCCGGCGATCCGGCCGCGGAACTCAAGTCGATCCGGGCCCAGGGAAAACCGCCAGCTGTGCGGCGGAAACTGCGCGACCTGGTTCCGAGAGACGTCGACGCCGGGCTGACCGGGCTGCCTGCGAACGTCGCCCTCGAGCCGGGTTCCCTCACCGTGCGCTTCGCTGACATCGAGGAGCTGGCATTGGCTTTGTGGCGCCTGGCAGCCCTCCTCCAGGAGGATCTCGAGGGGTTTGCGGCACGATATGAACCCGTGCGAGAGGTCAATGTTCGGGAAACTGCAGAGGATGAGGAGGAAAGAGCCCATGCCGCCTTCTTACGAGAATGGCTCGCCAGCCAGTGAGGCAGTGATTAAGTATTTTGGGGTGCACAGCTTGAGCTTGACTCGTTGCCGTTGAGAAGAGCTGTAGCGTGCCCGGATTGGCCAACGGCAATACCGCACTTATAGTGGGCTATCGCGTCAATGCGTGCATTCGCAATGTTAAGCAGCATGAGTGCATGACAACATGCATTCATGCTAAGCAGTTATAATAAACGTATAGGAGCATGAAATCATGCAGGTGATTGTAGTCAACTCGCAGAAGGGCGGCAGCGCGAAAACTATGCTGGCAAAGCACCTTTCCGTTGAAGCGGAACACGCTGGAGATGGGCCGGTGTTCCTGATTGACACTGATCCACAAGGTAGTCTCACAGCCTGGCATACGAAGCGCGAGTCCGAGACTCCGCAGCGCGTTGAACTAACTTTTGACGGTTTGGAGAGAGGTTTGCGGCTTTTGGATCAACACGGGGCTACTTATTGCCTCATCGATACTGCATCAGGTCGTGTCGACGTAGCTAAAGAGCTTTTCAAGATGGCGGATTTTGTCATCTTTCCTGTGCAGGCCAGCGAGGACGATCTAACTGCCGCACCGGTTACGGTCCAGGCATTGAAGGAGGCTGGAGTTCCCTTCTTATTCGTGTTGACCCGCGTAAAGGCCAATACGTTGATTACAGCCCAAGCAGCAGCCGTGCTATCGAAACATGGAGAGGTCGCCGAGACATTCATTAATGACCGCACGGCCTATAAGTCGCCTTATCCCAAAGGGCAGACTATTACCGAAGCGGAACCAAAAGGGTTAGCAGCAAAAGAGATTGCAGCCTTGTGGAAAAACATAAAATCATGTTTGCATGAAAACATGACACCAAACAGGGAGGTGAGAACTCATGGCTAAGGCACTAGAATTGAGCGCCGATAGTCTGGCTGTTATGCCGTCAGTTCCTAAAGCTTCGCATGCTGCAACGCCGACAGTCGAGCCGAAAAGAAGCAGGCCATCACCCAGGGCAGAGCGGGAACCGCTGCAGGTTCGTTGGCCCGTGGATGAGGTGAAAGCCGTCAAGTTGGCAACTATTCAGCTGGATTACCCTACGGTGAGTGATTTCATGCTGGCATGTTTTCATGCATACATGAAATCAAGACAGCAAGCGTGAGTAGACCCGCCAGGATGGCCAAAGGCGGGAACAGGAAAGGGAGAGGCGAGCAAACGCAAGTCTGTGACCTCATTGTGATGAAGTTGCGTAAGATGGAAGGCCAATTGGGGCCTACACCGACTCAGCGCCGTTTGCTTGACTCAGGCGCTTTTTGTGTTGAGCAACTGGAGTTGCAGGCGGTCCCCAATCAGGGCCTTCGTAGCGGGGGCAAAGCTCTATGAAAAGAATATCCGAAAGGGCATCAACAAAACGGGAAAGCGATCTGAGTCTGATTAGTACGATCGTGCCGGGATTAAACTTGCCGGTGGAACTGAATACACACAAGGCGAAAAAGCGCAACACGGATGGGACGGAGGAAAAACAGTCATCCTCGCCCAAAGCGCGTGATTACGCGAGAGAGAAACTACTTGCCATGGAGAAGAGCGTCGACCGCATTGCAGTATTGCGGGAAGAGCGCGACTCTGGCGTACTGGGCGAAGAAATCATCAAACTAGCTCAAGCTCTCATACTCTGTACGCTCCCATACCGACCGACCAAGGAGCGACAGATTGTGAGAAGTGCTCGATTGAGCGATGGTTCGAAGCTTACCGTGACGTTTTCGGCAGCACTCAATGACATTGAAATGCCTTTCGGTGCCGACCGAGATCTGATGGCATGGCTCTTTGACAAGGCTATTAATTCAGAAACTTCTTTTGTCCCTATTCGCAGTGCAAACGAGTACTTTCGGGAAACTGGTAAGAGCCGGAGCGGGGACCGAGTCAAGGATCTTGCTGGACGTCTTCGCCGTCTGGCTGGCCTTGTCATCGGTATTGAGCGACCCCGCGAGAATTCAAGCCAAACAATCGTTTTGCCCATGATTGCGGCATCTCACCTACCGCACAGTTTGACATTGCGACTCCATTCCGAAAGTACAGGACAGGCAAGTTTTCCCGGCCTCGAAAACCCTTTTGGAATCCAGTTGGAAGAGCGCTTTTTCCAGGATATAAAACGACATCATGTTGCGATCCCGCGCAAGCTCTGGCTTGAACTGCAAGGCAATAAGGGAGGCGCAATACTGAAGGATATCCTGACTTTTTTCGTCTATCGGTGCTACAGCGCACAAAAAGAAAGTGTCATACCTTGGAGTGGTTTGCGAGACCAGTTTCCCCAAGACGACACCAACCCAGGGCGCCTAAAACAGAACGTCAAGAAGGCTATCAAACAGCTCCGTATCCTCTGGCCTGAAGTGAAAATAGATGTCCTCAAAGAAGGAGTCTGGGTTGCGAGGGCTGCCACTCAATTACTGCCTGATGATCCCACGAAGAAGCGAGTCCGCAGGCTTGATCTAGCGGCGGCCGAAAATGTGCCTGAGGAGTGACCCTCCGCGTATAAAGCGGCTTTCCGTATATGAAGGTCAATGCCGCCCAGCTGTGACCTTCCGCGTATGGAATCTCAGCGTAATCCGCAGCATTTCAGGAATTGAAATGACCAAGTGTGACCTTGCGCGTATGGAAAATGTGACCTTCTGCGTACAATCGCTCCGAAAACTCACCGTTTCCCCACATCCGTGACCTCTGTACACTTTGTTTCAGCCATCGAATTAGGCCGAACTAAAAGGAAACGGCCCTACCAGATGCGCTTTCCGCGTACTGAGAGGGGGATTAGGCCCTCTCGGTACGATGTGACCTTCCGCGTATGCTCTTCCCTTGTTGGCGAAGTGAACGGTGGAAAAGAACGAGTTATCAGGGACCTTCCGCGTACGAGTTTTGCGACCTTCCGCGTACACAGATGTGGGCCTCCGGGTATTTCCACAAGGCCTTCCGCGTATAAAAATGAGACCTTCCGCGTCTCCCTATATAGAAGCAAGAGAACAAGAGGTGCAGGAGACAAGAGATAACAGGAGTCGAGCCCTGTGCAAATCGTCATATCCGTGGAAAACAAAAGGAGCGCCTCTTTGAGGCGAGCCGGCGAGCTAAAGCTCGCTTACAGGGGGGGGGGGGGGGGGCCCCCCCCCCCCCCCCCCCCCCCCCCCCCCAAAAAAAAAAAAGAAGAGGGGGGGGGTGGG
>Ga0302140_10003148_pt1 | contig 21229 bp, 16 predicted proteins | sample I_Bog_E1_1_FD_202095 | JGI IMG/M metagenome (GOLD analysis project Ga0302140, IMG submission 202095) | Peat permafrost microbial communities from Stordalen Mire near Abisko, Sweden - I_Bog_E1_1 | ecosystem: Environmental > Terrestrial > Soil > Wetlands > Peat | place: Sweden: Abisko, Stordalen... | reverse complement strand
GTTACCGAATATATCTTCAATTTTCGAAGGGCCGTTATTTTGAGCGATGTCATTAATCCCTGCTAATATTACCACCACCTTTGGCTGCAAATTGATCACATCCTCGCGAAAACGCACCAGCATTTGTCCGGTAGTTTGCCCGCTGATGCCCCGGCCGTAATAATTACGGCCGACAAAAAAAGACGAATCCATATTTCGCCAACCCTCGGTAATCGAATTCCCCATAAACACCACCCGTTTTTCGCCGGGGCCAGGAGGGGGGATAGCGGCATTTTGCTGTTCGTATTTTTGTATAAAGGCCCAGTCCTTGTGGGGCAGGTCGCTGAAGAATTTGTTATTTTTTTCACGCTGTTCAATATTTGCGACCACTTTTGGGTCGATAGGTTTTAGCAGGCCCTGTTCGCCCAGCCAGTCGCCAAAGCGGTCAATCCAGGTATCTGTAGGAATGTTTTGCTTGTTCATGCCAAAACCATGGCCGCCTTTTACATACGCGTGCAATTCGGCGGAATGCTTTGAAGCCAGCAGTTCCGAATACAGGTCGACGCTGTTTTTTGCGAGCCCAAGGGGGTCATCTGTTGCCACGGTAATAAAAAACGGCGGCTCATCTGTGGCAATATTTGTCGTCATTTCCGGCGTAATATAGCCGTAAATAGGCGCCACGAAATCAGGGCGGCTATCGGGATTGTAGTTAAATCCGCTTGCGCCGGCAACCGTACCTCCTGCTGAAAAACCCATAATACCAATTCGCGAGGGCGAAATGCCATATTCAGGTGCATGTTCACGTACGTATTTCACGGCTGCACGGCCATCAGCAATGGAGAGCGGTATAATGTTGGCGATCGTTTTGGTAAAATCAGGTTTCTGCATTTTGTTATACAATTCTACGGCCGGATCGCCCGTCGAACTTTCGCCAAGGCGGTATTTTAATAAAAATACCGTAATGCCTTTCTGGTTAAGCCATTTTGCGACTTCGGTACCCTCACTGTTCATCGATAAAATATAAAACCCACCGCCGGGGCAAACGATCACAGCGGTGCCGGTATTGTAGGCGGGATCGGCCGGGTAAACGGTTAATGTCGGATGCGAAACGTCATAATCAACTACGCCCTTAAAGTTGGGCAAATTGTAAACTTTCTCTTTTTCGGCATAAGTCCAGCTTTCTGAGCCGGGCGCGGCGCCAGGATACAATTGAATTACTTTTTGCTGCGCACGGGCGGCAAAGGGACACAAAAGCAGCAGTGCGGCAATTATTCTTCGGGTCATAATGGGTTTATTTGGTTCTTAAATGTAAAGTTTCTTTTTAAATTGAAAAAAGGCATAAATTTTTTTAATTTACACTAAACTTTTAACGAATAGTATACTCCAACACATAATCTGCGCAAATGGCGTAAATAAGGGGCAGGGGGTAACGGCCGTTTCGAGAACTTATTAGATTTTATTTATGCTCCCCAACATGAATTTTACCTTTCCGAGATGCGCTCCTGGTTTTTCGCAGCCTGCAATTTTGCTGTTGCTCGTCATGCTGTTTATTATGCAATCCTGCAAGCACGAAAAGAAAATTTATACAAGCGAATGCAACAATGACCTTGTCTACATACACGTTAGCTTTACCCAGTTGATTGACAGCATTCAAAATTACGATCATCAATTAATCGAGGTACAGGGCACCTACAAGGAAGGAGATGCAGAATCGGCACTGGTAAACGACAGCCTGTTTACCGATCACTCCAATGGACATGCCTTATGGGTAAATTTTAGCCAGGACTGCCCTTTATACCTTAAAGGCACCCGGCAGGGGCTCTTTGAATATAATGACGGCAAATTCACGCAGATCAGCAATAAAAGTGTTATTATCCGGGGCAAAATAGACATGCGCCATAAAGGGCATTTGGGCAGCTACCGTGGTGAGATCGACCGGGTTAGCTATATCGAAATGTGAATCACAGATTTTTATTGATTTCAGTGATTAAACAGATTTTATTTGTTACGTTCTGAAATCTGTGAAATCATAAAAATCATTCTCAATCTGTGATTAGTTTAAGCCCGTCATAAGCCAATTCAATTCCGGGAGGCAATACCTGCGAAATATCCGCGTGTTTTCCAAGCCGGTGGCTGATGTGGGTTAAATAAGTCTTTTTCGCGCCAACGGATTCAGCGAAAGCAATGGCTTCATCAAATGTAAAATGTGAAATATGCTCCTGTTTTTGCAGTGCATTGATCACCAGTATTTTCGAGCCTTTTATCTTTTCAACTTCCTTTTCGGCTACCGTTTTGGCATCGGTTATGTAAGTAAAATCATTGATCCTGAAACCGAGTACCGGCAGTTTATAGTGCATCACTTCCACCGGGATAAATTTAAGGTTCCCTATGAAAAAGGGGGTATCATCAATTGTATGCAAGGTTAGTTGCGGTATGCCGGGGTATTTAAACTTAGCAAATATGTAGTGAAATTCGTGTTTTAAGGCTTCCTGCACACGTGTCGTGGCGTAAACGTCAATAGGCCCCTGCTGTTTATAATTAAAAGCCCGGATGTCATCCATCCCGGCAATATGGTCCTTATGTTCGTGGGTAAAAACAATGGCATCCAGGCGCTGCACTTTTTCCCGGAGCATCTGGTAGCGGAAATCGGGACCCGAATCGATCACGATCACTTGTTCTCCATCTTCAATCATCACCGAAGTGCGCAAGCGTTTGTCGTGCGTGTCGTTCGAAGTGCAAACTTCGCAGCCGCAGGCAATAACAGGTACGCCCTGTGAGGTTCCGGTGCCTAAAAAAGTGACGGTCAAAATTCTAATGTTGTTTGTTTTAGCTGGCGTAAAAACGCGGCCTGTTTTTCGTCAAGCAGGTCATAATCCATTTCAAGTGTGCGCGCCAGGTCAGCAATTGCCAGTATCTTAGCTTCCAGGCCCGAAAACTTATTTACCACAATTACTTTGTTATGCTGCAGCAAACAGGCGCCGGTTTTAAAATTGCCCTTTTCATATCTTACCCTGTACCCGGCCGTCCTGAGCAGTATTTCGAGTTTTTCAAGCGTATGGTTGGTGATGGTGAGCATTTGACGGTAAAAATAGTCCGAAAGTCCGAAAAGTCCGCAAGTCCGAAAGATAATTTTACTTCAATTTAAGACACGCGTTATCGTTAGCCATTACCAACAATTTTTGCGATGAAACCAAAAGCATCTTTCGGACTTTTCTGACTTCCCGTCCCGATAGCTATCGGGATTCGGACTCCTTTCCCTCACTTCTTAAAAAACTTTAAAAACATTTCCTTTGGATACAATAATTCCTATATTGTCCCTAATTTCCTAACTTATTTTAAACCTTTTATTTAAACCATGGATAAAAACCAGAACAGGTTTCTTTCGCTCGACGTATTTCGCGGAATGACGATTGTTTTTATGATCATTGTGAACAACGGCGGAGGCCCCGTTTCCTTTTGGCCGCTTGAACATGCCAAATGGTTTGGCTTTACCCCAACCGACCTGGTTTTCCCATCGTTCCTGTTTGCCATGGGTAATGCCATGAGTTTTTCGATGAAAAAGTTTGCGGGGTTAGGCTCGGGGGCAGTAGTTTGGAAAATATTTAAAAGGGCAGCTATCATATTTTTGTTAGGCTACCTAATGTACTGGATAGGTGATATACAACACCATGTAAACGGTGGATGGGCCATTTCGCCTATCGGGCAAACTCGCATTTTCGGCGTGTTGGAGCGCATTGCGCTTTGCTATCTTTTCGCCTCTCTAATTGTTTATTTCATAAAGTCAACCACAGCCGTCGTTGTCATTAGCATTATTCTGTTGTTTGGCTACTGGTTCTCCTTGCTCATTTTTGGCGATCACAGTGCGCCTTATGGCATGCTCACCAACGCAGGGACCTACCTGGATAAATGGGTAATGGGCGATGCGCACCTGTACCACGGTGAAGGCGTGGCCTTCGATCCGGAAGGTATTTTAAGCACGCTGCCGGCCATTGTAAATGTAATTTGCGGTTACTATGCGGGTAAGTTCATCCAGGAAAAAGGTAAAGGCTACGAGACTATTTCAAAACTGATGCTGTTTGGCTTCCTGTTTATCTTCCTGGCGCTTTGCTGGAATATGAGTTTCCCTATCGCCAAGAAATTATGGACAAGTCCTTTTGTTCTGCTTACCGTAGGTATCGATTTGGTGCTGATTTCGGCCCTGATCTATATTGTCGAGATCTTAAAATGGAATAGGGCTAACTGGACGGCTTTCTTTATAACGGTAGGTAAAAACCCGCTGCCAATTTATCTTTTTTCTGAAATTTTTGTGGTAGCGCTGGGGTGGATTTATATCGGCAAGACTGATTTCCCGGGTTGGACAAATAAAGCTTTTTTCCAGGCCATTGCGCCCGGCGCAGTTGGCTCTTTGTTATACGCACTATGCTATATGATGATTTGCTGGCTGTTCGGCAAAATACTGGACAAGCGAAAAATTTACATAAGGGTATAATTTAATGGCTAATACTGTGGAACAAAGCTCAGACCGGTTTCTTTCGCTGGATGTTTTCAGGGGGATGACCATTTGTTTTATGATCATCGTGAACAACCCGGGCGGCGATGTGTCGTTTTCGCCGCTGGATCATGCCCATTGGTTCGGGTTTACACCCACCGACCTGGTTTTTCCATCTTTCCTTTTTGCGATGGGCAATGCCATGAGTTTTTCGATGAAAAAGTTTATCGGTCAAAGCGATCTTTCGGTTTTCTTAAGGATCCTTAAAAGGTCGGCACTGATTTTTTTGGTTGCCTACTGTTTGGAAATGCTGGGGTCTGTCCATCACGATATCAATGGCGGCTGGTCAATCGGCTCTTTCAGCCACATGCGTATTTTGGGTGTACTGCCGCGAATAGCCCTCTGCTACCTGTTTGCGGGGCTGATGGTTTATTTCATTAAATCCAAAAATGTAGTTATTGCTATCGGCATACTTTTTTTAATCGGCTATTGGGCGATTCTGCGCTTTTTTGGCGACCCAACCAACCATTTCGGCATGTTAACCAATGTGGGAACCACCCTGGACAAACTGGTTTTGGGCGAAAACCACATGTACCATGGTGAAACGGACTGGACCGGCAAGGGGATTGCTTTTGATCCCGAAGGTATTTTAAGTACAATCCCATCGATTGTAAACGTTATTTGCGGCTACTACGCCGGCAAATTCATCCAGGAAAAAGGCAAAGCCTACGAGATGATCTCGAAGTTGCTGCTCTTCGGCTTCCTCTTTATCTTCCTTGCGCTTTGCTGGAATATGAGTTTCCCCATCGCCAAGAAATTATGGACAAGTTCCTTCGTTCTATTAACCGTTGGGATCGATTTGGTGCTGATATCGGCCCTGGTATACGTGGTCGAGATGAAGGAAAGAGGTAACGATGCGTGGGTATCCTTCTTTAACACTTTTGGCAAAAATCCGCTCGCAATCTACGTTTTTGGTGATTTTTTCGGGGCAGTGGTAGGATGGTTTTATATCAACAAAATGAACTTCAATGAATTGATCGATGTTAAAGTTTTCCTGGCCATTGCGCCGGGGGCTATCGGTTCGCTGCTGTTCGCCATTTACTATATGATGGTATGCTGGGTGTTTGGGAAGATATTGGATAAGAGGAAGATTTATATCAGGGTGTAAGTTGATTAGGTTGAATAAGTTGATTAGGTTGAACTGTCTCGATGTGCATGTTTCCCCACAAACCACTAATCGAATGTTATTATGAAGAAACTATGCATACTGCTGATTTCCGGATTTTTCGCGTTTAGCAGCAACGCTCAACAAACTAAAACCTTTGCTGAACGCCTGGGCTTCCCCAAAGGCGCCAAAGTGCTCATCCTGCATGTCGATGATGCAGGCATGTCGCATGAGTCGGATATGGGGGTTGAAATGGCACTTACGGATGGGGTTTCCACATCAACCAGTGTAATGATGCCCTGCCCATGGGTGCCCGAAATAGTAAAGTATATCATGGAACATCCCAACACAGATGCCGGCCTGCATTTAACCCTTACTTCCGAATGGGATTATTATCGATGGGGCCCTTTGGCGGGAAAGGCCGCAGTGCCCGGATTGACAGATAAACAAGGTGACTTATATTCTTCAGTTGAAGCCGTTTACTTTCACGCTACGCCGGAAGAGATAGATAAAGAAATCAGGGCGCAGCTTGACCGCGCTTTAGCCATGGGCTTTAAACCCACACACCTGGATTCGCATATGGGGACCTTGTTTGCTAAAGAAGCCTTTTTGCAGAAATATTTACAAATGGGTATCGAAAAGCAGATACCTGTTATGTTTCCCGGCGGGGATGACCTGTTTTACCGCTCGGAGGCAAAGGCGGCTAAAATTGCGGAGTTGAAACGACAGGGTAAATACAAAGAAGGAATGGACATCCCGGAAGACCCGGCTTTAGGCAAAGCAAGGGAAATAGGGGAGATGCTGTGGAAAAACGGCCTCCCCGTGCTGGATGACCTGCACAACTCCAGCTATGACTGGAACATGCCCGACGTGGACCATAAATCCGACGCGGAAATTCAAAAATGGTACACCGACCATTACCTTGAAAGCTTTGCCAGGCTAAGTCCCGGCCTCACCATGGTTATTATGCATTGCACCATGCCATCGCCCAATTTTAAGTATATATCCGATACCGGTAACAAGCGCAAAGGTGACTTGCTGGCGATGATGGATCCCCGCTTAAAAGATTACCTGCAAAAAAATGGCTTTATTTTAACCACCTGGCGGGAAGTGATGGAAAGGCGGCAGAAGCTGGGTAACGCAGAATAGTTTACCAAAGAGATTTAGGAAGTTTACTAAAACTTCGCAAGTCTTTCCGTCAACAGAAACAGTTTGTGCCACTTACCTCAAATCCACCACCTCAACCCCTTTATGCATGGCCGGATCAAAGGTGAAAGTATTATCAGGCACTTGTATATTGGGAACAAAACTCCTGATCACATAGGTGTACCGGTTGCCGTTTTTATCGAAGATCAGCGCACTATAGATTTGTTTTTTCGACTTGTCGATCTCCAGCCGCACTTTAAAAAATGATTTTTCTTCTGCAGGCGACAGATCAATTTCCTGGTATATCTTGCCCCCAATTTTGACCTCGCCGTTGTAAATATACTTATAACCTTTTTCGTAAATGGTGAATATCTGGGCCGGGTTTAAGCCATTGCCGGAATTATCCACGTTGTTTATCTGCACTTCGTTGTCTTTTTTCAAATAGGTCCATTGCGTTTTACCATCGCTGATCACTTCCTGCTCTATTTCAGGTTTCGATGCGGAACCAGCGCTATATACGGTTACCTTAAACTTATTGCTTTTTGACCGCGCCAGCAGCGTACCGTTGCGGGTCTCTTTCACATTGGCTTGCTGGTTATCCAGCGTAAAGTCGAAGTCGGTTTTTATGGCATCATACTGGCGGTATTTTTCGCTAACTTTATTTAATATCGCCTGGGCAGTTACATCTTTTTGGGCAAAACAGTAAGAAGTTATGAATGACAGGATAGCAAAGACGATTACTTTTTTCATTTTATATTTCCCCGAAACGGGGGTTTTGAGATTAGATAAACAAGTGGCACAATTGGTTTAAAATATATGATATTTAATTGACGGGTAATAATATGCAAATCTTATCATCTTTTAATTTCAAATGCTGTTCAGATAACATATTTAATTATTATTTTGTTTTTGCAGTGTCTCCAGGTGTCTTTCAAGGCTATACTCATCCGGGTACAAAACTTCGCGGGCTTTGCTGCCTTCAAACGGGCCCACTATGCCGGCTGCTTCCAGCTGGTCGATAATACGGCCGGAGCGATTATAGCCCAGTTTTAATTTACGCTGTATTAATGATGTCGATCCTTGTTGGTGCAGCACGATCAGGCGGGCGGCTTCCTCAAACATTGGGTCGCGGTCGTCGGGGTCAAAATCCTTAGGGCTGCTGGTTTCACCATCGCCAACATATTCAGGCAGCAGCATTGCCGAGGGATAGCCGCGCTGGTTGCCGATAAAGTCGGATATACGCTCCACTTCGTGTGTATCCACAAAGGCGCACTGCAGGCGGATCAGGTCGCTGCCGGTTGATAAAAGCATATCACCCCGGCCAATCAACTGGTCGGCGCCGCCGGTATCCAATATGGTGCGCGAGTCGATCTTCGAAAGCACCCGGAAAGCCAGCCTCGAAGGGAAATTCGCTTTGATGGTACCGGTAATGATATTAACCGATGGCCTTTGTGTAGCAATTACCAGGTGGATACCAACGGCACGCGCCAACTGCGCAATGCGCGCTATCGGCATTTCCACTTCCTTGCCGGCGGTCATCATCAAATCGGCAAACTCGTCTATCACCAGCACGATGAATGGCAGGTACCGGTGTTTCTCCGGGTTGCTGATCTTTCGGTGAATAAACTTCTCGTTATACTCCTTCAGGTTCCTTACCTGGGCGTCCTTTAACAGGTCATAACGCTGGTCCATCTCGATACAAAGCGAATTGAGGGTGTTCACCACCTTTTTTGTGTCTGTGATGATCGCATCAGCCTCGTCGGGTAGTTTGGCCAGGAAATGCCTTTCTATTTTGCGGAACAGGGTTAACTCTACCTTTTTGGGGTCAACCAGCACAAACTTCAATTCGGCAGGATGTTTTTTATATAATAGCGATACCAGGATGGCATTAATACCCACCGATTTACCCTGACCGGTGGCGCCCGCAACCAGCAGGTGGGGCATTTTCGCCAGGTCAGCAATAAAAACTTCGTTGCTGATGGTTTTACCCAGCGCAATCGGCAGGTCCATTGTTGTCGTCTGGAATTTTTCCGTTGAGAGCACTGATCTCATCGAAACCATATCGGGGCTTTGGTTGGGTACTTCGATACCGATGGTGCCTTTGCCCGGCATGGGGGCGATGATACGGATACCCAATGCCGCCAGGCTTAGCGCAATATCGTCCTCCAGGTTCTTGATCTTGGAAATGCGCACACCCGGGGCGGGAATAATTTCATATAGGGTTACCGTTGGCCCGATGGTTGCTTTTATTTTATCGATCTCGATATTATAATGGTTCAGCGTTTCAACGATCTTGTTTTTGTTGGCCGCCAACTCGTCGGAGTTCACATTGATCTTATTTGAGCCATAATTCTCCAGCAAGTCAAGGGGTGGGAATTTATACGAGGCAAGTTCCAGCCTGTGATCGTAAGTACCAAATTGTTCCACCAGGCTTTTGGCTTTATCGTCGTCGCTTTTTTCGATATTCAGCACCGGCGTCGGCCTGGTTACACCCATGGTTAACGGTATTTCGTCCTCAAATTCAGGCTCGTGGCGGGCGTTTTCATCGTTGGGCGTTAATACCACCGGTTCGTGGAACACCGGGTTTTGCGTCAGCGGCGTTTGCTTAAGCGGGTCAGCCTTAACCGGGTTTTCTGGATTATCTTTTATCTTATTTGCACGTCCGCCCGCCCATTCCAGCGGTACCGGTATTTCTTCTTCGTCCGCTTCGGCAAGTTCCGGTCCAGGGCCTGCAACAGGTTCTGTCGCCAATTCCCTTTCACCGCGTTTGGGTAATTTAAAGTCGATGTTATAGGCAATTACCAATATGGTAAGCGCAGCGAAAACCAAAATGCCCGCTGTCCCCGTTTGGCCCACCTGCGCATCAAGCAGCCGGTTTGACCAATACCCAAAGTTGCCCTCGAGGTAGTTAGGGGTATCCGCAATGAATGCATGAAAAAAGCCAAGCGAAACTGAAATAAAGATGATGAAGAAAAGTGAATAAGCCAGAGTTTTGCCCACGGCAAACAGGCTCACCCTAAAAAGCAGCCGGTAGCCGATGACAAAAAAGATAAGGACAAACAGAAAGGATGCGATGCCAAACCATTCGTAGATAAACTGGTTGGAGAGCAAAGCGCCCAATTTACCCAGCCAGTTTTCAACTACGGGGTTTTTTACCCCGTTTTCCATCAGCTCCTGGGTGGTTTTATTCCAGTTGCTCCAGCCACCGTTTGCCGGGCTAACATAGCTCTGATCATCCTTCCAGGTGAAAAGATAGGAGGTAAAAGCAACCAGGAAATATACCGATAAAAGCAATGAAAAAAGCCCGGCGATCTTGAGGACCTGGCTGTTCATCAGGCCGTAATTACGGCGGGTTTCGGGCTTTTGCCTCGGTTGTTTTTCCCTTGCGGCCTTTGGCGAAGGTTGACGCGGCTGGTCTTCTGGTTTGAAATTATTTGCCTTAAACTGGTTTCCTTTTACCGGCATCCTGATGTATCCCTGATATTGTACAAATATAAAGTTAATAGATTAAAGAACTTATTTACCTTGTTATTTAATTTTTTTAGTATAATTGGTGGTCTAACGTGTTAAGAGATTGTAAATTGCGGGTTGATTAGTTGTAAAGGTTGTAACGAGTTGTAGAGGTTGTAAATTTTTGCAGATCGAATTAGCCAAACTTATTACAACTCGTTACAGCCGTTACAACTTGTTACAACTCATCTAAAAGTAACAAATGAGCGCCGAAAAGCTGGAACAATACATAGCCGATGCCAACCTGGATAGGTTGGATGCATTGCTTGCAGCCGATCCTTCGCTGGCAAAAAGCCATACCAGCCATCATGTTTCGCCTTTGATGCTGTCCTGCTATTATAAAAAGCCGGCCGTGACGAACGTTTTGTTAAAATATCTTGATGAGATCAGCCTTTTCGAGGCTGCTGCTGCGGGGAAATTTGATGTTGTGGCACATTTGGTTTACCAGCATCCTGAAGCGGTAAACTATTACGCCGAAGATGGTTTTACCCCCCTTGGATTGGCTTGCTATTTTGGTCACTATGAAATTGCACGGTATCTGGTACTGAAGGGGGCCGATGTTAACCTGCCATCAAATAACGGGTTCGGGGTTTATCCTCTTCATTCGGCCGTAGCTGGTAATTATACGGACATTGCCCGGATGCTGATCGAGAATAATGCGCAAGTGAACGTTAAACAACAGGCTGGTGTTACAGCCCTCCATTCGGCTGCTCAAAACGGTAATGTGGACTTGCTGATCATGCTGCTGGAGCATGGCGCCGATGTAAATATCCGCATGGAAGGAGGCAAATTACCCGCCGACCTCGCCCGCGAGAAAGGCTTTGTTGAAATTGCTGAAGCGCTTGCTTAGAAAGTCCGAAAGTCTGAAAGAAAAATCAATCGGTGAAATCGAAAAATAATCGGTGCAATCCCCCAAATAAAAATAGCCGGTAATCGCTCACCAGCTATTCAATACAATCCTTTATTAACTATAAACTATTAACTAAACTTATTATTTATTATATATTGATTAATTAAATTTATTTTTTAAATTCGTTTTAAATAAAAAGGTCCCCGGCCTCGCGCCAGGGATCTTTTTGATTTGATAAATTATTGATGAGCAGGGCGCTCAATGAATGCTTTTATACGGCAATCGTTTTTTTAAGTTGCGATTTTTTTAAAATTTTTTAGAATTCGTCCTTAAAACTAAATGATTGAAAATCAATGATTAAGCCTATCAAAGTAATCAATGTCATCCTGTTTGCTTAGGCCCAGGGACCCAATATGGCTTCCGCCTGCTCAAAAAAAATCCGGGTAAAATAATTTGCCCGGATTTTTTTGTGCCCTTGTCCAATTTCTGTTGTACCATTTGTTATGCCGGTATAATTCATAAATTAGTTAACAATTAAAATTTAAACAAAATGGATGAGTACGCATTAATTATGAGGCACGAAGACGGCACCAAGATCGCATCGCCTGAGCAGATGGAGATTTGGATGAAGGCAACAATGGATTGGATTGGCGGCATTGCTGCGCAAAACAAGTTTGTAAGTGGCACTGGTTTGCTTTTTGACGATGCCAAAGTAGTTCACCACAGCAAAGTGGTAACCAATGGTCCGTTTGGCGAAATAAAGGAAACGATAGGCGGTTTTATCACAGTAAGGGCCGAGTCTGCGGATGAAGCCGCCGAGTTTGCCAAAGGATGCCCGGTGCTGGGAGGCGAAGGCAATACCATGGAAGTACGCAGAATTGCAAAAAGGGGCGAAGCCAATTAAATTGCAGGGTCTCCCGGAAACCCGCCGGGAGACTTTTCTACGATGACACAGCAGGAATTGATACCACATTTGTTCAGGACAGAATACCGGAAAATAGTAGCGGTGTTGTGTAAACGGTTTGGATTTGAGCAAATGGAAACTGCTGAAGATATTGCAAGCGAAACTTTCCTGGCGGCTGCTCAAACCTGGACTTATAACGGCGCTCCGCCTAATCCAACGGCCTGGCTTTACAGCGTTGCCAAAAACAAAGCAAAAAATTATTTGCAGCGTGGCTCAACTTTCGAAGACAAAGTTGCGCCACATTTATTAAGCGATGTTGAACCGGGTTACGAATATGACCTGGACCTGTCGCCCCAAAATATAAACGACAGCCAGCTGCAAATGATGTTTGCCATTTGCCAGCCGGTCATTCCGCCGGAAGCGCAGATCGGGCTGTCATTGCGGATACTTTGCGGATTTGGAATCGATGAGATTGCTGAAGCTTTTCTGTCAAACAAAGAAACCATCAATAAAAGGCTTTTCAGGGCAAAAGAAAAACTCCGGCAGGAAAAAGTAAAAATTGAAATTCCGGGCCCACAGGAAATTGAAGAGCGGCTGGAGACTGTTTTAACTACCATTTATTTACTCTTCAGTGAGGGCTATTACTCTGTAAGCCAAAACCAGACGCTGCGCAAGGACCTTTGCCTGGAAGCCATGCGCCTGTGCACCATGCTGGCTGAAAATAAAAGTACTAACCAACCGCAGGTAAATGCTTTACTTGCATTGATGTATTTTCATTCCTCAAGGTTCGATGCCAGGATTAGTAGCAATGGGGAATTGATTTTGTATGATGAGCAGGACACCAATTTATGGAACACGGAATTGATCAGCCGGGGGGTATACTATTTCCATAAAGCCGGAACCGGGGATAAACTTTCCAAATATCACCTGGAGGCAGGCATCGCGTATTGGAACACGCAAAAAACCGATACGCACGAAAAATGGGAAAATGTATTACAGCTGTATAACCGTTTGCTGCAAATTGCTTATTCGCCGGTGGCGGCACTGAACCGGACTTACGCCCTATCTAAAGCAAACAGCAAACAAGAAGCGATTATTGAGGCGGAGAAATTGAAACTTGAAAACAACCAATTTTATTTTGCCCTGCTTGGGGAGCTTTATACGGGGATAGACACAAATAAAGCACTGGAGAACTTCAAATCAGCATTTTTGCTGGCGAAAACACCGGCCGATAAAAAGGCTATGCAGCGAAAGATGGATGAAATCGAATTAAAAAAGGAAATTACCGGTAATTCGATGTAGAGACGCAATATTTTGCGTCTCTATAAAATTATGTTTAGATACACGTTTAGAATACCGCCGGCGCCTCACTGGGCTTCTTGTCATTTGGATTGGCATCCTTTTCGTTCAAAATTTTGCTTTTTAAGGTTTCGTATTCGTCTTTGGTTATCTGGCCTGAGTCATACAGCTTTTGCAGCCTTGCAAGGCGTGCCTCTTTGCTTTCCGGCTGGCCTTTTTTTGCATTGAGGTCAATAATTTCGTTTGCACTTATTGCTGGCAGGATATCGCACCAAAGTCTTCTCCGGTCATTAAAATCCAGCACTAAAATGTTGTACGAATAGCTGTTTTTATAGGCGCCATCCCGTTGAAACTTTTTGACAGTGGCCGTCTGACCTGAATAATTCGCGGCGGCGGCCCTCCGTTTGGGTATTAAAGGTATTTCCGGGTCAAAAATATAACTGAAAGTCCTGTCCTGCAATGATCCGCTGCCCAGGGTGACCTGCTCGCCCAGCCAGAATTTTGACCCGTTTGGCAGCACCAGGGTGTCTCCTTTGGCAATGATCTGGTCCTGTGCCGACGCTTTGATGGCGATTGAAAAAAAAGCGACGACTAAAATTCGATTGATATGCATAATTTAAGATTTAAACTTCCATTAGTTAGGCCTCAGGCAATTTTCGGTTGTGGTTGTGCAGGTTTCTGCTGTCTTACTGCGAGAAATATCGCAGCGGCGATCAGCAATACACCCAAAATATTGTTCCATGTAAAATACGATAACAAACCTCCGCCTTTTGAATAAGTGAACAGCGCTTTACCGAACGAATCGGTTGTTTGCTGTATATTGCTTGCCCCGTCAGGGAAATATATCTTGCTTGTCTGCTGTACAAGCGCATTTCCTACGTACATATTTGAAATCAGCATATAGGAGTTATCAGCCAGCTTACTCACCTGGGGGTTCTTGGAATCCAGTTTAAAGGTCCAGTTGCCGTTGCCGTTGTATTGGGCAGCAGCCTTAACCTTAAAAGTCATTTTTACCGCGCGGTTCATCTCATCTACAGTACGGTTAAAATCTTCGAGCACATAGGTAGAAAGGCTGCGCTCCATATTTCGCTTAGCGATGGAAGGGTCATTCATCAACTGGGAGTTCTTGAAATTTTCCCATTGGGCCTGGGTCATGTTTTGGTCGATCTCCCATGCTGCGTCGCCCAGGTTATCAATTTTAACTGTAAGCTGTTGTGTAAGGTTCACCGGGTCGGGCGCCTGAACCTGTGCAAAGGATATATTTGTTTCTGCAGTCAACGCAATGAAGGCGCCGCCGATGGTTGCCGCTATTTTTGATATAACTTTCATGTTTTTTAAAGTTAAATAGTTTTTTTTATTGTATCGAACTAAAAATTTGATTTAGCACTGCGCTATTTCCTCCGCCGGGCGTTCCAACAACGACGCCCTCGACGCCGGAGCTGGTGTTTTTGAACAGACCTGCCCACTTGAATGCGACCTGGTTGGCATAGGTAATGCCATTAAACCTAGTGAAACCGTTATAGGAACCCGCTTCGGTATACGTTACATTTTCGCCGAGGCGGCCCAGCGAAGTCCGGATATAGGCCAGCGCTTGTTCCGGATTATAAGCACCGGGTATGTTAAAGGCCTCAACCTGCCCGGTCCTGTCGGGCGACTGGGCAGCCATCACGATTGCAGGGAACTGCGCCACCGGACGGTAAAATACCTTCCAGCTGCCCGGGTAACTTACACTCACGCCGCTTAGGCTATATGATGTCCAGTCGGACGATGGGGATGTGCGGGGCCGCGGTGCATAGCTTGTTCGCCTTACCGGGGTATTCCTGGCAGCAGGGGCCGCTTTTTGCGCCTCGGCGATGGCCGACAGCAGGCAGGTTGGCCATGTCTGGGTAATTTTGTCTGCTTCCCCCGCTAAAATCGGGTCGGGCTTTAGTTCCATATCCTGGTAGCCTTCTGCATAAAGCGCGTTAATATCCAGTATTTTGTATGCTGGATTGCCCTTGGACGCTTCATCCGAAAAGGTTTTTAATTCGCTCATGCCGCTTTGCAGCGCCTGGTCAGCGTTCATGATGCTGCCCAGGCCTACACCGCCGATACCTGTCGACTCAATTGCCACGTATTGGTTTCCCACTTTTATGCCGGGATAAGCGTGGCCGGGAATCAAAAAGATCACCGGATCGAGCCCGGCAGCCTTGTACACGCTGGCGTGCAGCAGCGCCAGCTCAATGCATAAACCGGTATTCCCGCTTACTACTTCGCGTGGCAGCCGTATATGTTCGGTGCTTGACGTATTATCGCCGAATTGGGTATCGCTGGTTTGCGTTTCGCTATAAACCATGTGGCTTATGAGGGTAGCATTATAAACACCTTCCATCACCCGCACTTTTTCGGCAAGGTCCTTGTCGGTGATCTGGCCGTTCCCGCCAACGCCGGCGCCCTGTTCCCCGCACAATATCCTTTGCTGCACAGTTTCCGCATAATGTTTAATAATTGGGTCTTCTGCCGATACCATGCAGGCATAAAGGTCCCGGTTTTCGGCTATATCGTTAAAGGTAGCTTTGTCCTGGTCCGCCATGTTGGTAAACACGATATCGTTTACCGAAGTCATGTCAAACGTAAAGGATTCGTCGTGCTCAGTCGGGTTGGCCTTGCCCCCGTAAAGAAATTTTATTTCTGTTTTTTCCTTCGAACTGGTATTACGATCGGTTATGCTTTGGGGGAACACCGGAAAGCAGGTTACTACAGCGGTCTGGCCGGGTAAAAGGTTGGTTGCGGTGGGAACATCTGCCCAGTCGTCAATCAAGCCTGGTACCCTGAACTGGACCTTAAAGTTTTTGATCTCGCCCGAGCCGGTGTTTTTTACAACCGCTTTAAACAAGTTGAAACGTCCGCCGGCTACGTCGGGATTTGCGTACACCTTGTAGGCCGCCGGCATAATGACGGTTGCCGGCTGGATCTTTACATCGATGTCTCCCGACGATTGAAAGAGCGGGAGTATGAGCAGCACAACGCCAACAACAGCCAGGATGATAGGTAATAGCAATTTTTTCATGATTCCAGTTTTATTTTAATGAATAATTTAAATTACGAGAACTCTTTTATCAAATCTTAATGCCTAAAGGCAATAGGTGTTATTGCGATAATAATATATTATAAACGACAGGTTATCAGCCGTTTGGAATACTAATTTTGGCTTACGTTATTTTTTGTTTTGACCGAAAAACGGTGCGTTTAACCGGTATAACAAAAAAACTAATCTTGTGCACATCAATTGTTTTTATAAAATTAATCGTGAGGGCTTTGCGTAGCAATAATCCATTTGGATAGTTTCTTAATAAATAATTTTGGTTGAATTTTATTTTCAAGTATTAATTTCAGATCAAGTTATTACATAATTTGACCGAAAAACGGGCAACTACTCCAATCAATCTGAATACTTGATGAACGGAATTAAATTCTTGACAAAATGATTTTATCGGTTGAGTTATAACACCGCTGTGAGTTTAGCGGCTGATTTTAAAGTAAATGCGACGCGTTGATTAGCCAGCGCCTATGAAATCAGGCGATGAGCAGACCAAGTTAGCATATTTTTCTATGTTTGTGAAAATGGAGCAGCTACTCGACAACCCTGTATAGAACGCCCTGATCTCCGGCAATAAAAACCTTTCGTTTGGCAGCGAAAGCGTAAAGTATTTTGATAAGGAAGTGTCGCCATTTGCAGCTTTTAAAGAAAATTCGAACGGGAATTTCGCAACGCTTTATAAAATGCTTCCGCATAACCGGCACGTTTTATTTGTTGCCCCTAACGAAATCGAGATTCCTGAGATGTGGAAGGTATTGCGCGTGATCCACGGCGTGCAAATGGTTTGCGAAACGGCAGAGGTAGGGCAGGAAACAACAATTGATCTGGTCCCGCTGGGCCACGGGCACGTGCCGCAGATGCTGGAACTTACCCAACTCACCAACCCCGGCCCCTTTGCTTCCCGAACCATCGATCTTGGCCATTACCACGGTATTTTTGAGGGCAATCAACTGGTAGCCATGGCCGGCCAGCGCCTGCATACTTTCAACTACGCCGAAGTGAGCGCAGTATGCACCCGCCCCGGTCATACCGGCAAGGGCTATGCCCGGCGGCTGATCCTTAACCAAATAAACCGCATGCAAGTTGCGGGGGATATTCCATTTTTACATTCACGTGCCGATAATGAACGGGCAATAAGGGTGTATGAAAGTTTGGGCTTTAAAACCAGGAGAGATGTTTGGTTTTATTTTATGGTGAAGGGATAAGCAAGTGCTGTTAAGACGCTGCCATAATCAAAATAGATTTTTTGGTCCTTTGGCGATGATCGGTTCCTCCAAACAACAAACCCCGGCGTTTTACCGGGCATTGTTATTTAGAGATTAGCGGTTAGTGATTAGAGATTGGTCAAAACCAACTAATCTTCAATCACTAACCTATAGCCTCTAATCTCTAACCTCTAATCACTACCAACCAACCTCAATACTTCAGTATCAAAAACCCTGTTTTATGTTTGATGATACCTTTTACGGTATAGTCCAACTGATAAAAATAGGTTCCCGGAAGTTGCATCTGCCGGTTTATGCTGCTGTGTCCATCGAACACTTTTGAGCTGTTGTCATAACCAGTTGCTTCGTAGATCAATTGCCCGTTACGGTTCATGATCATCAGTTTGTTGTCGCGATAGTTGGTGATATTATCGATTTGTAAAAAGTCGTTTATCCCATCTCCGTTGGGCGAAACTCCCTGGTGCACCACAATGCCGTCACTCGCTAAGTCAGGTGTTTCGGCTGGTTTAGTGACACTAATGCCCGGGTTATAGCTATCAGCGCCGCCTGATGCACGTGTTACAACAACCGTATAGGTTTCGGTAGTTGTTCCGTTCTGTGCGGTCACTATTGTAGTGATGGTGTTTGCACCGACGGCCAAAGCAATCGATGCTGAAGCTGATCCTGATATTACCTTTGAACCATTCACCTTTACTGTTGCCGTTGGGTCGCTGGTTGTTGGGGTTACCGTAACGGATGTAACCGCGTTGGCTGCACTTGCTGTGTAGCTGGTTGTACCTGTCGTAAATACCGGCGTCAATGGCCCGCTGCTTAATACCAGGTTAGAAAGATTGGCATTGTTTGACACTACATTTATATTCAGCGTCGCGGGGCTCCCGCCTGCCAGGTTATAGGCCGTCACGGTATAATTGGCTGCCGGGCTTGAAAATGTTGGCGTCCCGCTGAGAACCCCGGTTGTATTATTGAATGTTAAGCCCGCAGGTAAGAACGGGCCGATATAATAGCCGCCGACCGGTTTAATTTTTTTGATGGCGTTGTTACCCTGGTCGGCCACGTATACATTGCCTGCGCCGTCTGCCGCTACGCCTTCCGGTGTTTTAAAACCGGCCCCTATCGTTACCAGGGCAGTAGTCCCAACCGGTATTTCCTTTACCGCATTGTTGCCATAATCCGCAATAAATACATTGCCGGAAGCGTCTACGGCGACACCGTAAGGGCTGCTGAAGCCGGAAGCTACGGTTAAGGGGGTATTACTACCTGCCGGGATCTCCTTTACTGTATTCGAACCTTTGTCGCCAACAAACACATTGCCCAGCCCATCCACCGCTACGCCAATTGGTGAACTAAAGCCAGAACCAATTACCACCGGGGTATTACTCCCGGCCGGGACCTTCTTTATTGCGTTATTGCCGTGATCGGCTACATACACATCGCCTGCGGCATCTACGGCTACTCCGGTCGGGTGGCTGAAACCCGAGCCGATCGTTACAGGAGTTCCGTTGCCGGCAGGTATCTTGTACACTGCGCTGGCGCCGTAATCGGCCACGTATACATCGCCTGCCGCATCTACCGCTACGCCGAAGGGGTTGGTGAAGCCGGAGCCGATTACTGTTGGCGTATTGCTTCCCGCAGGTATTTCCTTTACTGCCTTGTTGCCGTAGTCGGCCACAAACACATCACCTGCGGCATCTGCCGCTACACCGGCAGGGCTACTGAAACCTGTACCTATAGCCACCGGGGTACTACTATAGCCAGCCGCCGCCACGCCGCTGCTTGTTGGCGCCAGCGGTGTTATGGCCACATTGGTGGTGTAGGTTTGCGGACTGGTATAACTGATAGTAGGTATTGGCGCGTTAACAGTGATGTTCAGTATTGCGGATTTACCGCCGCCGGCGTTATAGGCTGTTACGGTATAATTTGCTGCCGGGCTCGCTGCTGTAGGAGTCCCCGATAGGACGCCGGTAGCGTTTGCGAAGCTTAAACCCGCAGGCAGGAACGGGCCTATATAATAGCCGCCAACAGGTTTAATTTGTTTGACGGCGTTGTTGCCCTGGTCTGCCACATACACATTGCCCGCCCAATCTGACGCTACACCCTCCGGCGTTTTAAAACCTGCATCAATGCTTACCGGTGTGGTGCTCCCTGCCGGGATCTCCTTCAGCGCGTTATGGCCATAATCAGCCACAAATACATTCCCCGATGCATCTACTGCTACACCGTAGGGGCTGCTAAAGCCCGAACCGATCGCTACCGGGGTATTACTGCCTGCCGGGATCTTCTTTACCGCATTATTACCCCTGTCTCCCACATACACATTGCCTTGGGCATCTATCGCCACACCGATCGGGCCGCTAAAGCCCGAACCTATTGCTGCCGGGGTATTGCTGCCTGCAGGTATCTTCTTAATTTCGTTATTGCCGTGATCTGCTATATACACATCGCCTGCCGCATCTACGGCTACACCGGTAGGATGACTGAAGCCGGAGCCGATAGTTACCGGGGTTCCATCGCCTGCCGGTATCTTATATACCTCGCTGGCGCCGTAATCGGCTACGTACACATCGCCCGCCGCATCTACGGCTACCCCAAAGGGGTTAGTGAAGCCGGAACCTATAACTATTGGCGTAGTGCCACCGTTCGCCAAAATTTCCTTTACCTCTTTATTGCCGTAGTCGGCCACAAACACATCGCCTGCGGCGTCTACAGCAACCCCCGTTGGGCCGACGAAGCCGGAGCCTAAGATAACAGGAGTGCTGTTATAACCCTGCGCCGCTACATTGCTGCTCGTTGGCGAAAGGGGTGTAATGGTTACGGCCTGGGTATAGGTTTGGGGGCTGGTATAACTGATGGACGGAGCGGTGAGCACTGTAATGTTTACGGTTGCAGTACCCCCGCCGGCAGGGTTATAAGCGGTTACCGTATAATTTGTTGCCAGGCTTGCCGCGGTCGGCGTTCCGTTAAAACCCCCGGTCGTATTATTGAAAACTAAACCGGCAGGTAAAAAAGGCCCGATATAATAGCCGCCGACCGGTTTAATTCGTTTTACCGCGTTATTGCCCTGGTCGGCCACGTACACATTGCCGGCGCCGTCTGCCGCAACACCCTCGGGGTTTTTAAAACCGCCGCCAATCACTACCGGTGTAGTGCTCCCTGCCGGGATCTCCTTCACGGCGATGTTGCCAAAATCATCCACAAATACATTGCCTGATGCGTCTACGGCTACACCATACGGACTGCTGAATCCTGAACCGATCACTACCGGCGTATTACTCCCCACGGGTATCTCCTTTACTGAATTAGTACCCTTGTCGCCTACGTACACATTGCCCTGCGCATCCACGGCTATGCCAATCGGGCTGTTAAAGCCTGAACCTATCGTTACCGGTGTATTACTACCCGCAGGAATCTTTTTTACGGCATTATTGGCGTGGTCGGCCACGTATACATCACCTGCCGCATCTACGGCTACGCCGGTCGGGTGATTGAAACCTGAGCCTATGGTTACCGGGGTGCCGTTGCCTGCTGGTATCTTGTACACCGCGCTGGCGCCGTAATCGGCCACGTACACATCGCCTGCCGCAT